>ENA-OQER01001665-OQER01001665.1-human-gut-metagenome-genome-assembly--contig:-NODE-1665-length-10233-cov-2.240649_pt1 | contig 10233 bp, 12 predicted proteins | sample MGYA00242797_ERZ504639 | MGnify/ENA primary metagenome ERZ504639 (study PRJEB26092, sample SAMD00036306) | human gut metagenome | host: Homo sapiens | study: EMG produced TPA metagenomics assembly of...
TCTCCACAAAGGAAGCTTTTGAAAAAGAGTTGAATGACGTGAACACACTTTTTCAGTCGATCACCGGAAGCGAAATGGCTCACTACTACCGCCCACCTCAGGGAAAATACAGCACCTCCAACCTTGAAATGGCAAAAGAACTTGGCTACAAAACCTTCTTCTGGAGTCTCGCTACGTGGACTGGATCCAGGATGAGCAGCCAACAAAAGAGCAGGCTTTTTCCAAACTTTTAAGCCGCATCCATCCGGGAGCCGTAGTTTTGCTTCACAGCACCTCTTCTACGAATGCAGCCATTCTCGATGAACTTCTGACAAAATGGGAAGAAAATGGGGTATCATTTCGCTCCGTTATCTGAACTTGCTGACAAACTGTAGATCAGAGGTGCACAGAAGAATGCCGGGGCATTCTTAAGCACTACATAATAAACATCGCATCCCCAAAGGAGAAGAAACGATAACGCTCTTTTACCGCTTCCTCGTAAGCAGCCATGATCTTATCTTTTCCGGCCAGTGCGGAAACCAGCATCATCAGTGTGGACTCCGGCAGGTGGAAGTTTGTGATCAGACGGTCGATCATTTTAAACGGATAACCAGGATAAATAAAGATGTCCGTCCATCCGCTTCCTGCTTTTAAAATACCGTTTTCATCGGTTGCCGACTCCAGCGTACGGCAGCTTGTCGTTCCGACTGCCACAATCTTCCCGCCTTCTTTTTTCACACGGTTGATCAGATCCGCCTGCTCCGGCTCCACAATGTAAAACTCCGAGTGCATGTGATGCTCTGTCACATCTTCTACCTTGACCGGACGAAAGGTTCCAAGTCCGACATGTAAAGTCACATGTGCAATGTGAACGCCTTTCTTTTTGATTTCTTCCAACAGTTCTGGTGTAAAATGCAGTCCGGCTGTCGGTGCTGCGGCAGATCCATCGTGCTTTGCATACACCGTCTGATAACGGTTTTTGTCCTTGAGCTGGTGATGGATGTACGGAGCAGCGGCATCTGTCCCAGTTTATCCAGATTTCCTCAAAATCCCCTCATACTCAAAACGGATCAGACGTTTCCTTCGTCAACCACATCGATCACCTCACCGATCAGCAGCCCTTCGCCAAAACTGATTCTTGCACCGACACGACATTTCTTCCCCGGTTTTACCAGCGTCTCCCAGACATTATTCTCTCTTCTTTTTAGAAGCAGTACTTCAATCTTTGCATCCGTTCCGATCTTGCTTCCATAGAGTCTTGCCGGGATTACTTCGTATTGTTGACTACCAGACAGTCTCCCGGGTTCAGATATTCAATGATATCACGGAAAACGCGATGCTGCATCTTTCCGCTTTCTCTGTCAAGTACCAGCAGTCTGGAAGAGGAACGGTCTTCCAGTGGATCCTGTGCGATCAGTTCCTGCGGCAGATCAAAATAAAAATCCGATGTTTTCATATATATACTCCTTAATAATAAATATGATTTTCTTCAACTAAAACCGGCTTCTCGCCTCTGTTACAGGTTACAATCGACACGGCACAGTTTTTTGATACGCCGCCATGCCAGTAATCTTCCCGGTTGCTTTCTCTTATGCTGTTGAGCAGTCCGCGAAGTGCACAGCCATGCGTCGACACGAGGATCGTCTTATCTTGAAGTTCTTTTCGACTGCAGATATCTTCCATAAAATCCCGGGTACGCTTTTCCACATCATCCAGACTTTCCCCGCCCGGTGCTGCCACATAATCCTGCGGGGCATGGAAGAAGTTTTCAATCCACTGCTGCGGCACCTGCCGGTTTTCTTCTGCATAACAGCAGCCCTCATAGATTCCAAAGCTGATCTCGATCAGACGCTCATCCTCTATGATCGGGACCTCTCTTCCGGCAAGGATACACTGTGCCGTGTGTTTTGCACGGATCAGTGGACTGGTAAAAGCCATGTCAAACGTTACATCACGAAGTGCCTTTCCGGTCAACTCTGCCAGATAGATCCCATTTTCATTTAAATCAACGTCAGAACGCCCCTGGAGGCACTTATGTGCATTCCAGGGGGTCTGACCATGACGTATGATATACATTTTCATGTGTTATTCTCCAGATTACTGACGAAGTTCGATACCCATGCTTTCCAGCCCATTGAGGATCTTCTTCATCACCGTAGTGATCTCTGCTTCTTCCATGGTCTTGTCTTTTGCACGGAATACCACAGAATAAGCCATAGATTTATAGCCTTCTTTGATCTGAGTTCCTTCATAAATATCAAACAGTTTGAAGCTTTCCAGATGTTTGCCTCCACGCTGAACGATCATCTCTTCGATTTCACCGGCAAGTACATGTTTCGGAACCACCATACTGAGGTCACGTGTCACAGCCGGGAATTTCGGAATACCTTCGTATTTGCGGTCGAAGGAAGCTTTTTCCACGATCTTCGGCATATCCAGAACGGCAACATATGCCTTTTCACCGATTCCGTAATTATCCAGAACCTGTGGATGAACTTCGCCCAGGAATCCAATCACTTCTCCGTCGTAGAGGATGTTTGCCTGTCTGCCCGGATGTAAAGATGGCTGTCCTGCGTTCGGATCGTACTGCGGAATCTTATGCATGCCTGCTTTTTCCAGGAACTCTTCTACGACACCTTTCATGACAAAGAAATCTCCGCTGCCGTACATACCAAGCGTGAACTGCATACGCTCATCCGGAAGCTCGGTAAGCGGCAGTGCTTTCGGCAGATAAATGTTTGCCAGTTCATAGAGACGAACGTCTTTGTTTCTGTGGCTGTAGTTATAGCCAAGAGAAGAGAGCATACCATTTAAGGAAGTCGTTCTCATGATGCTGAAATCATCGCCGAGCGGGTTGGAGATCCTGATGGCCTGACGCAGTACAGAATCTTCGGGGATCAGCAGTTTGTCGAATACCTTCGGGCTTTCGAAGGAATAATTCATGCCCTGGGAGAATCCGCAGAATTCTGCGATATCTTTTGCAACATTTTCTACTCTGTGATGGAACTGAAGTTTACCTGTAGTAGCTTCTCCTTTTGGCAGCGTCGTCGGATATTATCATATCCATAGAAACGTGCCACTTCTTCTGCGATATCTGCGGTGCGGAAAATGTCATGACGGAAGGTCGGTGCAATAATTTCATTGCTCTCTTCGTCATAGGCAAGTTCTACATTTGCAAGATAATCCAACATCTGTTCGCTGGACAGATTGGTTCCAAGCAGTGCATTGATGCGTTCCGGCTCAAATTTCACGCGAACCGGCTCTTTGCGTTTGGAGTATACATCTGCCATGCCACCGACTACTTCACCGGCACCCAGTTCTTCGATCAGCTGGCATGCACGATTGATCGCTGCCTGTGCATTGTTCGGATCCAGACCTTTTTCGAACTTGCCGGAAGCATCGGTTCTAAGACCGATTTTCTTTGCAGAAAGGCGGATGTTGGTGCCATCAAAACATGCAGCCTCAAACATCATCGTCTTTACATTGTCAGTGATCATGGAATTCTCACCGCCCATGATGCCGGCAATGCCAACAGCTCTCTCACCGTCACAGATCATCAGAACAGAATCATCCATCGTACGTTCCTGACCGTCCAGTGTGGTAAATTTTTCGCCGTTTTCGGCTCTGCGGACCACGATCTTATGACCTGCAAGGGTGTCATAATCATAGGCATGCATCGGCTGGCCGTATTCTTCCATTACATAGTTTGTGATATCGACAATGTTGTTGATCGGACGGATTCCGTTTGATGCCAGTCTTCTCTGCATCCATTTCGGTGACGGAGCGATCTTGATATTTTTTACGACACGTGCACAGTATCTCGGGCAGAGATCCTTGTCTGCCACTTCAACGGTCACATAATCGTTTGCATTTTCATCATTTCCGGTCTCTTTTACAACAGGAGGCACAAATTTTTTTCCGAAAGTTGCTGCCACTTCTCTTGCAATACCGATCACGCTGTAGCAGTCTACACGGTTGGATGTGATCTCGTATTCAAATACAACGTCATCCAGTCCCAGTGCTTTGATGGCACTTTCGCCTACCACTGCATCTTCCGGGAAGATATAAATGCCGTATTCCGGTGCTTCCGGATACATATCTCTGGTAGAACCAAGTTCTTCAATGGAGCACATCATACCATCTGACTCAATGCCGCGAAGTTTTCCTTTTTTGATCTTGATACCGCCCGGTGTTTTTTTGCCGTCATGTCCGCCTGCAACGCGTCCGCCGTCTAAAACAACCGGAACCTTGTCTCCTTCTTTTACATTCGGAGCACCGGTTACGATCTGGATCGTCTTCTCGCCGATATCGACCTGACAGATGATCAGTTTGTCTGCATCCGGATGTTTTTCAATTTTATCGATCTGACCGATGACGATCTTGTCCAGATCTGCATCCAGTCGCTCAAATCCTTCTACTTTTGTTCCGGATAATGTCATGGCATCTGTGTACTGCTGTGCCGTAACATCCAACTCTGGAACATATGCTTTAATCCAAGATAATGATGTATTCATGGTTATATTTCCTTTCCTGTACTTTCCGTTGATTTTCTGTTTCGCATCCGCATTTTTAGAACTGCTTCAGGAAGCGAATATCGTTCTTATATAATTCACGCATATCATCGATTTCATATTTCAGAAGTGCAATACGCTCCAGACCTACACCAAAAGCAAATCCGGTATATTCTTCCGGATCAATGCCGCACATCTCAAATACATGCGGATGAACCATACCGCAGCCAAGGATTTCGATCCAGCCGGAACCTTTACAAAAACGGCAGGAATGACCTTCAATCTCACCGCTGCCGCCGCATTTGAAGCAGCTTACGTCAACTTCCGCACTCGGCTCTGTGAATGGGAAATGATGCGGACGGAATTTCGTCTTTGTCTCCGGTCCGAACAGCTGTTTTGCGAACTCTTCCAGAGTACCTTTCAGGTCTGCAAATGTAATATTTTTATCTACAACCAGACCTTCGATCTGATGGAAGGACGGGGAATGGGTTGCATCCACTTCGTCAGAACGGAATACTCGTCCCGGTGCGATCATACGGATCGGCAGTTTGCCCTGTTCCATAATGCGGGCCTGTACCGGAGAAGTCTGGGTACGAAGCACGATATCTTTATTGATATAGAATGTATCCTGCTCATCTTTTGCCGGATGGTTTGCCGGAATGTTCAGTTTTTCGAAGTTGTATAGATCATACTCGATCTCCGGTCCTTCTACGACTTCATATCCCATACCGACAAAGATACGCTCTACCTCTTCCAGAGCGATTGTATTCGGATGACGATGGCCAACGTTGATCTTCTTTGCCGGAAGTGTCACATCAATGACTTCCTGTTTCATCTTTTCTTCGCGTGCTTTTTCTTCCAGTTTTTTCTTTGTCTCTTCTAAAAATTCCTCAATCGCTTCTCTCGTTTCATTAACCATCTGGCCAACGAACGGACGCTCTTTTGGATCTACATTTTTCATTCCTTTTAATACAGCAGTCAGTTCACCCTTCTTTCCAAGAAAAGAAACCCTTACCTCATTCAGTTTATCAAGTCTGTTTGACTCGCGTATCTGTTTCAGTGCTTCCTCCCGGATTGCCTGCAGTTTGTCTTTCATGTCTCATTCTCCTTGTAAATTAAAATAAAAAAGCTCCATCCCAAAATAGGACGAAGCGATCTTTCCGTGGTACCACCCTGATTTCTGTCATCTGACAGACACTCAATGTTGTTTAACGCACAAGTACGTCGCTCCCTACTGTCTTCAGGAACGCAGCTCCAGTGTGAAATTCATCTCTCTGTCTGTACCGTGGAAGATTTTCAGCCGATGATCCTCCCTCTCTGTCGGGAAACAGGAAACTACTTTGCACTTTCAAAGCCTTTCGCATTTCAATCAAAATCATTATAACATCAATTTTTAAAATTACAACCCTTTTTCGATTGCATCTTTTGAAAACTTTTCTGGCTGCTCCAGATAGCAGTTGATCTCTGCCCCCATAAACAGCAGCCACATACAGAAATACAGCCACAGCATGACCATCACGACCGTTGTCAGACTTCCATAGATTGCCGACATCCCTTTGGAATATTCGATATAGACCGAAAAGCCATAGGAAAACACCGACCAGGCAAAAGAAGTGGCCACTGCTCCCGGAAGCTGAGAAAAGAAATCCTGTCTCTTATACGGAAGCCACGCATACATCGCACAGAAGATCATGCACAGCAAAAGGATCGTTCCAATCGTCCGGGCACTGATGATCAGCCAGGATACGGCTCGCAGCCACGGCAGATAATGCAGAAGATAATCATGCAGCAGATTGCCGAACACAAACAGCCCCATCGCCAGAATCAGCGATATCAGCAGCAAAATAATATAAAGAGCTGCCCGGAATCTTGCCAGAAAATAATTTTTCCGGATCTTTGTGTCATAAATCTTATTCAGTCCTTTGGATACAGACATCATGGCCTTGCTGCACGCCCAGACTGCTGTGATCACCGTTCCAGAGAGCAATGCGGTGGATTTTGTATACACAGATCGACTACGTTTCCAGGTACGCATGGAAACTTCCGGAAAGATCACCTTCAATAAGGTCATAACGTCTTCCTTTGTCATCGGCGTGTACTGGAGCAAAATAAGCAGCAACATCACAAAGGGAATAAATCCCATAATGATAAAAAAGCAGACTGTGCCGAATAGGCATCCACTCTGTCCTCTGAACTTTTATCCATAAATCTCAGCAGCCAGCGAACCAGCTGTATCACGTATCGCATATGATCTCCACTCCGTCTCCATAGTAATACTTCAAAATTTCTGACAGCTCCATCCCTCTTCCGCCAGGTGTTTTGCACCATTCTGACTCATGCCGTCCCCGTGCCCATATCCCCCTCCATTCAGCAGAAAACCGGACAGCACGCCACCCTGATACTGTGGGGTAATATAAAAGAACGCACTCGGAAGAAGTCCAAGACTTGGTGCCCTGCTTCCATCCTGTAAGATCACAGCCTGATCACCGGGCCGCAGAAACTGGCGGATCGCATACTCTCCTTCGATTGCTACCGTCCCAAGTGTCCCTGTGACCTGCAGCACTTCTGCCCTTCCATTTTCAAGTCGCTTCAAAACGTTTAAGCTTGAAATCTGCCCGATCTGTCCCGGATAAAAACGTTTCGGCAGCGGCATTTAGTTCCTCTGTCGAAAAAAGTGTATTCCAGCGATACCAGGATTCTTCACGCTCCGCATCGGATGCTCTGCTGCCGGACATCGCTGCACAGAAAATAGCCTCATCGGAAGCTTCCTCCTCCATGCGAAGTCCGCAGGACGTTGAATAATACAGCGTATTTTCAATCTGCCCGTCTTCTTTTATCACCATCCCGGCAGTCTGCTGCACTGCCTGCACGGCAGCATCCGTCTTTCCAATATTATTATACACCTGATAAGAAACGCTGTCATCCAGATCTGCACCAAATTCCTCGCAGCGACTGTTCTCCATCTGAAGCATGGCATAACATCTGGCACAGACTGCCTGGGCTTTTAACGCCTCGATCGGATAGGAAGAGGGCATTTCACTTGGAACCACATAGCACAGATAAGTCTCCAGTGGAAGCGTATTGATCAGGATCAGACCTTCCTCTCTTTTCTCCACATGAAGACTCCCTTCGTAAGAGGGACACTCTGCGGCACGTTTCAGATACGGAAGCTGAAATACACCGTCTTCTTCCATTGTAAAGACCAGATCGCCCTGCAAAAATTCATTGCTTTGCATCGTGAGCTCAACCTGCTCACCGGCCTGGTAGTGCCGTTCTGTGCCTTGTCCGCTCACCCGAAACGGCACATCTGCCGTAATCGTGATCCGGTCATGGTATTCACTCGCATAATTGTCACTGCACAGCAGGACACGGATGTCCGGATTTGCATCTGATGCCATTCTTTCATCCTTTTCTGCAGTTTCTGTCTCCGCTCCCGCTTTGTTTTCCGCCATTGTTTTGCTTTCTTTTCCGCTCTGCCCTGTGCTGCGGTTTCCGCCTTTTTCCTGGTTTTCTCTCAGCACCTGTTCCTGAAGCTGACTCTGTTCTGCCAGAAAACTCCGACTGCTGCTTGTCAAAACAATCCCATAACGATCATACAAGGACAGGAGCATTGCAGCCAATGATGCACATCCAAGTAAGAAAAACTGTCTTTTTGCAATCCTTTTCACCTGCGGACACTCCTTTTACTTTTCAGAACCATTACCTGTTTTTTAAATATATTCCTGTCCTTGTATAAAATACCTGATTTTTTATTTTACTGCTGAAAAATAGTAAATGGTTGTTGTTTCGTATTTTGCACCGGCACGCAGTACGGTAGACGGAAACGTCTCGTGATGTGTTGCATCCGGGAATCCTTGTGTCTCAAGGCAGAGACCGGAGCGTTTCTGATAAACGACACCTTCTTTTCCCTTTGGAATACTCTCAACAAAATTACCTGCATAGAACTGAACGCCAACTGCATCGGAAAAGACTTCCATACGTCTTCCGCTTTCCGGTTCGGTTACTTCCGCAATCTTACGGAGTGTTCCGTTGCTGTTGTTCAGTACATAGTTGTGGTCATATCCGCCGGCAATCTTCAGCTGCTCATAATCTGCCTCAATATCTGCTCCGATGCTCTTTGCAGCACGAAAATCCATCGGTGTTCCCTCAACCGGAAGGATCTCTCCAGTTGGGATCATGCCCTGTCCTACCGGTGTGAATGCATCTGCATCCAGCCATAAAATGTGATCTTCGATCTTTCCTGCTGCATGTCCTGCCAGATTGTAATATCCGTGATTAGTCATATTGGCAATCGTATCTTTATCAGAAGTTCCTTCGTAGTGAATCTTCACTTCGTTTTCCATGGTCAGTGTATAAGTAACGGTGATATCAAACGTACCCGGCAGTCCCTGTTCACCGTCTGCACCGACATGATGGAAACTTACACTGTTGCCATCCTCGTCTACGGACGCATCCCAGATGATATTGCTGTAACCTTCACTTCCGCTGTGAAGATTGTTTTCGCCTTCGTTTTTCTCCATCTGATACACATGTCCGTCAATCACGACCTGTGCATCTTTTGTCCGGTTTCCGTTTCTTCCGATGATTGCACCAAAATAACAGGTTCCCTGCTCATAATCCTGCACATCATCATATCCAAGCAGTACATCTTTGCTTCTGCCCTTTGCATCCGGAGCAAGGATTGACACCATGGTTGCACCATAATCGGTCACTTCCAGTGCCATACCTTTTCCATTTACCAGTGTATAGATATGTGCAATCTTACCTTTTGAAGTTTTTCCAAATTCGCTTACTTTAATACCCATTGCTCCAAAATCCTCCTGTGAAAATTTATCGTTTTCAGTATAACATTACCCGTTTTAAATTGCAATGCACGATAGATGTCTCCATTATAATAGGGAGTTATATTTTTTGTCAATTTTATAATTATGATGTGGGTGTCAAAAGTCCCCAACTATGATGCCTACGGATTGTTCTCAGGAATTTCTCGTATAATCAAAATATCTGGAATATGCCACAATTCCACAGATAGCATAAAAAATCATTGCCAAAACGAATCCCTCAACGCTGCGTACAAATAATACCAGTATCAAGATCAGAAGAAACGTCGGCAGTTCCATCCGATGCAGCCATTTAAACATGTGATAACGCTTCGGTGACATTTCATGTTCTGCTGTTTTTGCATTTGTTGTCTCACATTCTATTATCGCACCAAAACGTGAAAAGTGCCGGTAAGCAGTATAGGGAATTCCATCCAAAGTAAATTCCGGATACATTCCTTTTTTTGTTATCACAATCTTCATTCCTTTTTCAGAGGCATACTGCAATAATGCTTCTTCAAATTCTTCCGGATTCATGCACATGGTATCCGGCCTGAAAGAGAAGCGTGCCTCTGCTTCTGCTTTCGATACTTTTTTGAAATCATTCAGCAAATCCGCAAAAACGGCACCTTTCTTTTCCTTTTCATCCATTTTCTTCAAATAGTACTGTGGATCAAACTCTCCGAGATTTCCTCTTTAATCTCTTCGCAGAAATCAATCGCATCCGTCAGCTCCGCTCTCTGCTTTTCCAATCTTTCCTTCTGCTTTTGGATCACCTTACCAAAACATTTCAGGACGATCAAAGGTATCTTTAATCTCCTCAATCGGAACATCCAGCTTCCGTAAAATCTTAATCTGAAGAATCCGCTTTATATCTTCCGGCCTATATTCACGATAATCCATTCTTCTCATTTCGCTTGGCT
>ENA-OQER01001666-OQER01001666.1-human-gut-metagenome-genome-assembly--contig:-NODE-1666-length-10220-cov-1.955712_pt1 | contig 10220 bp, 16 predicted proteins | sample MGYA00242797_ERZ504639 | MGnify/ENA primary metagenome ERZ504639 (study PRJEB26092, sample SAMD00036306) | human gut metagenome | host: Homo sapiens | study: EMG produced TPA metagenomics assembly of...
AAATCCGCTCCGCTTGCCCGGAACGCTTCTGCTGCACGTTCCACAGTCTCCACGGATGGATTTCCTTCTGTATCACAGAAGGTGCTGACTGCAATGCCGGCCTGTGTAAGGATTTCTTCACACTGCCCCACTACGCCAAGTCTGTTCAGTGTGGGGCCGGAAATGATAAAGCCATGTTTTCCTCCAAGCTTCCCGGCTGCCCCGGGAAGCTCCTTTAATACACCTTCACCAAAAAGAATATTCTGCGGTACAGAAAATGTAAATCTTTTCATGCTGTCCATCTCCTCCGCTTATTCTGAAAGTGCTTTTACTGTCTCTTCAATGATGGCAGCCGCCTGATCACAGTTCTCCTCTGTAATGATCAGCGGCGGTACCATACGGATGGTATGTACTCCGATTGCAGTGATCAGAAGATGGCTGTCCAGACAGCCATGCTTTACATCCACACCGTAAATAGCATCATCAAATTCCACGCCTACCAGAAGGCCCTGCCCGCGGACTTCTTTTACATGAGGGATCTTTGCAAGTTTTTCCATAAAATAAGTACCCATTTTTTCCGCATTGCCAGCCAGATCTCTGTCGAGAAGTTCACCAACCTCTGCAAGTGCCGCAGCACAGGAAACCGGATGTCCGCCGAAGGTTGTTCCGTGGGAACCAGGTGTGAATGCTTTTGCCACTTCCTCTGTAGCGCAGATCGCGCCGATCGGCATACCTCCTCCAAGGGCCTTTGCATGGACACGATATCCGGTTTGATCCCGTAATGCATATAGCTCATCACCTTACCGGTTCTGCACCAGCCTGTCTGAACCTCATCAATAAGAAGGAGCATATCGTTCTCATCACAAAATTCCCGAAGTCCCTTCATAAATTCCATGGTTGCCGGATGGACACCACCCTCGCCCTGTACAGGCTCTATCATAATGGCAATGGTATTTTCCGTGCAGGCATCCTTGAAAGCCTCAAGATCATTGTACGGTGCATAGGAAAATCCGTAGGTCATAGGACCGAAGCCAACCTGGCATCCGTTTCCCGGCTGTCCGGTGGCGGACATGGCACCAAAGGTTCTTCCATGGAATCCCATTTTTGCAGTTACGATATGATAACGGTTCGGACCATATTTTTCGATTCCGTATTTTCTTGCCATTTTGATCATAGCCTCATTTGCCTCTGTACCGGAATTCTGGAAAAAGATCTTGTCCATTCCATGGTAGTGCAGACTTTTTCCGCAAGAAGTGCCTGTGGAATGGTATAAGGATAATTGAAGGTATGCATCAGTGTCTGTGCCTGGTCTACCACGGCCTTTACCACCTTCTCATTACAGCTTCCGGCGGAGTTTACGGCAATACCTGCATAAAAATCCAGATACTTTTCCCCTTTTTCATTGTAGATATACTGATCTTTTGCGCTTTCTGCCAGAAAATCCATTCTCTCATAGGTCTCGATCATGTATTTGTTTACTTTTTCCTTGATATCCTCAAATGTCAGTCCTATTTCTTCCAGCTTCATTTCTTTTCCTCCCCTTTTGTGATCTGTTCTGATAAGATCTGTTCCCGTGTGATCAGACCCTTCATCACCAGATATTCTTCGATCATCTTTACGCATCCTGCAATTCCGACTTTTTCACTGTTCAACGTCATATCGTAATTGACGGGATTAGTCCAGTAATTTCCTTTTGTATAATATTTATAATAGTCCGCCCTGTACTTATCTGTATTCTCAATGGTGGCTGCTGCCACATCTGCGGATACCTTCATCCTCTGCATGGTCCGCTCCAGACAGAAGGCACGCGGCGCTTCGATATAGATACTTACCACATTTTTTCTGCCCTTTAAGACATAATCCGCGCATTTTCCGACGATCACGCAGGATTCCTGATCTGCCAGGTTTCTGATGATCTGTGACTGATACTCAAACAACCGGTCATCAGAAACAAATTTTTCATTTCTTGCAATGTACTGTCTGGATCTGGGCAGCCCTTTAAGGAATCCTGTAAATCCTCCGTTATTGCGGATACGCTCATTGATATCCAGGAAGAGCTTTTCATCCAGTCCGCTCATCTGGCTTGCCAGTGTCAGGATACGGTTTTCATAACAGTGGATCCCAAGGTCTTTTGCCAGCATGGAGGCGATTTCCTTTCCGCCGGTTCCAAAACCTCTGGCAAAGGTTACAATAAAATTTTCCATTTTATACTCCTTCCTATCCTGCCAGATAACGGCTCAAAAATTCTCTGGTACGGGCATTTTTAGGATTTTTAAACAGCTCCGCCGGAGGTGCATCCTCCACAATGTAACCCTGATCCATAAAAATCGTCCTGGTGGAAACGTCTCTGGCAAATGCCATCTCATGGGTTACAATGATCATGGTAAGTCCTGTTGTTGCCAGTTCTTTCATAACATTTAAGACCTCTCCTACCATCTCCGGATCCAGAGCTGAGGTAGGTTCATCAAAAAGCAGAACCTCCGGATTCATGCAGAGAGACCTTGCAATGGCAACTCTCTGCTTCTGTCCACCGGAAAGCTGTGTGGGATTTGCATTGATAAACGGTGCCATTCCCACCTGTTTCAGATGCGTGATGGCCCGGTCAAAAGCTTCCTCTTTTGACAGATGGAGTACTTTCCTTGTACAGAGCATACAGTTCTGAAGAACGGTCATGTTATTAAAAAGATTAAAGGACTGAAATACCATTCCTACCTTGGAGCGATATTCATTGATCTCTTTCTGGACTGCTCCGATCTCTTTTCCATGATACCGGATCTTTCCGCTGGTCTGGGTCTCCAGCTTATTGATACAGCGAAGCAGAGTGGATTTTCCGGAACCGGAGGAACCAACGATACAGATGATCTCCCCGGGAGCCACATTAAAATCGATCTTTCTCAGTACTTCATGTTTTCCAAAGGATTTGCTTAATTCTTCTACGGATATGATGGCATCACTCATAACTTCTTCCCTCCTTACGGATTATCCATATATTCCACTGCCAGTACATAGTTCTCTGTTTTCTTCATCTTCTTTTCCAGGAAGGTGAATAACCGGTTGAATACAAAGCAGAGTACAAAATAGATCACTGCGATAACAAGATAGGATTCAAAATATTTATAATAATTTCCGCCTACGGTCTTGGCTGCCATAAACAGCTCCTGTACTGCGATGACGTTAAGAACGGAAGTCATTTTCAGATTTGTGAGAAATGTGTTTGCCATTCCGGAATGATGTTTTTGAATGCCTGCGGAAGGACCACATAGATCATGGTCTTCATGGGCGACATTCCCATAGCCCAGGCGCCTTCTCTCTGTCCCAGATCAATGGAACCGATTCCGGCTCTTACTGTTTCAGCCATGTAAGCTCCGGTATTTAACACCGTTACCATGACACCTGCAAACAGCGGTGTGATATTTACGTTTGCTTGCCGGATACCATAATATAGAACCATTGCCTGCACGATCATTGGTGTGTCACGGAAGATCTCTACATAGACTCTGCAGATTGCTTTCAGTATCCAGAAAATTCCTTTTTTCAGAACACTGTCTCCCTCGTTGATCCGGATATCCTGAATGATCCCGATGATGTAGCCCAGCAGGAAACCCAAAAGGGTTCCTGCTACTGCTATATAGAGCGTCAGCCATGTTCCTTCCAGAAACATACTGGAATATTTTTTCGCCAGGAATATCATCCATTCCAGAGAATTTGTCGGATCTGTAATTGAAAAACCTAACATATCTCCACCCCGCTTTGATTAGTTTGCTGCCGGCTGCTGTGTCAGGACGGTATCCATAAGCTCATCCATTTTTTCCTTGTCATCCCAGCCAATATCATCCATGGCACCCTGCAGCTTATCTCTCAGCTCTGTATCATCTTTTCTTGTTGCGATGCAGACATTGACCATTTCATCATCATTTTTAAAGGTATCCTTCTCATCCAGGTTGATGATCTTCAGATCCTTGTTTGTCAGTGCTGCTGATTCTGCTGTAGGAACATCTACAACGCAGACATCTGCAACTCCGTTAGAGATTGCCATAAAGCACTCTGATGTTGTCTCATAGTTTCCGGACTGCTCTGCACCGTCGATCTGATCCAGAAGCGGTACCCATCCGGTTCCAAGCTGTGTGGTAACCTTGCAGCCTGTTCCTGCAAGATCGGAAAGACCTTTGACATCGTCATATTTGCCTCCTGCCTTTACCACGATACAGTTATCTCTGTAATAATATGGTTCTTGTAATGCATATGATTTTTCTCTTTCTGCCGTTTTTCCCATGCCAGCGATGATACAGTCATAATCGCCGGCATCCATGGAGATTCCAATGGAGGACCACTCAACCTTATGGATCTCCAGCTTCATTCCAAGCTGATCTGCAAGCTTCTGAGCTACTGCCACATCGTAGCCATATGCGTAATAATCACTGCCGTAAATAGGTTCTGCCTTGCTTCCGTCCGGAGTTGTATCTGTATCCTGGGTCCAGTTGAATGGTGCATATGCACATTCCATGCCAACCCTTAACACATCCTTATCTGATTTGTCTGCTGCCCATGTGGAAGCCGCTGTAGATGCTAACATTGCTGCGGAAATAATACCTGTGATCACCATTTTGCCTAAAAGATTTTTTTTCATATTCGTTTCCTCCTCTTCTACATAGCTGGCACAAAACATATTTAGCTGGTCGACCTGAACGTTTTCGCCTGTAAACAACAAGGGCGCTGAAAGAAATTTTTCATTTCCTTCAACGCCCTTGTTGTTTGATAGACTTCATTATACTCAGAAGAAGCTTTTCGTCAACTTTTATTTTGCACAAATTAACTGTTCATTTTGCACAGTGTTGTATTTATATGAACCTGTTCTTCAGGAAAACATCAGCTGCTTGATCAGGATACAGTTTATCATATCCAGATATTCCATATAGTCATCCAGTTCAAAATCTATCAGCTCCTGGATCTTATTCAGCCGGTACTGCAGAGAATTTCTGTGAATAAAAGTTCCTTCGCCGTTTTTCCGACGCTGAACCCGTTCATGTAATAGGCAAGCAGGGTATCCAGGAGAAACGTTCCGTTGGCATGATCATATTCCTCCAGCTTTCCCAGCCGTTCATTGCAATAATTCAGGATCTCATCATGTTGTCGTTGTTGAACAGATACTGATAAATTCCCATGGCTGTTGCACTTAAAACTTCTTGTGCTTGGGATTTGGAAGTATGTCTTTTTTGGGGATCAGACGCTTTGCCTCCTGATAGCTGGTGCCGAAATCTGCCGGATTGGTGTAGATACCGCCCAGGATACAGGTGCTTCGGATTGTTCCGTGAAACTGCGGACTGGCATCGATCTTCTGCAGAACCTTCTCCAGCTCATGTTCAATGCTTTTGTCTTTTTTTGCCTCAAAAAGAAGGACAAATTTGTTGAGAAACCGAAGGAACATGGGCTTTCCTTCCATTGCCATGACTTCCTGGTTCAGATAATTGGCATAATACTCGTAGATATGCTCATCCTGCTCCAGATTGATGCCGTACTTCCGGTCAGCCACAATGATCCCTACTCTGCAGGGTGTTGTAAAGTTGATCCCGAACTGCTGGGAGATTTTTTCGATATAGCGGTCATTAATATCATAGCCAAACAGAAGATTGTAAAGATAATCTCCCATCCGCCTGTTCTGCATTTCATATTCCAGGATGATTTTTCCCACACTCTGGGCAATATCCACAAAAGAAGCTCCCTTCCACCGGATGTAAAACAGCGGGAGCTGAAGCGCATTGGCTTTGTCGATCATCTCCTTCGGAACGGATTCTTTGTCATCGGTGATTGAAACCCCAAAGCCGGAAATTCCAAGCCTATACAGTTCTTCCATGGCTTTCTGTGCTTCTTCCAGGTCAAACCGGACATAGTCTACCACACACAGGGCAAAATTTCCCTGGTTCATATGTTCCTCAAAAGGCCGGGTCTGCACCATATAGGTCCATGTGACAGGTCTTGTGAGACCTTTTTCCCCAGCGATCAGCTCCACTCCGTCCAGATGCAACTCCAATATATCCTGGCAGGTGATCATATGCATCAACTCCTTATTATTGCAGTATTTCACGCACTCTCTTCCATAAACAGGCAAAAACAATACCTGATTTTCTCATCCTTCAGTTATCCTAGCAGAAATATCTGGTCCCTGCAACTCACAATTCTGAGGCTGTCAGCGCTAAAATGCATCAGCATTTTTTCACTGATGGCATTTTTCTGTTCCTGTATCAATATTATTTATTTTCTGCTTTTTTACGTCTTTCTGCAAGATCATGCATAACTGTCAGATATGTCCGTCTTTTTTCTTTCCTGCACAAGATTCCGTCCAAGCAGAGTCAGGCATACAAATGCGATCACTGCAAAAACAGCTCCGATTCCAAATATCACGTTCATCTCATAGCCTTTGCTGCTCACCAGACCGGAGATCGCCGGTGCGCCAAAGGTTGCAAATACGATGCCGAACATGACGAATCCGTAATTTTCCCCGGTGTGCTTCATTCCGAAAACAGAGCTTGTCAGAGACGGAAGCTTCCCATGATGCCTCCGTAGCAGCCGTACATCAGAACAATGGCAACCGTTACTGCCAGGGAGCTTGATACAGCAAGAACTCCCATAGCGATCACCGCCACGATCAGCACTCCTTTGATGCAGACGATCCTGCCTGCTTTATCTGCCAGTGTTGGAAGCACCAGTCTTGCTCCCGCATTGACAATGGATCCAAGCATAACGGCGCTGACTGCCACTGCAGACGGGATTCCAAGGTCGATCTGGTAGGTCTGTGATACCGGTGAAACCATAAAATAAGAAATCAGTCCAAAGAACATGGTCGCAAGAAGAAGATAAAAATTTCTTGTATGCATCATCTCTCCGGATGTATACTGCTTCATCTCCGTTGTCCCGGACTTTGACGCAGAGCACCTGCGTTCACCAGACTCTTAACGGGTGCCTGAAAAAAGATGCCGCACAGGATCCAGGAAACTGCGATGCTGCCCCAATGATCCAAAAAGGTTTTCTGCACACCCTCTGCCTCCAGCAGCTTTCGACTCAGTGGCGCCAGGAAAAATCCACAAAGTCCGTTGGCAGTTACCACAACGCCGGAAGCAAATCCGGTACGGTCCGGGAACCATCTCCGCACGGTTGCAGGATCACCGTGTAGATCATTCCCTGTCCGAATCCCTGCATCACTCCATAAGAGAGATACATAGGAAGCGGTGTGGGAACGATCAGAAATGCGGATGCCAGGATTCCTGCCGCAAAGATCCCGCCTCCGATCCATACGATCGTCTTTTCCTTAAAACGGTTCTGCATCCTTCCGCCTACGATATTTCCGAATACAAAGGTGCTCAGTGCCAGATAAAAGCACATGGATGCCTGTCCCTGGCTCCAGCCTGCCTGCTCCATCACATAGGGCTGGTAAATAGACCATACATGGGGATATCCGGTAAAAAGATCGCGAAAGCTCCGAATATCATAGTCAGCAAACACTGTTTTTTCTGTATTCCTGTCATAATTTCCTCCTCTGAAAAAGATTTCCGGCCTGCTCTGTACTCTCTGCTCACAGAATGCAGCCTGTTTCTGTTCTCACGATCTGCACGTTTTCCTGCACATTAGCTCTGCTTATTCCTGATATTCTTTTATTTGCGTGCCATTATTCTTTATTTGCGTGTCAAATGCGTGTTAATTATATTGTGTGTATGTTATCACACGCAATCTTATTATTCAATATAAATTTACAGCTTTTTCTGTTTTCTCATTTATGTCCAAATTTTCCTGTTATTTCTTTGTATATTATTCACAATGATCGTCTTTTAGGCACGCATATGCACGCATATATTTTTTTATTTAAAATACCGTTTTTATCCGTTTTTTCTATTTTATATTTCTTAATTCGCGCAAAAAGCACGCCATGTTACAGGCGTGCTTTCGTGATTTTATATGATTTCTGTTGCTTATTTGATTATCTTCAGCTCATATTCCCTGGTTCCCAGGCCGATCTTTTCTGCCTGATCCAGAGTTGCCTTCCACTCAATATTCGGATTGGAATCCTTAAAGTGGTCATGATGACAGTGCCATCCCGCTCGGCCAGATGCTCTCCAAGCTGGCTGTTGGCGATCGGTGTTGCCTTCAGGCAGGCATCTGCACAGGCCTGATCCAATGCAACCGGGTCAAAGCTTGCGAACATTCCGATATCAGGAAGGATCGGCGCATCATTTCACCATGCAGTCACAGTTAGGGCTGATATCCTGTACCAGTGCAATATGGAAATGAGGACGTCCGTGACAGACAGCCTGTGCATACTCTGCCATCTTGCGGTCAAGAAGCTCGTTTGCACTGCTGTTCGGATTGTATACGGCATCATAGCTGCAGGCACCGATACAGCGGCCACAGCCTTTGCATTTATCGTAATCGATAACTGCTTTCTTATTTACATATGTAATCGCATCACTTCCGCACTCTTTCGCACAGCGGCGGCAGCCACGACAGATATCTTCATGGATGGCCGGCTTTCCGCTGGCATGCTGCTGCATTTTTCCGGCACGCTTCCGCAGCCCATACCGATATTCTTCAGGCGCCGCCAAAGCCGGTTGCCTCATGTCCCTTGAAATGGCTGAGACTGATAAAAATATCTGCGTCCATGATAGCATGTCCGATCAGGGCAGTTTTGCAGTATTCTCCGTTTACTACCGGAACTTCTACTTCATCGGTTCCTCGAACTCCGTCACCGATGATGATCTGACATCCGGTTGTGATCGTGTTAAATCCGTTAAGATTTGCACAGTCCAGATGCTCCAGTGCATTCTTTCTGCTTCCCGGATAAAGAGTATTACAATCTGTCAGGAACGCATTCCGCCCTGCTCCTTACAAAGATCTGCAACTACCTTTGCATAGTTCGGACGAAGGAATGCCATATTTCCAAGCTCTCCGAAATGCATCTTGATGGCTACGAATTTTCCATCCATATCGATATCTTTGATTCCTGCGGCAACGCAGAGTTTTTTCAGTTTGTCCAGCTGGCTGGTTCCCACCGGACAGCGAAAATCAGTGAAATAAACTGTTGATTTCTCCATTCTGGTTTCCCTCCTGTTTGATCATTTCAAAATAAATTTACCCTTTTCCTGACAATATGTCTAGTTTTTATACAAAAAATGTATAAAGATGCGCTGCTCTACTCTCGAAAAAGAATCTGCGAAAAATACCGGAACTTTCCATCATTGGTCCAGCACTGCATTCCCACAGCATCTGCCATCTTCTGCGCATCCACACAATAGGCAGACATACAGGAATTATGCTTGTACGGTCCGGCGCTCATGATCAGAATATCTGTTTTTCCGCACTCTTTCATCTTCTCTGAGAGCTGCTCTGTCAACTTATTATGTGCAAGCTTGGCTTTTCTATAATCCATGAATCTGTCCTGCGTCGTCTGGAGCACCAGGGTGTTCTCATAATCCAGGGCACGTTCCTTCATTTCTTCCACAGTCCCGCTTTCCGGTGGACATGCAGGATTTTTATCATAATTACCACAGGCATTTTCTTCACAGAAAACACGGTATTCCGGCACAAACACCAGCTTATCGGTTTTCATGACCGCAGCATCGGAAAAGCCAAGCTTCTTTGCTTCTTCAATAAAATCCATTTTTCTCTCCTGTTTTTTTTCTTTTATAGTGCCACATTTTATTTGTTTTTACAAGCTCTGACTTTCACTCTGCCGCCAGACGGATAAACTCCTCCATCTCTCTTGTCTTAAACTTATTTTTATGGTAAAAGATCTGCCGGTACATGGATATCTCCACATCTTCCACATGTAAAAGAGCAATTCTTCCTTTCCGGATATCCCGCTCCACAGCCAGATAGGGAAGAAAGGAAAGTCCGTGGTTCTTTTCCAGCATGCGGATGATAAAAGCAGTATCGCTGATCTCCAGCACCGGTGACAGGGCCTGCTTCTTAAGTGCCAGCTGCTGGTCCAGAGCCTGTCGATAATTGGCATTCTTTTCCGTGAGAAAAAAAAAGGCTCTTCCAGAATATCCTCCATTTTCAGCGTCTTTCCCGCAAACTCCGAATCTGCAGAGGCCACAAATACTACCGGCTCCGCCTTCTCCATGACCTTCATCCAGTTCTGCTCCCACCTTGGGGTATCCAGTATGTAAATCAGATCCAGCCGTTATGCTCCATCATTCGTATCAGCTGTTCCGGCGTATCAATAGTCACCTGCATATTTACTTTCGGGTGAA
>ENA-OQER01001667-OQER01001667.1-human-gut-metagenome-genome-assembly--contig:-NODE-1667-length-10217-cov-2.126660_pt1 | contig 10217 bp, 16 predicted proteins | sample MGYA00242797_ERZ504639 | MGnify/ENA primary metagenome ERZ504639 (study PRJEB26092, sample SAMD00036306) | human gut metagenome | host: Homo sapiens | study: EMG produced TPA metagenomics assembly of...
GCCGCCGGCTTATGCGGTGATCCTGCTTCTGACAGAGAATGCGGAGATTCTTCTTCCGACGTCCGTTCCAGATGTGTAATGCTGAAGCTGAGAAAATATCAAAGATCAGCTGATCAAAAAAATATCTGATGGAACAGATGGAGATTCCGGATTATAAAGCAGATGTGTGCGTGGCGTTTGCGCAGGGGAATATGGGACGTGCGATCATGCTTGCGACATCAGAGCATTTTAATGAGATCAAGGAAGAGGCAGTTCATCTGCTGCGTGAGATCAATGACATGGATGTGGATGCGCTGGAGGCAGCCGTAAAACGAGTGGTTTCTTATAAGATGAATATCACAGACTATCTGGATGTGATCTCGGTATGGTATCGGGATGTGCTGATCTATAAAGCCACAAAGAATGTGGATCAGGTCGTATTTTCTGATCAGCTCAGATTTATCAAGGACCGGGCAAGCAAGAGCTCTTACGAGGGAATCGAGAATATTCTGGACGGAATTGAAAAGGCAAAGGCCAGACTAAAAGCAAATGTCAATTTTGAACTGACGATGGAATTGCTTTTATTGACAATAAAGGAGACTGATAGAATGACAAAAGTGATTGGAGTAAGGTTTCGGACAGCCGGAAAAATCTACTATTTTTCACCGGGAAGTTTGAGATCAAACAGGGAGACCACGTGATTGTGGAGACTGCGCGCGGTGTAGAGTATGGAAAGGTTGTGATCGGAACCAGAAAAGTAAAAGATCAAGAGGTGATACAGCCGCTGAAGTCTGTCATTCGGATCGCCACAGAGCAGGATCAGAAGACAGAAGAGAAAAATAGAGAAAAAGAAAAGGAAGCATTTCAGATTTGTCTGGAAAAGATCAGAAAGCATGGTCTGGAGATGAAACTGATCGATGCGGAATATACATTTGACAACAATAAAGTGCTGTTTTATTTCACAGCAGACGGGCGTATCGATTTCCGTGAGCTGGTAAAAGATCTGGCAGCAGTATTTCGCATTCGGATCGAGCTGCGTCAGATCGGTGTAAGAGATGAGACGAAGATCCGGGGCGGAATCGGAATCTGCGGAAGACCATTATGCTGTCACACGTATTTGTCCGAGTTTGCTGCGGTTTCCATTAAGATGGCAAAAGAGCAGAATCTGTCCCTGAATCCGACCAAGATTTCCGGAGTGTGCGGAAGGCTGATGTGCTGTCTGACGAACGAGGAAGAGACTTATGAAGAATTAAACAGCCAGCTTCCGTCAGTAGGAGATACGGTTACGACTTCAGATGGATTGACAGGAACGGTCCATTCCTTAAGTGTTCTGAGAAAACTGGTGAAAGTAGTTGTAAATCTGGAAAACGATGAAAAAGAAATCAGGGAATATCAGGCGGAAGAATTAAAATTCCGTCCGCGTAAGCGAAAAGCGAAGGTCTCAAAAGAAGAGATGCGCAAGCTCGCGGAACTGGAAAAGGGAGAAGGAGCGTCAAGATTAGATGACAAATAATTTAAAATCCGGAGAGCGTCTGGATGATCTGCAGCTTAATGGGCTTCAGATTATCCAGGATCCGGAACGATTTTGTTTTGGGATTGATGCGGTGATGCTTTCTGATTTTGCCAAGGTCAAACCGGGGGGAGAAGGTTCTGGATCTGGGAACCGGAACCGGGATCTTACCGATTTTATTGTCTGCAAAGACCCGGGGAGAGCATTTTATCGGACTTGAGATTCAAAAAGAAAGTGCTGATATGGCGCGAAGAAGTATAGAGTGGAATCATCTGCAGGAAAAAATTGAGATTGTGCAGGGAGATATCAAAGAGGCGGCAGCGTTATTCAAGCCGACTTTTTTGATGTGATCGTGACCAATCCACCGTATATGCTGAATCAGCATGGTCTGCAGAATCCGGGAGATGCCAAAGCGATCGCACGGCATGAGATTTATGTACTCTGGATGATATTTTACGAGAGAGCAAACAATTACTTGCGGACGGGAAAGGGCGGTTTTATATGATACATAAACCGTTTCGTCTGGCAGAGATTCTGACGAAGATGAGTGAATATAAGATCGAACCGAAGCGGATCCGATTTGTGCATCCTTATATTGATAAGGAACCTACGATGGTGCTGATCGAAGGTCTTCGAGGACGGAAAACCGGAGGGTAACGATCGAACCGCTATAATTATGTATACCCGGTGAGGGTGAGAGAAAGGAAACAGCATGACAGGAACGTTATATTTGTGTGCAACTCCAATCGGAAATCTGGAGGATATGACTTTTCGTGTGATCCGTACACTCAAAGAAGTGGATCTGATCGCAGCGGAGGATACAAGAAACAGTATCAAGCTGTTAAATCATTTTGAGATACAGACACCAATGACCAGTTATCACGAATACAATAAATACGAAAAAGGAAGAAAGCTGGTAGAAAAGCTGTTGGAAGGACAGAATATCGCTTTGATCACAGATGCCGGGACGCCGGAATTTCGGATCCCGGAGAGGAACTTGTGAAGATGTGCTATGAATCCGGAATTCCGGTAACATCTCTTCCGGGGGCAGCAGCCTGTATTACGGCACTGACAATTTCCGGGCTGTCTACCAGACGATTTGCATTTGAAGCATTTTTGCCATCAGATAAAAAAGAACGGGAACAGATTTTAAAGGAGATGGAGACTGAAACGAGGACTATGATCGTATATGAAGCACCTCATCGTCTTGTAAAGACTCTGAAATTGTTTCTGGAGCGGCTTGGAAACCGGAAGATTACCGTATGCGGGAGTTGACAAAACGTCATGAGACAGCTCTTGCAGTGACTTTGGAAGAAGCAGTGGCTCATTATGAGGCAAATCCTCCAAAAGGGGAATGTGTTCTGGTGATCGAGGGGAAGAGCCGGGAAGAAGCCCGGGAAGAGGAGAGAAAACAGTGGGAAGAAATGACCATTGAAGATCACATGGAAGTATACACAAAACAGGGAATGGATAAGAAATCAGCAATGAAAGCTGTCGCAAAGGACAGGGGAGTGTCTAAGAGGGATATTTATCAATATCTGGAAAGCAGAAAATAAAAAAGGAACACGGAGATCAGTGAAAGATTTCTGTGTTCCTTTTTTGTACGATGAGCTTATGTGATTCAGATTTTTTTGATATCCACAACCTCTCCGTCTCTCATGGAGATTACTTTTTGTCCTGCAATCTCAGTTTCTCCCCGCTTGTTAGTTACATAGAGGACTGTAATGCCAAGCTCTTTGTTGATGCGCCGGATATCACGCATCATTTCTTTTCTGCGATATTCGTTCTGTCGGGCAAAATCTTCATCGACCAGAAGGACTTTTGGTTTGCATACAACAGCACGTCCAAGTGCAACGCGTTGTTTCTGCGCCTCATTGATCACCCGGATCTTTTTCTCAAGAATGTCCGTGATATTGAAAAAATGTGCTGCCATTTTCACACGGCTGTCAATAATCTGCCGCGGAAGATTGCGAAGGCGCAGTCCAAGCGCGATATTGTCATACACGTTTAAGTGAGAATAGAGCTGATAATTCTGAAACGCCATGGCAAGACTGCGGTCACGGGGCAGAATATCGTTGAGCAGATCTTTTCCGAGATAGACTTCACCGGATGTAATATCCTCCATACCACCGATCATGCGAAGTATGGTGGATTTTCCGCAGCCGCTTGGTCCGAAAAAGGTAACAAACTCTCCGTCTTCTATATGCAAAGAAAGATTTTTGACAGATACAAATCCGTTGGGATATGTCTTGTTCAGATTTTCAAGAGTAATACTCGCCATCAGAACACCTCCTTATGTCTAACATCAGTGTATCATATTCAAACCTGCAAAACAATCTATTGCAGCATGAATTGAGCAAGGACCACGCTGGCTGCAAGTCCGGCGAAGGTGGCAATCAGCGCTCCAGTCAGTGTGTAGCGGGAGTTTTTGATCTTTGCGGTCATGAAATAGACACTCATAGTATAAAAGATGGTCTCTGTACAGGACATGGAAATGGATGCAATCAGTCCGATCAGAGAATCCGTACCAAACTCTTTATAGAGATCCAGAAGAAGTCCGGTAGCGGCTGAGGAAGAAAACATTTTGACAACCGTAAGAGGAACCAGTTCTCCGGGAAATCCAATGGCAGCAGTAAACTGCCCAATACAGGAGGAAATCATCTCCAGAAACCCGGAAGCGCGGAGAATACCCACTGACACCATAAGTCCGATGAGTGTGGGCATGATCTTGAGAACGGTTAAAAATCCGTTTCGGGCACCTTTGATGAAATGTTCATAGACGTTGATCTTCATCAGAAGTCCATAGACGATGATGGCAAGGATCAGAAACGGGACAATAAAATTGGTGAGGTAGAGAAAAAGATTCATGAATGACTCCAAAATAAAATCAGATTTTTAAATCTATATGCGGTTTCAGAGAATAACATCCCTCAAGACTCATAAGATAAAACAAAATCGATTTTGGGAGTTTGCCATGTCAGATCGTTTGCGAAAGAGCACAAAAAAGCAAGTCATCTCGATCATTCTTGTTCTTACCTTGCTGTTGTCTGTGATATTGTCCGGATGTCACGGGCAGTCTTCAGAAATCCAGAATAAAAAGTTCAGAAAATTTACCGAAACCTTATTTTGTCAGGAAGTGGCGTCAAATACGGTCAGTCTGCATTATACACTCAAAGATCCCGGTCAGTATGGGATTCAGGATTCCCCGGTTACATTCGGATATTTTAATACGGATAAAGGAACCCGAAAAATTTCCACAGAAAATACACAGGCGGCATTGAAACGATTTTCCTATCGGAAATTATCAAGGGAAAACAGGCTTACATATGATGTGTTGGATTATTATCTGGAGTTATCTAAAAAAGAAAGTGACTATCTGCTGTATGAAGAGCCCATGGGGACAGTCAGCGGTGTGCAGACACAGATTCCGGTACTGTTGTCAGAATATCAGTTTCAAAGCAAAGAAGATGTGGATGCTTATCTGGAGTTGATGAAAACAACACCCGATTATTTTAATTCCCTGATCGCATTTGAACAGGAAAAGGCACAAAAAGGGCTTTTATGGCAAGCTATACGGCGGACACCGTAATTGAACAGTGTCAGGCATTCATTGATATGGGAGACTCCAACTATCTGATTTCCACGTTTGTTGATCGGATCCAGAAGCTTACAGATCTGTCCGAATCGGAGAAAAGTGATTATATCCAGAAAAATGCATATATGCTGAAGACCTATGTGTTGCCGGCCTATCAGCAGCTGATTAAAACCGTGGTGGAGTTGAAAGATTCCGGTAAGAACGAAGAAGGACTCTGTTATCTGCCAAACGGAAAAGAATATTATGAACTGACAGTGCAGGCGTCCACAGGATCTGCAAGAACAGTTCCTCAATTACAGAAACTGACAAAGAATCAAATGAAAGATGATCTGGCGGCAATGAAAGCTGTGATCGGACTGACAGCAGAACAGGCAAAGGAAACAGCAGTGATGGAATCTACCGATCCAAAAGAAATATTAAACAGCCTGAGTCTGGATATTCAGAAGACGTTCCCAAAACTTCCCCAGACGAGTGTAGAAGTAAAATATGTGCCAAAAGCCATGGAAGCACATCTAAGTCCGGCATTCTATATGATACCGGCATTGGATGACACAGAAGAAAATGTCATCTATGTCAATCAGGCCCAGATGGGTAATAAGCTGACACTGTATACAACACTGGCCCATGAGGGGTATCCGGGGCATCTGTATCAGACGGTTTATTACGCATCGACAAAGCCGGATCCACTGCGCAGTATTTTCAATTTTGGCGGATATGTAGAAGGCTGGGCAACGTATGCGGAAATGGTTCCTACTATCTGGCAGATTCTCTTACCAGAGAGCAGGCGGTTCTGCTTCAGAAAAACAGTTCCATTTTGCTGGCATTGTATGCGCTGGCAGATATGGGCATTCATTATGATGGGTGGAATCGGATGGATACTGTAAAATTTTTCAAAGAATATGGAGTCGGAAGTGCGGAGATCGTAAATCAGATTTATGATCTGATCATTGGATCTCCGGGAAATTATCTGAAGTATTATATCGGCTATGTAGAATTTCTGGAATTAAAGAAAAAATGGGTCGAAAAAAAGGGCGAGGATTTTTTCCCAGAAAGAATTTCATAAGGCAGTACTGGATGTAGGACCGGCACCGTTTGAACTGGTAGAAAAATATATGTGGCAGGGAGAAAAATAAAAGATGTTGAATTATCTGTGGGCAGGAATGATTATAATCGGAATCATATATGGTGCATTCACCGGAAAAATGCCCGATATCACGAATGCAGCTCTGGATTCTGCAAAAGATGCAGTAACCTTGTGTATTACAATGGTGGGAGTGATGGCATTCTGGATGGGAATCATGGAAATTGCGTCCCGGGCGGGAATTATTGAGATGGCATCGAAAAAATGAGACCGCTGATCCGATTTTGTTTCCTGATATTCCGAAAGAGCATCAGGCGAATCAGTATATTACAACAAACTTTATTGCAAATTTTCTGGGGCTTGGCTGGGCGGCAACGCCTGCCGGACTTCAGGGAATGCAGGCACTGGCCGAATTTAGAACAGGAAAGAAGGATGAAAAGAGCGCCGGGAAAGGCAAGAAGCCCGGCGTGGCATTCCAATGAAATGTTGCACATTCTGATCATGAATATTTCTTCGCTGCAGTTGATCCCGATCAATGTGATCGCCTACCGGAGTCAGTATGGAAGTGTGAATCCGGCGGCAATTGTAGGTGCGGGGATTGTGGCGACAACAGTGAGTACGCTGGCCGGGATGGTGTATTGTAAGATTATGGACAGGAAGAGATAAGTCCGATCCGGGCATACTCGATCAATTCTTCTTCCACGCGTTTCATCACTTCTTTTGTCTCCGGATTGGTATAAGGGATCCTGGCAATGATTTTGGGAATATAGTTTTGCTCTTCGATGATATCCAGACTTTCCCGGAAGTTAATATCATAAAAATAAGCAAGATAAGAAATCCAGTAATCCATCGGTGTTACCCGGTCAGAGGACAGGATACATTCATGACGTAAAATAGAATCTCTTACTTTTGGAGAAATCGCAGAGGCGCCTGTTTCCTCTGCGGAAGTATCCATAAAAAGTTTCCAGTCTGTCTTCCAGTTTTACACGGCAGTTGTCCAGTTTATCGGCATCCCGGATGATCTTTGCATGAAGTAAAGTACGTGCATCGGAAATTCCATCCAGCTTAAAATCACTGTGTTTGGCAATGGAAATACGGATGATTTCGTCAAAATCTGATTCTGGAATAAAGTTACGGATCAGATTTTGATGAGGCGCATTGTCGAACAGAATTTTGACTCCGTAAGCTGCGTGATCCATCGTGTCAGGGAGAAAACTGTCAAATTGCTTCAACTGTTCAAAACGTCCGATATCATGCAGCAGTGCGATCATCTTGGCGAGGGACGTATCTTCCTCAGATAATTTCATACGGGCGGCAATATCGGCACTTTCTTTGACAACACCGTAGGTATGTACGATTTTTAGACGAATTTTGTCATTGTGGCAGTCGTAGTCTTTTAAATAATTGTTGAATTGGGTTTTGGCGGTATAAAAATCCATAAAAGTGGCACTCCTTACAAATTACGTTGTTCTTCTAACTGTTTCTTAAGCTGCTCAAGTTCTTTTTCTTTTTGTTGCAAAAGAACTTCCTGAGATGCAAGCAACTCATTTTTTTGAGCAATAGTATTCTGTTGTTCATCGATCGTATCCTACATTTGATCGATCATGTACTGCACGGTATTCTTATCCAATATTTGTAATTCTTTTGAAAACAATCCCATAACTTTCTCCACATTCCTGCAAAGCTCATAAATCTCCCGGTACATAGGAATAACTTCGGATATTGTTTGATTAGCTGGACGATCATTTCCGGATTATCCTCGCTGAGAAATGTGAGCCACGCATCTAAATCGTTTTTGATACCTTATCGGACAAAGTCCGCCCGCCGCAGGCATGTATTACGGGATGCCTAGATGGGTATACCTTTATTGTGACGGGTTTCCCGATAGATGTCAAGTGGGATGAAAACGAATTCCTGCCGGCAATATTTAGGGGGTACATCTTCAAAAAAGATTATGGTATAATAATACTCTTATAAGAAACCAAGTCAGGAAATGACATTTTATAGCAAAGGAGGCAGAGGATGCTGCGTGTAGCTGTTGTAGAAGATGAAACTGAATATCGTGGATTGATACAGGAGATGGTGGGCAGATATGCAAAGGAATATGATCTCCAGATTCAGACTACAGCATTTCCGGACGGCAGAGAGCTGGTTCAGAATTATCACAAATTTGACATTCTTCTGATGGATATCGAAATGCCTCATCTCAATGGTATGGAGGCGGCTCAGAAGATACGGGAACTGGATAAGGAGGTAGTGATTGTTTTTATCACGAATATGGCGCAGTATGCGATCAAGGGCTACGAAGTAGATGCGCTGGATTTCATTTTAAAACCGCTCAACTATTATACCTTTTCCATGCGTTTTACAAGAGCTGTGGGAAGAGTGAAAAACCGGGAAGGAAAAAGGATCTGTCTGAATCTTCCGGATGGGGCGAAATTTCTGGACAGCAGAGAGATCTATTATGTAGAGATCCAGAACCGGATGCTCCACTATCACACGAAAGCAGGAGTATTTACGATTCGCGGAGCATTAAAGGACGTGCAGGAAGAGCTGGAAGACTGGCATTTTGCAAAATGCAATCAGTGTTATCTGGTGAATTTGAAGTATGTTTCCGAAATCAGAAAAAACATTGCGGTTGTGAGTGGAGATGAGCTGGAAATCAGCAGGAGAAACAGACCTGCATTTCTGAGTGCAGTGGTAGATTTTCTGGGAGGCTGATGCAGGGAAAGGGAAGAGGGAAACGATGAGTGAAAATCTAAAGCTGGGAATGGAGAGCCTGTGGTATGGGATTAATTTATGGATATCCTGTTTGGTGTTTCTGCTTCCGCTGAGAAGAAAGACACATTTTAAAGTCAGACTGATTCTGTCGGGAGCAGTATGTGTTTTAATTCTGTCCGGAGTATATTATTTGATAGAAAATCTTACAGACTGGAGCTACTGGGGGCAGGTGCCCCTTTTATTTATCACGTATTTTAGTGCGGTTCTGATTTTTTACAGTTGTGTGAAGGGCAAGGGATTTGGCCTCTGGTATTGTGGTGTATGGGGAACGATGACATTTTTGCTGGTACTGGAAACCAGCTATGTACTTTGCAGTCCACTGCTGGGAGATTTGGGAAACTGGCTTTTGAAAATTTTATTTTCGGTGGCAGTAAATGTGGCCATAGGACTGACACTGGCTCGCTGGATGCCGGAAAAGGGGCAATATCAGATTGGCCCGAGACAGATGGTTTCTGCATGGGTGTTTTGTATTATGTCAGAAATTTGTTTATTTACGCAAAGGTCGATCCGGGGGCTGCTTTATTCAACATTGTGTTGCAGTTTTATTGTATCACCTTATTGTATCTGCAAAGTGCATTGTTTAAAAAAGAGCAGTATGAGAAAAGAGCTGGAAACCATTCAGCTTCTCTGGCATCAACAAAAAGGGCAGTATCAGCTGTCCAAAGAGACGATAGAGCTGATCAATCACAAATGTCATGATCTGAAGCATCAGGTACAGGCGATACGTGCTGTCAAAGATGAAAAAGAGAGGGAAACATATCTCGAAAAAATTGAAAAATCCGTGCAGATCTACAGTGCTATTGTGAGAACAGGAAATGAAATTCTGGATACCATTTTGACAGAAAAAAGTCTGATCTGTGAAAATAGCGGGATTCATATCAACTGTGTGGCAGATGGATCTCTGCTGGCTTTTATGAATCCGGTAGATTTGTATACATTGTTTGGAAATGCTCTGGATAACGCAATTGAAGCGGTGAGAAAGCTGGAAAGCAAAGAAAAAAGAGTGATTGATATCATGCTGTACGAAAGACAAAGCTTTCTGATGCTGCAGATAGTCAATCCGATGTGCGGAGAAGTGAAGTTTGAGGATGGACTTCCGCTTACGACAAAGGCGAAGAACGGATATCACGGATATGGAATGAAGAGCATGCTCCATACCATTCAAAAATATGAGGGACATTTGACAACAGAGGTAAAAAATGGATGTTTTTATTTCAACGTTATGCTTCCTCTTGAAAGAGATTCCAACAAAAAGTAGAAGAGACACAAAG
>ENA-OQER01001668-OQER01001668.1-human-gut-metagenome-genome-assembly--contig:-NODE-1668-length-10215-cov-2.034596_pt1 | contig 10215 bp, 16 predicted proteins | sample MGYA00242797_ERZ504639 | MGnify/ENA primary metagenome ERZ504639 (study PRJEB26092, sample SAMD00036306) | human gut metagenome | host: Homo sapiens | study: EMG produced TPA metagenomics assembly of...
GGGAAGATCAAACGACGCTCCTCTCTTTCTTACATTTGCCGGCGCAGATTGACGATCGTCCGCTTGGCTGGAAATGAAACTCCACTGTTTCTGATTGCTGTGCGCACACGCTCTGCTGCCTCCTTCACTTCAGAAGAAAGGTATCCCACCATATGAAATACCGGAAGCCCGTTGCTGACGTCAGCTTCCACATGAATAAATTCTACCCGCAGCCCGATCACTGCTGCAGATAATACTGAGCAAAAACTCATCACACACTCCTTTTCCAAGAGCCGGTACGTTCAGTCCCCACATAACTGATCTTCTAATAAATTTGTAACTTGAAAACGTTGGCCGATACGGCCTTTTGAATCAATAGATCTTATACTCTCCAGAGCGGATCGCTCCGGGAATGTAGTCTTACTATATCTCTCCTACCCGCTGTTTGTCAACTACTTTTTTCTGCCCGTCCTCTTTTCAAGTGGAAAAGCACAAATCATGCCTTCTTTACATACACTGTTATCAAATGTGCTTTGAGGTGCTGTCTTGAAATCATTTCCAAATCCCCTCACCCCTTCCGAAGAAAAAGAATATATTCAAAAATATACTGAGGGTGACCTGCAGGCAAAACACATTCTGATTGAACGGAATCTGCGGCTCGTTGCACATGTGATCAAAAAATATCAGTATGTGGACGAAGATCCCGAAGATCTGATCTCAATCGGAACCATCGGTCTGATCAAAGCCATTGTCACCTTTAATCCAAGCAAAGGAAACCGGCTGGCAGCTTATGCCTCCAAGTGTGTGGAAAACGAAATCCTGATGCATTTGCGCGCACGGAAAAAGACGTCAAAAGAGATTTCTTTATATGAACCCATCGGTACGGACCGGGAAGGAAACGAGATCAAATTATACGATATTATCGAAACGGATGAAGACGACATCCCGGAACGGGTATGCCTGAAAGAAAATATCCAGAAGCTGTATGAAAAAGTAGAAAACGAGCTCTCCCAGCGGGAAAAACTCGTTTTAAAAATGCGGTATGGACTTTATGGCGGCGAGGAATACACGCAGAGGGAAGTCGCCAAACAACTGGGGATCTCCCGTTCTTATGTATCCCGGATAGAAAAGAGCGCGGTCGAAAAGCTACGCGTCTTTTTCTGCTCTTCGTAAGATATCATATTTGTCCGCCTTCTGATCCAGCGCCACATATAACACCTGTTTTGAGTGAGGAGCACTCTCCTGCTCCTCTCCTTCTTCATTAAGGATACGCTCTACTTTCGCTTCCACATTTTCCCCGTTCGGCTTCATGATCTCAATGATCTCACCCACAGAAAACTTGTTGCGCTGTTCGATCCGGCACAGACCGTCCCTGACCTCTCCGATAATTCCGAGATAGGTATACTCTTTCACATACGTATTGCTGTCATAGATCTGTGTTGTCTCATCCGGTTTTCCAAAGAAGAATCCTGTCGTAAACTGGCGGTACGTACAATTGGAGATCTGCTCCAGATACCACGGCATATTCTTTTTATATAATTCCGGATCCTTCTGATAGTCATCGATCGCCTTTCTGTAGGTTCTTGCAACTGTTGCACATAGAGCGCGGTTTTCATACGTCCTTCGATTTTCAGACTGTCAATACCCGCGTCCAGAATCTCCGGGATATACTGGATCATGCACAGATCCTTGGAGTTGAAAATATAAGTTCCTCTTTCATTCTCATAAACCGGCAGATACTCTCCCGGTCTCTTCTCCTCCACAACCGCATATTTCCAGCGGCACGGGTGGGTACATGCCCCCCTGTTCGCATCTCTGCCTGTGAAATAGTTGCTCAGAAGGCATCTTCCGGAATAAGAAATACACATCGCTCCATGTACAAATGTCTCGATTTCCAGATCCTCCGGAATATTCGCGCGCAGCTCTTTGATTTCTTCCAGAGACAGCTCTCTGGCGGAAACCACGCGGCTCGCGCCTTGTTTATACCAGAAATTATAGGTTCCATAGTTTGTATTGTTTGCCTGAGTACTGATATGTCTCTCAATCTCAGGACACACTTCTTTTGCGATCTCAAACACTCCCGGATCCGCAATAATAAGAGCATCCGGCTTGATTTCCTTGAGTTCCTCAAAATATTTACGCACTCCCGGCAGATCCTCATTGTGTGCCAGGATATTGGCTGTTACATACACTTTCACATCATGTTCATGCGCAAATGCGATTCCTTCTTTCATGTCCTCCATGGAAAAGTTCTTCGCTTTTGCACGGAGTCCAAATGCCTCTCCTCCGATATAAACCGCATCTGCTCCAAAAATGACTGCTGTCTTTAATACTTCCAGGCTGCTTGCCGGTATCAAAAGTTCAGGATGTCTTGCCATTTTATTCTCCTTCCTGTTTCTTCACACTGACAGCCACTCCATCCCCAAGCGGAATAATGGACGTTGTCAGCAGTTCATGGTGTTTTAATTCGTACAGATACTCCCGCATTCTGGAATGAATCGTTCGGTTTCTCCGTTCCACCGCAAAACGGGATTCGATAATATCCCCATCCTGCAGTACATTATCTGTCACAAGAGTTCCGCCCGGACGAAGCAAACGCAGCACCTGGGCATATACCGGATATACTGTCCCTTTGCAGCATCCATAAAAATAAAATCAAAGCTGCCCTCCAGTGTTTTCAGCACATCCATAGCATCTCCTTCTATGAGCGTGATCTGCTCTTCTTTCCCTGCCCGTCTGAAATTCTCCCTGGCGATCGGAATTCTCTTTTCGTAATTTTCAATTGTTGTGATCCTGCACCCTTCTGGTGCCGCTTCACTCATCAATAACGCAGAGAAACCTACTGCGGTCCCTACTTCCAGGATGCACATAGGTTTTTGTATCATCAGAAGCACTTTCAGGAAACTCTGCATTTCTTTTCGTATGATCGGCACATATGTGCTCAGAGCTTCCTGTTCCACTGCTTCGAGTATTTCACTGTTCTCTGTCTCTAAGGAATTGATGAATGTCACGATACGTTCATCTACTATCATATCTTACACATCCATAATAATCGGAATGACCATTGGTCTTCTCTTTGTCTTCTTCCAGATAAAATCGTTCATTGTGTCACGGATCGTCATCTTGATCTTATTCCAGTCCGCATGTCTTCCGGAAAGACATTTATCCAGACTGTCTGTCACAACCTTTCTGGCTTCTTCCATCAGTCCTTCGGATTCTCTTACATAGACAAATCCTCTGGATACAATATCCGGTCCTGCCAGCAGATTGTTGCTGCCTTTTCCAGTGTCAGAACAACGATCAGAATTCCGTCCTCTGCCAGATGCTGTCTGTCTCGCAATACGATATTTCCGACATCACGACACCCAGACCATCTACCAGAATCGCTCCTGTATGGACTTTATCCACTATTTTTGCTTCTGCATCACTCAGCTCGATCACATCTCCGCTCTGGATGATAAAGATATTCTCTTTCGGAATTCCCAGAGACTGCGCGATCTCCGCATTTGCTTTTAAGTGGCGGTACTCACCATGCACCGGAATGGCATACTTTGGTTTTACCAGCGAATAGATCAGCTTTAACTCTTCCTGACAGGCATGTCCGGAAACATGCGCATCCTGGAATATCACGTTCGCACCCTTTGCAGAAAGCTCATTGATCACACGGGATACTGCCTTCTCATTTCCAGGAATCGGATTCGAACTGAAAATGATCGTGTCATTCGGCTGAATCGTCACTTTACGGTGTACATCCCCTGCCATTCTGGAAAGTGCAGCCATGGATTCTCCCTGGCTTCCTGTTGTGATCAGAACGGTCTTCTCCGGTGGATAGTTCTTCAACTGATCGATCTCGATCAGTGTATTCTCCGGAACATTCAGATACCCAAGCTCAGATGCTGTCGTGATGATATTTACCATGCTGCGTCCTTCTACCACAACTTTTCTTCCGTACTTATATGCAGAGTTGATAATCTGCTGCACACGGTCTACGTTCGATGCAAATGTCGCGATGATGATTCTTGTGTTCTGATGCTCTGCAAAAATATGATCAAACGTAATTCCCACCGTACGCTCTGACTGGGTAAATCCTTTCCGCTCTGCATTCGTGCTGTCTGACATCAGAGCCAGCACACCTTTCTTTCCGATCTCCGCAAAACGCTGCAGATCAATGGCATCTCCGAATACCGGTGTATAATCCACCTTGAAGTCTCCGGTATGCACAACAGTTCCTGCCGGTGAATAGATCGCCAGTGCGGAAGCATCCTGAATACTGTGGTTCGTCTTGATAAATTCAATTCGGAACTGTCCAAGATTGATGGACTGTCCATGACGCACCACTTTTCTCTTTGTCGTACGGAGCAGATTATGCTCTTTTAACTTGTTCTCGATGATTCCCATTGTCAGCTTTGTAGTATAGATTGGAAGATTGATCTCCTTAAGTACATACGGCAAAGCTCCGATATGATCTTCATGACCATGGGTGATCACAAATCCTTTTACTTTGGATATATTATCCTTCAGATAAGTCACATCCGGAATGACCAGATCGATTCCGAGCATGTCATCCTCCGGGAATGCAAGCCCGCAGTCTACCACAATGATACTGTCTTCATATTCGAAAGCAGTAATATTCATACCGATCTGCTCAAGACCTCCCAAAGGATGATTTTTAATTTTCCACGATTTTCTTTTTTCAAAAATATACACCTCCATGAGTTTTTTATGTATTCTCTTTCCGCATGGAAGCTTCGGCACATTCCTTACACTGACCATAAAATTTCAGTTCATGATCCAACACATGAAAACCGGTATCGGCTTCGATCTGTGCCTCCAGATCCTCCAAAAAATCATCTTCAAACGGCATCACACGCCCACATGTTCTGCAGATCAGATGATGATGACTGTGTTTGGAGTCTCCGTCAAATATATGACCGATCTCATACCGGATACATCCATCATTGAAATGAATCCGGTCGATCAGCTGAATCTCATACAAAAGCTGCAGCGTACGGTACACGGTCGCAAGCCCCATTTCCGGATATTCATCCTTCATCAGCTCAAAAATGTCTTCCGCCGCCAGATGCTGCCCTTTATGTCTGCCAGGTCTGCAAAATAGAAAGTCTCTGGCTGGTCACTTTCCAGCCTTTTTCTCTGAGCTTTTCCTTGAGCATCCCCTGTACTTTTTCCTGTTCTACTGTCATCCTCCACGTCCCCTGCGGTAAAGTAATATTCTAAGTTACATTTCAATCTCTACATCTTCCAGCAGTTCCTCAAATACTTTGGAAACCGCCTGTAATTCTACGTCGTCCTCTACGATCTCATAGACACTCTCTTTCGCGTCCTGAGATTCACCTTCTTTTAAGATCAGACACTCCGCGTCATCCTCCTGTGAATCTGTCACAAGAATATAGGATGCCCCGTTGATCTTTGTCTGTTCCAGTACAAAAAATTCAACGCTGTCTCCCGACTCGTCAAAACAAAATTTAATCTTTTCCATGCGTTCTTCCTCCTGTGGGCAGCTTCTAGTTTTCCTCTTCGGCTTTCTTTTTCAAATAAATCGAATCCAGATATCCCTGCAGGATAAAAACAGCTGCGATCTTGTCAATATACTGCTTTCTGTTCTCGCGCCGCACCTGACTCTCGATCAATGTACGCTCTGCCTCCACGGTAGTAAGCCGCTCGTCCCACATCACCACATCAAGTCCTGTCCTGCGCACCAGCATCTCTTTGAATTCCAGAGACTTTTTTGCACGTTCACCCACATCGTTATTCATATGCTTCGGAAAACCAAGCACGATCGTATCCACTTCATATTCCCTTACCAGCTCTTCAATCCGGGCGAGTGTACGGCGCAGCTTGTTTTCCTCTTTTCTCTGAATGGTCTCTATCCCCTGCGCAGTCAGACCAAGAGCATCGCTGATCGCAACCCCTACAGTCTTCGTGCCATAATCCAGTCCCATGATCCGCATAGTCGATTATTCCCATGAATTATGCTCGATATACGCTTTTAACAGTTCTTCGACCAATTCATCCTTTCCACCTTCATAATCAGGCTTCTTGCTCCATTATAGCTGGTAATGTAAGTAGGATCTCCTGACATAATGTATCCCACGATCTGGTTAACCGGGTTGTATCCTTTTTCTTTCAGTGCCTTATACACGATTTCCAGAATATCTTTTGCAGAAATCTGTGGTCCCGGTTCTACCTGAAAGAACTGTGTATTACTCAAATCGCTCATCGTATCTCCTCCATTTTTCTTTTATTCACGCGCAGATCTGATTCCCCGGAATCAGCATAATTGCGTTAGTATCCTACTTATCATTCTAATATAATCTATTTTAAAATTCAATGAATAATTTCCCGGCCATCTTTAATTTGCACGTTTAGAATACAATTCTGAAGATTTTTCTCTGACTCTAGTGCAATTTTCATATACTCTTTTGTGTGCCCTGTCCACATTTCTTTTCCGTTCACATCCGATTTTTCTTCCACCAGCACTTCCACTGTTTTCCAAGGAACGATTCTTCATATGCTCTGCGGTTTTTCTCCCCCAGTTCGATCAGTCTGGCGCTTCTTTTTGCTTGATCTGCTCCGGATCTGTCCCTGCATCACTGCCGCTTTCGTGCCTTCTCGTTTGGAATATTTGAAAATATGAGTCTCATAGAAGCAGATCTTTTTCAGAAATTCATACGTTGTTTCAAATTCTTCCTCTGTTTCCTGCGGAAATCCCACGATCACATCTGTTGTCAGCGCCGGTTTTTCAAAATACTTCTTAATATCTCACACTTTTCATAAAACTCTTCACTTGTATATCTGCGGTTCATCCTCTTTAAGGTTTCATTGCAGCCACTCTGCAATGACAGATGGAAGTGCGGGCACATCTTCGGAAGCGCTGCGATCGCCTGTACAAACTCTTCTGTGATGATCCTTGGTTCCAGAGATCCCAGACGAATCCTTTTGATTCCTTCAATCTCATGCACTGCACGAATCAGACTGAGCAGATTGTCTTCATTTTCAAAATCAATGCCATAGGAGCTCAGATGAATTCCCGTCAGCACGACTTCCTGGTATCCGTTTTTCGCCAGATCTGTCACTTCTGCTACTACATCTTCTTTTGCCCTGCTTCTGACTCTTCCTCTCGCATACGGGATAATACAGTAAGAACAAAACTGGTTGCAGCCATCCTGCACCTTGATATATGCTCTCGTATGTCCCCCTGTTTTGTCAGATGCAGATTCTCATATTCTTTTGTATGATTGATATCGATCACTTCCCGCAAATCACCGTGTGCTTCTTCATATGCCTGCAGCGCTGTCAGAAGATCCTGCTTTTTATTGTTTCCGAGTACAATATCAATACATGGATCGATCACCTGCTTTTCAGCCTGTGCCTGCACATAACAGCCGGCTGCGACCACAACAGCATCCGGATTCATCTTTCTTGCCCGATGCAGCATCTGTCTTGATTTGCGGTCCGCAATATTGGTCACTGTGCATGTATTGATCACATAAATGTCCGCTCCTTCCTGAAACGGAACGATCTCATATCCGGCATGTTCCAGCATTTCCTGCATGGCTTCTGTCTCATATGCATTTACCTTACATCCCAGATTGTGTAACGCGACTTTTTTCATAAAAATATTCTCCTGGTTTTCCTTGTTTTTCCTGTTTGTTCCTTGACTTTTGCAGTTACTTCTCGTAGAATATACCTAGAGTACAGATACTCGAAGCATTGTATATCAAGGAGGGACTTTTATAATGAAAACAGTACAGATTTCTTTAAACTCAATCGACAAAGTAAAATCATTTGTAAACGAAATCACAAAATATGACAACGATTTTGATTTAGTGTCCGGAAGATATGTGATAGATGCCAAATCAATTATGGGAATTTTCAGTTTGGATCTTTCTAAACCAATCGATCTGAATATTCACGCTGATTCTAATCTGGATGACATCCTAGCTGCACTGGATTCTTACATCATCAAATAATGGAATCATTTATTTTTAGGCTGTCTCTTTATGAGGCAGCCTTTTTATTGTCCTATTTTACCATGATCGTTTCAACCGTATCGATTGCTGTCTGCATCAGCTCATCAATCTTCTCATCCAGATTTCTCTCGGATTTCTCAATACGCTCCAGATTCGGTTTTGTCACCGGATGCTTGGCAACAAAAATCGTACAGCAGTCTTCATACGGCTGGATCGATGTCTCGTACGTATCAATCTTTTCAGAAATATCCACGATTTCTTTTTTATCAAATCCGATCAGCGGACGGTAGACCGGAAGCGTACATGCCGCATTGGTTGCCATAAGGCTCTGCATCGTCTGGCTCGCAACCTGTCCGATACTTTCTCCGGTGATCAGTCCCAGGCAGCCATCCTGTTTTGCAAAATGCTCTGCGATCTTCATCATGTATCTTCGCATAATAATCGTCAGTTCTTCATGCGGACACTTCTCATAGATATACAGTTGAATGTCTGTAAAGTTGACTACGTTGAGCTTGATCGGGCCGGAATACCTGGAAACCAGTCTTGCCAGATCCACCACTTTTTCTTTTGCACGTTCACTCGTATACGGTGGTGCATGGAAATACGTTGCTTCCAGAGCGACACCGCGTTTTGCGATCATATATCCGGCAACCGGGCTGTCGATACCACCGGAGAGCAGGAGCATGGCACTTCCGTTAGTTCCTACCGGCATTCCGCCCGGCCCCGGAATAATCTCTGAGTACAGATAAATCTCTTCCCGTACTTCCACATTCAGACGAATCTGCGGATTGTGTACATCAACCTTCATCTCAGGGTACGCATCCAGGATCACACCGCCCAACTCACAGTTCAATTCCATAGAATTCAACGGATAAGACTTTCTGCTTCTTCTTGCTTCAATCTTAAATGTCTGGTTTTTCTCAGGGTACACTTCTCCGATATATTTTTCCACATCTTTTTTCAGCTGTTCAAATCCATTGTCCTGCAGACGCACAACCGGGCAGATTCCTACGATACCAAACACTCGTTTCAAACTTTCCACAGTCTCTTCGTAATCGTATTCGCCTTCACAGTCCACATACACTCTCCCCCGTGCTTTGTGTACATTAAATTCTCCGTCCACATCCTTCAATGCAAAACGGATCTGACGCACCAGAGCGTCTTCAAACAGATACCGGTTCTTTCCTTTGATCCCGATTTCTCCGTATTTAATCAAAAATGAATGAAATCTCATGATATTCTCCTTTATTTATCCTTTTCTTTTGGACTCTTTATCAAGCATCAATGTCTTGTATATCTTCTCAGCATCGGTACACAATTATATAGCGTTTCCAATGTATAGTCAATTTCTTCTCTGGTTGTAAATTCAGACATGCTGAAACGGATCGTCGCATCCAGATACTCTTTTCCTGCTCCGATGCCCTTTAACACCCCGCTGATTGCCGGATGGTTGGACGCACATGCAGAACCTGAGGATACGTAAATTCCTTTCTCTTCCAGCGTATGCAGAAGCACTTCACTTCGAATCCCTGCAAAGCCCACACTGATGATATGCGGTGCACTGTTTTCATCGGTCATCCCGTGAACGGTTGTATTTTCAATCTTCGCGATTCCTTCAATAAAATACTCTTTGAGTTCCCGCATCAGTGCAGTCTTCATATCCAGATCATGGTAGATCATCTTTGCCGCTAACCCGAGTCCTGCAATCCCCGGAACGTTCTCTGTACCGGAACGGACATTTTTCTGCTGTTCTCCGCCAAACACGATTGGTTTGATCTTAACTTCTCACTGACATATAAAAATCCAGTTCCTTTCGGTCCGTGGATCTTATGTCCGCTTCCTGTCAGCAGATCGATCTTCTGACGCTTCGGATAAATCTTATACTTTCCGAATCCCTGTACGGCATCCGAATGGAACAGAATATCCGGATTATATTCCTTCACAATCCGGACAGCTTCATCGATCGGCTGCACTGCTCCTACTTCGTTATTCACATACATGACGGAAACCAGAATTGTCTCGTCACACAACGCCTCTTTCAGAGCTTCCAGCTTGATGCGTCCCATGCTGTCCACCGGAAGATAGGTCACACGAAAGCCTTCTTCCTCTTCCAGATAACGCATCGTATTCAAAATCGCCGGATGCTCAATAGATGATGTGATCAGATGATTTCCTCTTCTTTTGTTTGCTTTTGCTGTTCCAATGATCGCCAGATTGTCACTTTCTGTACCGCCGGACGTAAAGT
>ENA-OQER01001669-OQER01001669.1-human-gut-metagenome-genome-assembly--contig:-NODE-1669-length-10210-cov-1.715263_pt1 | contig 10210 bp, 19 predicted proteins | sample MGYA00242797_ERZ504639 | MGnify/ENA primary metagenome ERZ504639 (study PRJEB26092, sample SAMD00036306) | human gut metagenome | host: Homo sapiens | study: EMG produced TPA metagenomics assembly of...
TTCAATCCAGTTCGACCATATTTTATAGTCGTTCCACTTGGCGGGGACTGTTACTGTGCTGCATGCAGTATGCATAGACGGTATAAGTCTTTCCGCCTGCTTTGTAACGGATATACTTATAGGAATCATTTCCGCCCTGTCCCATAACAGAATCAAAGGATGCAGTTTCCATCTGAATAATAGTAATAGGTATTAGCTTCAATGTCTGTTGAATCATCCCACAAGTCTCCATCGGAAGCTGCCACGGTACTAATACCGCCCTCAGCCTGGTCATATAGCACACTTAATGCAACATCATCTTCCGGCATCTCAAAGCTGAAGGAATTTGTTCCCTCATCGTAGCTTACTTCTGCATACAGAAGATCTTCGGTATTCTCTGTCTGGTTTGCTTCGACAAGACTTGTTCCCACTGCGATCAGGCTTCCCTGCGGGATATCACCGGAAAGTTGACCATCTCCCCCGTCTGGTAACGTCCGTCCTCGTGGTCCAGTTCAATATTGAATTCATTTCCCTGTACGATGTCAACCTGATGGCTTCCATCCTCTGGTTCCTCATCGGAAAATCCTTCTGCTTCCTCTTCTTCTGGCTCCTCCGTTTCTTCCGGCTCTTCCAGAGTTTCCGGGGCATCTTCCGGGCTTATGGTCGGGAGGACGGGGTCTGCTCCGGTTCGTCATCGCCGGTTTCCTGTTCCTGACCGCCATTGGATCCGTCTGTTTCTGCTTCTCTTGGTGTCACAGTAATGTTTCTGGCAACCAGATAGGCTTCCCCCGATGCGGGCGTAACAAGATATACGCATTTATAGGTCCCGCATGGTTATAATCAAATACAGTCCCGTCTTCCATTGCTGCTTTTTTCAGTTCCACATGGTCTCCGTCAGAGAGTTTCAGTCCTGTAAAATCATTCTGGATATCAAAGGCTTCCCCTTCGGTAACCATAAGCGCAAGTTCCGGATCAGCAACGGTTTCCTCGATCAGTTCCTCCTCGCTTTTCTCCGTCTGCGTTTCTGTCTGCGTTTCTGTCTGCGTTTCTGTCTGTACCTCGATCTGCGTCTCGCTCTGTGCGGAAACGCCTCCCACCTCAGCGGCGGATACTGCAGAAGCTCCCGTCTGCAAGAGCGTAGTGCAGCACAGAGCAAAAGCCATCGCACCCGCCATCCATCTTTTCTTCCAGTTTTTTTCCAAGTGCACGTTCTCCTTTCATGATCGCTTTTTTCCCTGCAGTTTTCTTTTGGTCCGTCTCTTATCTGCATCGCTTTCTCCTTTCTTCCGGCTTTTTCAGCCAGATAAAAAGGAAACTGAAAAAATTCCAGTTTCCCTTTTATCTGACCAAACATTTTATGCCGTCTTCCTGTGTCCTTTTTCCTCTTTTCGAAGGATCCAGTCATCCACGCCTTTGTAGTGTTCCATCCAGGTACCGGATGCATCGGTATCCCAGGTGACTCTTTTGCAGGATACATTCAGTTCCTCACAGATCTCATATAGTTTTATACAGCCTTTTCGGATCATGTCCCGTTTTCTGCGCTTTTTGGGGCATTCTCCATGATACAGATAAATTCCATGTTCACATTGCCGGCACGCACTTTTTTCATCGTGCTTACAGGACAATTCCATCATTTTATCCATGTCGTAACATTCGTAAACTCTTTTTAACCCCTGCTCTTTCAGTTTTCGCAAGACAGTTTCCAATCCTTTATGATTGGAAACTCCAGGGACTCCGATATAAGGATTTCCTGTACACATCCATGCGATCTCTGCCTTTAAGATCCCTTCCGTTACGTAAACCGTGCCATCCTTTATTTTCCCAAACATTCCTGCCGGGCTGCCGCTTGATGTGCCTCTTTCTAAGCCGCTGCTGGTAAACCAGAGGTACTTCCGTTCTTTTAAAGGAACATCCAGCCGGATCTGGAATCCTATGATCCGTTCCTTCCCATCCCGGACCGGGCAAAGATACCCGTTATTCTTCCTATAAAAAGCAGCTTCCCAGTCACCATCCCGGTTGATGAAAAATCCAGGAACCCCATCCAGGCGAAATCCCTTTTTTAAGAGCTTTCTGGCAATGGTCACGGAATTCTCATCATCCGTACTTAAAAAACCTCGTTCTTCCATCTGTCTGACCTCATTTAATGTCAACCCACGCAGGAGGAGGTTCCTCCGGTGTGTTTCCTTAAGCTTAAGAAAAGTGAGCATTTCCTTATATACATGGTCCCGGTAATCCCATTCCTCTTCCGTAAGGGAAATGCGTTTCTTTTTAGAAACGATAGAAACGAACCCATTTCGTGTCGTGGACTGCTGTCTTTTATCCGTTCCAGAAAAAGAAGTTCCTGCTTTATCTCCCGGTAGGCTTCTTTATACCGGTTTCTCCCATAAATGCCGGATAGTTCCGCATACAGTGTCAGCATATTTCCGGCTGCCCCGCAATGATAGCAATGGTAAACATTCTTAAGTTCTCCATTTTGCGGATGCAAAAACTGCATTTTCCTCTTAAATCCCCACAAAAAGGACATTCCACCGGAAATTCGTCCTGGTAAGAATCACTCAGTCTTCGGATTGACAAAAGATCTGCTACTTCTGCGATCGTAAACGATTCTCTGGCATACATGCCTTCCTCCTCTTCATAAAAGATGGCCCCGTTCCCGGAGCCACCTCAAACTATTTCTCTGTTTTCAGGCTGCTTTTTGCATTTCCTTTTCATGATCCAAAAGAATCTTCGCAGCTTTCTGTATTTCCTGATTCTGGCCTTTGTAACGCTGTACCAGCCATTTGATCGTCTGGTAACCTCTGGCATCCTGCATCATTTTCCCAAGAGGGGTTCCGGCATAGACACCAAAATTGCAGATAACCTTTTCTGCCCATTTCACTTCGTCTTCTGCATCCTCTACGTTATCTATATCCTCTACCGTTTCCTCTGCCGTCTCTTCTGGTGTTTCTTCCTCTTCTTCTGCATCAAAAGAAATCTCATCATCCTCATCAAATGGAACTTCATCCGTTTCTTCAACTGCACGGAAACCGTCTGCATCCGTCGCGGCAGTGATTTCCTCATCTACGGAGATTTCCTCGGTCTGAACCGGATCTTCCACTTTGGTTTCTTCATCGGAAAATTCTTCCAGTCCGCTTTCACTTTCTTCCATTCCAAAAGTCATCTGTCCAGGAAGGTTTTCTTCTGTATCCGTCACTGCATATTCCACTTTTACAGTACCTTCTGATATGGCATTTCCATCACGCAGTTTTTTACGATCCGTTTTCTTTTCCCTGACCGGTTCCGTTTGCTCCTGCTTTGCTGCGGTTTCTTTTCTTTCTGCCTTTTCCTGTTTCTTTTTCGGTTTTTCCGGTTTTACGGAAGCTTCCTGCTTCGGCATTTCTTCTTTTTCCGTCCCACGCATGTCCGGATCGTCTATTCCAGATGCCTGCATGATGTTGAATTTATTTAAGAAATAATACTTCAGGCCATACGTCCATGCCGCACCTTTTGCTTTATCCGGTGCTTCATTGGTTCCAATGACATGCAAAAAGCTCCTTACCTTGTCTCCCGGACGGTCTGCATTGGTCCAGCACAGCTCCAGGTCAGCCTCATATCTCCAGAGTGTTCCCATTTCCTTTAAAAACACGGAATTGCCCTGTTCGTCCATCTGTGTCGGTCTTTCACTTAAGATGTCAAAATCGACCCCGTATTTATTAAGGCCGGTGTCAGGCATTCATAAATATCATCCAGTTTTACAAAATCATAAGTAACGTCCTCACTGTACCGTTTGCGGATCAGCTTCGGCACTTTCTTCCGGATCCTGATCATCTTCTGGTTCAGATTCATGTAATTGTATTTACCCATATTATTCGTTTCCTCCTGATTTTTTCATTTTTTATACTAAGCAGAACGCGGAAGGCTTACCTCCGGCCCTGTCCCAGTCTTTTTTAACATTTCTTCCATTTCCTCCCGGATACATCCGATACAGATCTTCTTTTTTGAGATCTCCGGAAGTTTTTCAAGCAGCCACTTCTGGGCGAAAAGCTCTGCTGCCCGCTGTGGGTTGCTTAAATATTCCAGAAACATCCAATCAGAAAATTCCCACTTCATATCCGCAAAATGAAACTGCGCTGATAGATCAGATCCTCCGGCCGCTTTCCTTTTTTAATAAAACGGTCTGCATTTAGCTGGATATAAACCCTGCTGATCTCCGGGATCATCTGTGCAGCTGCATACCCGCCTTTTAACAAAAGTTCATCCCATTGTTCCCGGATAAGTTTCTTTCCAATGCGGCTTATCTGTGTTTCCAGTTTCGGGATCAGATCCTCACGCACAGGAAAACCAAAATCATCCGGTATCCCGATCGGCTTCAGAAAAAGATCTTCTGCTTCATAAAGGGAATACTCCGGCATGTGGATCACGGCACACCAGTTCCGGTCTGTTTTTCTGTTTTCCTTTAAACAGTCAAAGAAAAAGAAACAGTTTCCATATTTTGCCTTTATAAACAGCTGTCCGGAAAATTCTTTTACTTCACAATCCGGCGATTTCAGCCATGCGATCAGTTTTTCTGCCTCCCTGCTCTCTTTTAACCAATCCGGAAGTTTTCTATCCATCACATACCTCCGTAATTCAGATATATGGCAGGGAATACCTGGAATACACCATCTTTGCCCGTTTTAAAAATGCAGAGCCTTTTTCTGCTTTTGCAAACCATTCCACAAAAAACCGTGTCAGGTTCTGCTGCAGTGTCCGGTGGGTATCAAGGGCATAATCCACAAATTCCCCATATCCGTCCATACTTCCTGCAAGCAGGTAGCAGGTAAACATTTTTGCCATCTGCTCTTCATCTGAAGGATTGATCTCCATTTCCTCTGCACCTTCATACACCAGGCGCACCCTTTCTGGCTGTTCCTTTACATGCAGACACAGATCATCGGCCATCAGTTTCGATGCTTCGTTTCGAAGGTCGTAATATCTGACCTCTGAAAGACCTTTTAGCCAGGCAAACCCAAGATAAGTGTAATTGTCTTTTATTTCCTGCTGCTCTTTTGCCATGGACTCCATAAATTTTTTGTGTCCGGTGGGATGGCAGTTCAAGTATTCATCTACCAGCAGCCTTGCCACATCTTTTCCATTCGTAACCTTCATGTTTTCCTCCCATCAAAAAAGACAGTCCATGCTGTCTCCATTCTTTTAAATCCTGTTAGTATTTTACAGTGCCAGGAATATCATATTCATGCCAGCGTTTTGACACACAGCCGGCAATTTTTTCTTCCAGAGCTAAAAGTCCTCTCTCATTCGTCTTTTCCTGCCTTGCAATGGTAATGGATTCACAGATCCCACAGTAGATCTCGTATGCGCTGCATGGCTCATCCCCAGTAGTAGCCTTAAACTGCTCCACGGTTTCTGCAAGCAGTTTTTTTCCAAATCCCGCCTGCTTCATGATCCCTGCCATGGCATTTGCCGGATGCTCGATCCAGATATCACACAGCCGCATGACCCCTTTTAAGACTTCCCGGTAGTAATCGAAGATCGACTCTATGTTTTCCGTGAAATCTTCCATTCCTTTACAGTTTTTGTGCGTAACCTTCAGGGCATTGCCAAGGATCACATTTCTTGTCGGCTCCTGCAGGGGAATAAAAAAATATTCGCTCCGGACACACCAACGTCTGACGTAGTGATCCGTACAACTGCTTTTATGTCCTTATCGGTCTTTCTTCCATAATTCTGCATCAGTTCCTTATAAACATCTGTAAGTTTCGTATCTTCCAGCTGCCAGGACGCCGTAACAGAATAATGGTCTGCATAGCCGTTTAAAAACGTTGCCTTCTCATAGTCCCCATGGATATATGCCGAGGTAACCATGTACATATCCGGCATGGATATGATGGCATAATCTTTTTCATCACCGGACAGGACTGCCCTTATTTTTCCTTCACAGAAACGGATCAGTGCTCTTCCTCTTGCAACCTTCAGGCATTTATTCAAGATCTCTGCCAGTGTTTTCTTATCGACATCTGCCAGGGCTTTGCCATCAATCCTGGCCCGTCCTTTCAACGATTTGATTGCTGAATTTCCTATATAACAGATCCTCTCGGGCAGGATAAGAACCAGCCTGGAATGAGATAAGGTATCTTTTTCCAGTGCTTCCAGGGAAATGCCCGGAACCTCTGTACAGGTTTCCTCTCCTGCAGCTGCCACCTTTAATTTCTTACTGGTGACCCGGATCCATTCTGCCCGGCTGTCTATCTCTTCCAGATACTCGCACAGTTCCTTTTCTGTCCGGAACTCCTTATAAAAGTCATCTTTATAATACATAATGTCCGCCTTTCCACGCTAGCTGAAAATCCGGACTTTCAACAGCCTGTATCTTTCCATCTTCGATGCAAAATACATAGCCGTCTTCTGCCATCTCCATAAGCATTCCAATTTCCAGTGCATTTGCGTTTTCCCATTTAATTGTCTCCATAATCGACCCTCCTGATTTTACAATGTGTTTTCTTTTTTTGATGTTCTTAAGGTATTTCTTTTTGCAGTTTGTTTAACTGACAGTTTCATTCGTGCTCCTCCTTTCTGCTTTTTATGCAATAAAAAAGACACAAAAGAATCTTCTTTCCTTCTTGCATCTTCCTTATATTTTGCATATCCATTTTTTCTCATTAAGGGCAAGACCACCCCAAAGTGTTTCTTCCGGAATGTCCGGAACTAAAGAATAACCACAGTCTTTTATAGACTGTTAAATTATTTTCATTTAAAGACTACCACAACATTTTGTGGTTGTCAATTAATTTTAACTATATATTGTGTTATTGTGTGAGTTATCTTTATTATTCTGCTACATGTTGTGACAGGCGGCATGATACCGCCTGTCTTTTCATCCGTCTGCATAAATGCATGTATCTGAGGGGAATAGGTAATCTGTACATGCACTATGAAAACGTCTTACTCAGCGTTTGGATCCGCCGGGGAAATATTTTTGGCAAGGCTTCGCCCGTTGGCATCCGTCCCTGCTTCAAAAAGGACCGGCTGGCCACCGCTTAATTTCCGGTATCCATCCATCTGGATCTCCGAAAAGTGGGCGAAATAATCAATCCCGTCTTCACCGGTGATAAAACGTATCCTTCTGTGCGCTGAACCATTTCACGGTTCCCTGTAGTGTTTCTGACATATCCTTCTCTCCTTTGCTGTATTTCCCGCAATAGTCTTTGCGGAAACAGGGCAGCATGGAATCGAACCATGCCTGGTGCTCCCCTCCCTGCTATAAAATGGATCTCTTCCTCTTATATTTCTTCGTTTCCCAAAAAAGTCCCGTTATTGAGTGCTGCATCCACCCGGCGGATTCCTACCAGCTTCTTTTCATTTATGCCAAAATAAAACCGGTAACGTTTTCCCTCCAAAACTTTTACGTTTTTATCCAGCAAAAGTTCACTCTGCCGTCCGGCCGGATCACTTACCCGGATCTTCCGTAATCTTGCAAAGGGATTTTTCCCGTCTATCCCGGTTACCAGCCCTTCCACGATTTCATAGGTCTTTTTATCCGCGGTGCGGAAAAATAAGATATGTTCTTATAAACCCGATAATCCCAAGCAGGAAAGACCAGAAAATAAAAGTTTTATCTTTCATCCATGTTCCCATAAATGATCCGAAAAGCAGGATAAAAAGAGACAGGATACCATATCGCTGGATCCTGTCCTTAAAAAAATCCGGTATATTCTGATAACGTGTTCCAAAATCTTCCAAGCATCTATACAGCCTGTGCCAATACGGATGTTCCGTTTGCTTCAAGCAGTCCTCCCTTCTTATGTTGTCGATCACAAGCTGTTTCTTATAGTAAAGCTGCGCTACGCGGCTTATAAATTCCCGTTGTATCTGTTCCTGGCGGGAATCTGCTAAATTGGGTTCCCTGCTTTTTGCCTCTTCTTTTAAACATTTCAGGTGGCAGGAAACATCCCCTTCTCTTTGAAGATAGGAAAGTAGCTGGTATTCCTCTTCTGTAAGCAGCGGCTTTTTAAAAGCTCTCAGTGAAAACTTCAGTCCTTTTCCCATGGAAAGGGCTTCCATAAAATGCTTCATGCGTTCTGTCCGTGAAAAGGCCATGGGAGACATGACTGACCGGCTGATAATGCTGTATACAGCTTCCTCTCTGGTACATCCTTCTGTCAGCACAACCAGGCCCCGCTTTACCAGACGGTTCAGGCAAAACTGAAAATCCTCTTTGTCCGCCCATTCCTGTGCCTGTTTTTCTCCAAGGCTAAATACAAGAAGACGATGCATCTGGGAATGGACCTTATCCTCTTCACAGAAAGACCAGGTGAGCGCAGCCCCACAAAATAGTTTCCATTTCTGTAAGTACTTTTTCTTCCCCATCTACCCAGACACAAAACCTTCCATCTCATCATCTTTTTCATTCCGATTGCTGTATTACCATCTCATGACATTTCCTCCTTGTCATTTTCACTCTTTCTAATCTCTGCTTCTGATCTGTTTTCTTTCATAACTTGTTACCCATACATCATCATTTCCAGGAGTTTTGGAAGTACATACCCCAAAAGCATGCCTGCTGCCGTACAGATTCCGATATTCGCCGTCGCAGTTTCCATACTTCCTGTGTTTTGGTCCCGATAATCCTTGTTCTTCCCGGTACGATCCACCTGAGTTTCCGATAAAACTCCATGATCCCTGATTGTCAAAGCCAAAGGATCGTACACAGAAAACATCCCGTTCCTGTTCTTCTTCATCCAAAAGGAAAAAGCTTTTCTGTTCTTTCCCTTCTTTTCGGATCACGATATAAATTCCGGAACTCCCCGTCTGGTTCCTTCTACGATCTTATCCATCTCATCGTAAAAGATCCTGCAGGACTCATATTTTCCGGTTTTTTCCGGCTGGCAGACTGCCAGGCTGTCCTCTTCAAGTGCCATATAACAGTTTTCTGCCTCCATGATCCTCCGGCTGATTTTTATGGCCTGACGAAGAAGCAGGATTATCGCAAGCGCCAGTGCAGTACACAAATATGCAAGATCCCAGCATCTTTTCTGGTATATGAAAAAGTATGCGCTGATTCCCTCTGCCACACTGCATATTGCTGTCATAATAAAATACTGTTCTTTAAGGTCCATCAGATGATATACATCATCTTCTGTCGCCTGTAGTCTCAAGGGCATCCATCCTTTCCGTCATGCCACGCTTATTTTATCCAGGGATTTCTTTTTTTCCTCTCGGCTTTTTATATAGTCTGTACATTCCCGGATGGTCTGTTCACACAGGTAATAAGAAAATTTCCCGATATGTGTGTCCTTTTCCCGGAGATTCAAACGGTTCTGAAGCCAGATATATGTGCTGTGTTTGGTCATATAACCATTTTTCCAGATTGCATCCAAAGCTCTGTGTGCTTCGATCCGCTTATTACGCAGATTGCTGTCAGCCATGGTTCCCATGGGACGCATACTTTTTTGTGTGCCCCAATGTATGAATCACAGGAAGGATAGCCGCTGCATACATACAGGTATTTCTCCGGATCCAGGTTGTTATCCCCATAGACATAGGCTGCCGGCTAAGTACCCCGGGTCTTTTGCAATATGGACAGTACAAGGTTCCCGCATCTGTTTTTCTTCTTTTTTGCCATCTGACGTCACTCCTTTCCATCTTTATCTCCGATGTTAAAGAATTCCCTTTTTCTGTGTCAACAGAATTCTTTGAAAATCATAAAAACATTTTCAGGAAGCTCTTTTGATAAGCCTTGTGATAATACCTTCTGCCACTTCATAGTTGTCGTTGATGCGGGTCACCACAAATCCGATCTTATCTTTCTTTCCCGGAAGTGCGGACATATTGCAGGAATGTGCCACGGCATTGACTCCGATATCAAGGCGGATAAAATAGGTTCCCTTATAGACTTCCGTAATAATCCCTGTATATTTTCCCTGTTTATGGCATTTCCGGAGGTTATCTTTATTGATATTGGCTGTCGGACTCTTTGCATCCACTTCTATAATGATCTGGTCAACAGAGCTTGCTTCCACCTTATTGACCATGACCAGCACCAGATCACCTACCTGGAATTTTTCTCCGGCATCTACCATCCACTCCCAGCCATGTCTCTGGCCCGGACAGTATACTTCTACACCAAAGACTTCCAGGCGGACTGCTTTGGGAGCTACTGCGATCACCCTTGCTTCTACGATTCTGCCTTCATAGAGCATTGGTTTTCTGTATCTTCTCCGATATAAAAAGTCTGTCTCTTTTTAAGCATTGC
>ENA-OQER01001670-OQER01001670.1-human-gut-metagenome-genome-assembly--contig:-NODE-1670-length-10204-cov-1.802421_pt1 | contig 10204 bp, 13 predicted proteins | sample MGYA00242797_ERZ504639 | MGnify/ENA primary metagenome ERZ504639 (study PRJEB26092, sample SAMD00036306) | human gut metagenome | host: Homo sapiens | study: EMG produced TPA metagenomics assembly of...
GCGGATATGCGGATTCGATTTCAACGGTGCTGATTTTGGTGATATTTTCGGAGATCTTTTCGGAGGCGGTCGCAGCAGACGTGCAAACAATGGACCGATGAAAGGTGCCAATGTCAGGACAGCGGTAAGGATTACCTTTGAAGAGGCAGTATTCGGATGCGAAAAACAGCTGGATCTGAATCTGAAGGATGAGTGTACAACCTGCCATGGAACAGGTGCAAAACCAGGAACCAGTCCGGAGACTTGTCCGAAATGCGGTGGTAAAGGTCAGATCGTATATACACAGCAGTCCCTGTTTGGCACGGTAAGAAATGTACAGACCTGTCCGGACTGTAACGGAAGCGGTAAGATCGTAAAAGAGAAATGTGCGGACTGCCATGGAAGCGGTTACATCACAAACCGCAAGAAGATCGCAGTGACGATCCCGGCCGGTATTGACAACGGACAGAGCATCCGTATTCGTGAAAAGGGTGAACCGGGTGTAAACGGCGGCCAAGAGGGGATCTGCTGGTTGAAGTTCAGGTAGAACGTCATCCGATCTTTCCAGAGACAAGGATATGAATATTTATTCTACTGCTCCTGTCACCTTTGCACAGGCAGCACTGGGCGGACAGATCCATATCACAACTGTAGACGGCGATATGGCATACGATATCAAACCTGGAACACAGACGGATACCAAGATCCGTCTTAAAGGAAAAGGTGTGCCTTCTCTTCGCAACAAAAATATCCGCGGAGACCATTATGTAACACTTGTTGTTCAGGTTCCGACAAAGCTGAACGAAGAGGCAAAGGAATACCTGCGTAAGTATGATGAGGCAGTCAACGGTAAGATTAACGATAGTAAACAGGAAAAGCCGAAAAAGAAGAGCTTTATGGAAAAAATAAAAGAAACATTTGAAGACTGACCCTGAGAACAATAAAAAAGCTGAAATTCAAAAAATGCACCCGGGAGAGATCCGCGGTGCATTTTTGTACGTGAAAGTTATCGGAAAGGAAACATTTTCACCATAAAGATACTTGCTGTTTTGATATGCAGAAACAGGATTCGTGTATGACGTAACAGAAACTTAAGGTTTCTGACGTTGACAAGAAAGCTTGAAAAGAATAGAATATGATGTATAGGTATAACTGTAGCTTTATACATAGATTTGGTGAAAGCAGGTAAATTGGATATGAAATTAAAATTACTGAAAAAGTTAATGATTATATGTATGTCTTTCAGCCTGTCAGTTTCCATGGTTCCGGCATCTGTGCTGGCGGCAGGAAAAGACAGCTCTGAGGGCGATACGCAGGCAGTACAGGTTATTTCAAGTGATACAGAAAGTGAGTCTGCAAATACAGAAACAGAGACAAAAAACCAAGAAACAAAACATCACAAAGACAAAGAAACTGAGATCAAGGGTGGTTTTGTCCCGGAAAGTGAGTCACAGGCAGTTATTGAGAGCGAAGCAGTGATAACAGAGCAGACACCTCAAACAGAAAGCGAAACCGGACAAAAAAAGGTGCAGTTGGGAAAAAGTAAAGAACAGCCGGAAAATAACTCCGAATGGTACACCGAACGTGGATTATAAAAATGAAAATGGAAAGTATACTATTTTGGAAGATAAAGCAGTTACATTAACTTTAAGTGATGGTGCTTCTCTTGGAGAAGTTATCGTAAAATCTGGAGCAACGCTGACGATTGTTTTGAAAGGAACAACGACTAATATAATCGGTACGATCAGCGGAGAAGGAAAGGTTCAGTTCGCAAAGACCAGCAATGGTAAGGCAAATCTGAAGGGCAGTATTGATGTAGCTGAAACAACCGTAGAAGGTGGAACATTATTTGGAAGTGGTACGATCAAAAGTACACAGGTTTCTCTTAATGGTGGTTCTATTGCATGTAAAGTCACAAATGATGTAAAATCAGGAGATCTTACGTTAAAAGCATCGGAGTTTACCGTAGAGAAAGATGCAGTATGCACGATTGATAACGTACAATTAAATGGTGCAGATGTCAGCATGGATGCCAATACGGTCTGGAGCGACAGCAACGGAAAAGCAGTTGTATATTTTCAGCCTGCATCTACCGTAGCATTTTCCATCAAAGCAGTTACCTTTACTTCTTCTGAGGAAACAACGGACAGCATCACTGCAAAAGAGCAGAACTACACTTACGAAGACGGTAATCTGAAAAAGGGCAAGAGTGCGACGGCGTATACTGTAAAGGTCGGAGCAGACCTCACGACAACATATGGTGAAAAACTGGAAAATGTAGATATTATCACTGTCAGTGCGGCAAAAGATTATACACCAGAGGTTTCCTTGAGAGATTATGATGAAGCAATGGATTCTTCTCTGGAACTGAAAGACGGAACAGCAAAAGGTTATAAAGTAACAAAGAAAAATATAAAAGAAAAACCGGATGAAAATCGTTTAGTCTGAATGAAGTGCTTGTGACGGATACTTTTGGTTATGATCACATATTGTCCGGAACCGTAAACTATAAAATCGAAAAGAAAGAACTGACACCGCTGATCAGTGTCAATAAAACAAGCACAACATCTAAGAACAAAGCAACCAAAGTGTATGACGGTACGACCGATGTTCCGGATGATACCTGTACCTTATCCGGATTTTCCGGTATCGTAGACGGTGACAAAGCATCAGATGTTCTTGCTGTGGCAAAAGCAACTTTTGTATATGACCATGCAGATGTGGCAACAGCAAAGAATATCAAAGCAGAAGTGACACTTTCCGGTGATCCGGCAGAGTGCTACACCGTTGCTTCCGTCAATGATATCTCCGCAGAGATCACAAAGGCTCCTCTTACTGAGAAACTGATGAAATCCCTCGGCATCACACTGACCAAGCCGGAAGTGACCGAACGTCATTATCAGTATCTGAAATACAAGACCGTAGCCGGTCAGGAATATGCTTATTCGGAAAAGGCAAAGGATGATGAATGGAAACTGGCGAAGAAAGCTTCCACGATCACCTATGTCAATGAAGTAGACGGTGAAGAGCAGGATCTGAAGGCGGGAACAAGCTATAAGATTTATACAAGAATCCCGGAATCCGACAATTATCTGGCAAGTGATCCGGTTTCGGTATCGGTAAAGACATTGCGTGCTCCGCAGGAAGCAAAAGAGAGCGATGTAAAATTCACCGGTGTAACGGATAATTCCACACAGAAGTTAAATACGGCACTGACATTTACAGCAACCGGTTCTACTTATGTGGATGACAAGGATTACAAACCGTCAGCAGATGATGAAAAATATGTACCGTATTCCTGGAAACTGACGGATACTACAACCTGGAAGGGAGATAAGTCCACACAGACCTTTACGATGACTCCGACACAGGCCGGCACTTATACGATCGTGGCAACATTCCGCAAATATGTATATGATGGCAAGAAGTGGGTATACAGTGAGGGAGATGATGTGAAGAAATCCATCACGTTTAAGGCAAATGAAAGCGGAACATCCAGTTCTACTTCCGGAAGCGGAAGCAGCAGCAGCTCTTCTTCTGGCAGCACCAATACAGCAGCAAAGACCGGGGATACTACACCGGTTGTGCCGGTGGCAGCAGCACTTGTTGTTTCCGGAGCAGCACTTGCACTGACGCTTAAGAAGCGGAAAAAGGAAGAAAAATAGTACTTTTAAAAGTAAGCACAGATGTTATGATAAGGGGTGTGTAAAAACACCTCTTATTTTGTGGCTGTAAAGTACGAACAGACACGTATGGATTATCATACTATTTTGTACAGGAACAATCCGTAGGCATCATAGTTGGGGAGTTTTGACCTCAACATCATTATCTATACGAAAGGATATTTGACATTTATGAGATGGAATAAATTTACCTTAAAAACAAGATCAGAAGTAGAAGATATCGTGATCTCCACACTGGCAGAAGCGGCGTGGAAGGCGTAGAGATTGAAGATAAAGTACCGTTGACGGAGCAGGACAAACAGCAGATGTTTGTCGATATTCTTCCAGACGGACCGGCAGATGACGGGATCGCTTATCTGAACTTTTACCTGGATGAGAAAGAAGATAAAGAAGAGTTGCTTGCAAATGTAAAAGATGCTCTGGAAGAGCTTCGTATGTTTTGTGGATATCGGAGAGGGAACAATCACAGAATCCCAGACCGAAGACAAGGACTGGATCAACAACTGGAAACAGTATTTTCATCAGTTTTATGTGGATGATATCCTGATCATCCGTCCCTGGGAAGAAGTAAAACCGGAAGATAAGGATAAGATGATCATTCATATTGATCCTGGCACGGCGTTTGGTACCGGTATGCATGAGACGACACAGCTTTGCATGCGTCAGCTGAAAAAATATGTGAAGGACGGTATGGAGATCCTGGATGTCGGCACCGGAAGCGGTATCCTGTCCATCGCAGCACTGAAACTGGGAGCAGGTCATGCGGTCGGTACGGATCTTGATCCATGTGCGATCTCTGCTACCAGAGAAAATCTGGAAGCAAACCAGATTCCGGAAGGCAGCATGGATGTGATGATCGGAAATATCATTGATGATAAAGCCGTGCAGGATCAGGTCGGATATGAAAAGTATGATATTGTAACGGCAAATATTCTGGCAGATGTCCTGATCCCACTGACGCCGGTGATCTGCCATCAGATGAAACCGGGAGCTCTTTATATTACTTCCGGTATTCTGGATGTAAAAGAAAACGTTGTCGTAAAAGCAGTAAAAGATGCAGGACTGGAAATTCTGGAAGTTACACATCAGGGCGAATGGGTTTCTGTCACTGCAAGAAAACAGGCATAGTACCGGAGGAAGATTATGTACGATTTTTTTTGCAGACTCATCTGCAATCGGTGAAAAAGAGATCATCATCCGCGGAAGCGACCTGAATCATATGAAAAATGTACTGCGCCTTCAGATTGGAGAACAGATCTGCATCCATGAGGAAAGTACCGGAAAAGAGTATCGCTGCGAAATTGCCGGATATGAAAAAGATGTGGCACATCTGCACATTATGTGGGTGGAAGAGGCAAACCGTGAGCTGCCATCGAAAATTTATCTGTTCCAGGGGCTGCCAAAGGGCGATAAAATGGAACTGATCATTCAGAAAGCAGTAGAGCTTGGAGTGTATGAGATCATCCGGTGGCAACGAAAAGGGCAGTTGTAAAATTGGATGCAAAAAGGCGGAAGCGAAGCAGAAACGCTGGCAGAGCATTGCAGAAAGTGCAGCCAAACAGTCCAGGAGAAATATCATTCCGCATATCCACGAGGTTGTGAAATTTGGTCAGGCTGTGGATTATGCAAAAAATCTGGATATCACGCTGATCCCTTATGAGCTGGCGGAAGACATGGAAAAGACAAAACAGATATTTGAGACAATACAGCCGGGGCAGTCTATCGGTATTTTCATTGGCCCGGAGGGCGGATTTGATGAAAGTGAGATTGCACTGGCACAGGAAAATGGCATCAGCGATTACACTGGGAAAACGGATCTTGCGGACGGAAACTGCCGGTATGGCGGTGCTTTCGGTTCTGATGTTTCAGTTGGAGGGCAGAGAATAATGCAGGCATATTTGGATAATTCAGCAACGACAAGATGTTCCGAAGGTGTGCGTGACATCGTCGTAAAAGTGATGATGGAGATTTCGGAAATCCGTCATCCAGACACGACAAGGGAATGGAGGCAGAAAAATATCTTCGCGAAGCCAGAATGGAGATTGCGGCTACTTTAAAAGCAGATGAAAAAGAGATTTATTTTACTTCTGGCGGAACCGAGTCAGACAACTGGGCACTGATCGGAACGGCGATGGCAAACAAACGTGCCGGAAAACACATTATTACAACGGCGATCGAACATGCTGCCGTGATCCAGCCGATGATCTATCTTCAGGAGCAGGGATTTGAGGTCAGTTACATACCGGTAGACCGCTATGGAAGAATAGATCTTCAGAAGTTTTCCGATGCGATCCGGGAAGATACGATCCTTGTGTCCACCATGTATGTCAATAATGAGATCGGGACTCTGGAGCCGATCGAAGAGATCGGGAAGATCATCAAAGAAAAAAATCCAAAGGCACTCTGGCATGTGGATGCAATCCAGGCCTATGGAAAGTACCGTATTTATCCAAAAAAACTTGGCATTGATATGCTCTCGGTCAGCGGACATAAGCTGCATGGACCAAAAGGAGTCGGATTCCTTTATGTTCGAAACGGAGTGAAGATCCATCCGCTGATCCTGGGCGGAGGCCAGCAGAAAGGGATGCGTTCCGGGACAGATAATGTGCCTGGAATCGCCGGACTTGGTTGTGCGGCAAAAGAAGCCTACACGGATTTTGATAAAAAAGTGACACATCTCTGTGAGCTGAAACAGTTTTTCATGGAAGAAGTGCAGAAAATACCGGATACGGTTCTGAACAGCCTTCCGGGGGATCAGGGAGCACCGCACATTGTAAGTGTGAGCTTTGCAGGCGTGCGAAGCGAAGTGCTGCTCCATGCACTGGAAGAGCGGGGGATTCAGGTATCTTCCGGTTCGGCATGTTCTTCCAACAAAAAACTTCCGGTCAGTCCGGTATTAAAAGAAATTGGTCTGAAAAAAGATTTGCTGGATTCTACCGTGCGATTCAGTTTCTGTGAGAATACAACAAAAGAAGAGCTGGAATACTGCCTGCAGCAGTTAAAGGAACTGCTTGTGGTGCTCCGCAGATACAGCAGACATTAAAAGATATGATGTAACTGTGAATATACGAAACAACTGCGATACAGGAAAAGAAAAGGAGAAAAGAAATCTATGTTTCATGCATTTCTAATCAAATACGGAGAGATCGGTATCAAGGGAAAAAACCGTTATCTCTTCGAAGATGCACTGGTAAAACAGATTCGCCATGCACTGAAGAAAGTGGAAGGTGAATTTAATGTACGAAAAGAACAGGGACGTATCTTTGTGGAGAGCGAAGGCCTGTTTGATTTTGAAGAAGTAGTGGAGGCACTGCAGAGAGTTTTCGGTATTGTGGGTATCTGTCCGGTACTGAAAGTAAATGATGAAGGATTTGATCAGCTTTCTCAGGAAGTGATCGATTATATGGCACGCGTATATCCGGATGGAGAACATACGTTCAAAGTCAATGCAAGAAGAGCAAGAAAAAATTATCCGAAAAATTCCATGGAATTAAATGCAGATCTTGGCGAGCGTATTCTGGAAGCGTTTCCAAATATGAGCGTTGACGTGCATCATCCGGAAATCACCCTGAACGTGGAGATTCGTGAAAAGATCTATATCTATTCAAAGATCATTCCGGGACCTGGTGGTATGCCGGTCGGAACAAACGGAAAAGCTATGCTTCTGTTATCCGGTGGAATTGACAGCCCGGTTGCAGGCTACATGATCGCAAAACGCGGCGTTAAGATTGATGCCGTTTATTTCCATGCACCGCCATACACCAGTGAGCGTGCAAAACAGAAAGTGGTTGACCTGGCACGTCTGGTGTCGAAATACAGCGGACCGATCGTTCTGCATATCGTAAACTTTACGGACATTCAGCTGTATATTTATGATAAATGCCCTCATGATGAACTCACAATCATTATGAGACGTTACATGATGCGTATAGCAGAACACATCGCGAAAGAGACCGGATGCCTGGGACTGATCACAGGAGAAAGCATCGGACAGGTAGCAAGCCAGACCATGCAGAGTCTTGCAGCGACCAACGAAGTCTGCACCCTTCCGGTATTCCGTCCGGTGATCGGTTTTGATAAACAGGAGATCGTGGATGTATCCCTGAAGATCGATACTTATGAGACATCGATCCAGCCGTACGAAGACTGCTGTACGATCTTTGTGGCAAAACATCCGGTTACCAAACCGAATATCAAAGTGATCAAACGCAGTGAAGAGAAACTGCAGGAAGAGATCGACGAGATGGTGAAAAAAGCAATCGATACAGCTGAGACACTCTGGGTAGAATAAAAAGACACGGAAAAATGGTTACAAAAAGCTGCCGCAGGAGAACTGCGGCAGTTAAAAATATCAAAATCAAAAGAAATCTGAAATTTTATGTGGTTTTTCAGTCGATGATGTATGGTTTTAATGCCTGAAGAATTACATCGGAATCATCTTCAGCATGGATATTCAGGTCGATAGGCTTGGAAAGGTCCAGACTGAAAATACCCATAATAGATTTTGCGTCGATTACGTATCTTCCGGATACCAGATCAAAATCATAATCAAATTTTGTAATTTCGTTTACGAATGACTTTACTTTATCAATCGAATTTAAAGAAATCTGTACAGTTTTCATTGTCATAAAACCTCCTGTAATATGTGTTTTTGTATACATTAATCATACCCATTTCGGAGGAGACTGTCAAGCTTAAAAGAAAGGAATTGAATAAAATATGGAAAAACGCAAAGCGGCATTCCACAATCTGGGATGCAAGGTAAATGCATATGAGACGGAGGCGATGCAGCAGCTTCTGGAAAAAGCAGGGTATGAGATTGTGCCGTTTGCACCGGGGGCGGATGTTTATGTGATTAACACCTGTACGGTGACGAATATGGCAGACCGCAAGTCCAGACAGATGCTGCACAAAGCAAAGAAAATGAATCCGCATGCGATCGTGGTGGCAGCCGGATGTTATGTGCAGGCAGCAGGAACTGAGCTGGAAGAAGACTCTGCAATCGACATTATTATCGGAAATAACCGCAAAAAAAGATCTGGTCAGTATTCTGGAACATTATGAACGCAGTGCCGTGCAGGAATCTCTGATCGATATCAATCACACAAAAGAGTATGAAAAACTGTCTCTGGAAAAAACGGTGGAACACACCAGAGCCTATCTGAAAGTACAGGATGGCTGTAATCAGTTCTGCAGCTACTGCATCATTCCCTATGCGAGAGGTCGTGTACGCAGCCGCAGAAAAGAAGAGGTCGTAGAGGAAGTAAAAACGCTGGCAGGCAATGGATGCAAAGAGGTGGTTCTTACCGGTATCCATTTGAGTTCCTACGGGATCGATCATGGCAGCACACTGCAGGAACTGATCCTTGCAGTGCATGAGGTTGCGGGGGTCGAGCGTATTCGCCTTGGGTCACTGGAACCGGGTATCATTACAGAAGATTTTGTGAAAACACTTTCTGCTCTTCCGAAATTCTGCCCGCACTTCCACCTTTCCCTGCAGAGTGGATGTGATGCAACTTTAAAAAGAATGAATCGAAGATACACATCAGGAGAATACTATGAAAAATGTATACTGATCCGCAAGTACTTTAAACATCCGGCCCTGACGACCGATGTGATCGTCGGATTTCCGGGAGAAACCGAGGAAGAGTTTGCAATCACCAGAGATTTCTTAAATAAAGTAGATTTTTATGAAACGCATATTTTCCAGTATTCCAGAAGAAAAGGAACGAAAGCAGCCGTCATGGAAAATCAGGTGCCGTCCGATGTGGCACACAGAAGAAGTGCGATCCTGATTGCAGACGGCAAGGTGCGGAAGCAGCGATTTGAAGAAAAAATCAGCGAAACCGTCACAAAAGTACTCTTTGAAGAAAGCGTGACGATTGACGGGAAGGTTTATGCATCCGGCCATACCATGGAGTATATTCGCATGTTGATGGAGACGACGGAAAATTTAGACAATCAGATTCTTTTGGTAAAGGCAGGAAAAGAACGCTGTCAGGACTGTCTGCTGTGCACAAAAGCTCGGTTCTGAGCAGCGGATTGTTTTCAAAGCCATTATAAAAATCACGCGAAGAAGCATTAATTACAAAAAACAATTGAATTTTTCAGACAGTTATATTAGAATAGAAGTATAGTTTGTACGGTAAGGACGTGAAAAGAATGGCAAATATCAGTAATACACAATATTTCAAAGTAAATACAGATCCGGAATATCGCGTAAAAGAGATCCTGGATACTGTTTATGACGCAATGGCAGAAAAGGGCTATAATCCGGTGAACCAGATTGTAGGCTACATTATGTCAGGCGATCCTACTTACATCACCAGCTATAAAAATGCAAGAAGCATGATCATGAAAGTGGAACGTGATGAGCTGGTAGAAGAACTTCTGAAGGAGTATATTAAAAACAGAACATGGGAACAGAAGTAAAGAAAAGAGCACTCGGACTGGATTACGGCTCCAAGACGGTTGGAGTCGCAGTCAGTGACGGGCTTGGGATTACTGCACAGGGCGTGGAGATCATCCGCAGGACTCAGGAG
>ENA-OQER01001671-OQER01001671.1-human-gut-metagenome-genome-assembly--contig:-NODE-1671-length-10203-cov-3.792378_pt1 | contig 10203 bp, 8 predicted proteins | sample MGYA00242797_ERZ504639 | MGnify/ENA primary metagenome ERZ504639 (study PRJEB26092, sample SAMD00036306) | human gut metagenome | host: Homo sapiens | study: EMG produced TPA metagenomics assembly of...
AGCCAGCTATTGGTAAATTTATTTGCCAACCCCGCCGCCCGAATAGCCGTATAGATAAGGTTCGGCATATGTTCCACAAGTTAGCTTAACAGCTTGCAAAAGTCATATAAAATGAGATTTGAAAGGAGAATGTAACTTCATGTTTGCTAAAAATTCAAAGGCATATTCTGTCTACCTGCTGTTCCGATTTGTCTGTTCCCTGGCGGTTTCTATGTCCACAGTGCTTTCCATCGTGTACCACCTGGAGGTGGTGCAGCTGGATGCTTTCCAGCTTGTCCTGGTAGGGACGGTTCAGGAGACCTCCTGCTTTCTGTTCGAGATGCCCACCGGTGTGGTGGCGGATTTGTATAGCCGTCGGCGCTCGGTGCTGATTGGAATGTTCCTCTACGGCCTGGGCTTTCTGATGGAGGGTGCGCTACCGTGGTTCGCGCCGGTTCTGCTGGCCAGGTTGTCTGGGGTTGCGGTGATACCTTCATCACCGGCGCTCTGGAGGCGTGGATTGCCTCGGAGGAAGAGGACAAACCCATAGACAAGGTGTTCCTGCGGGGCAGTCAAATGGGGCAAATCGGCGGCGTTCTGGGCGTGGTGCTGGGCACACTGCTGGGAAACATAAACCTGCAAATGCCTCTCATCTTGGGGGGCAGTTTGTGCTTGTTGTTGGGGCTGGTGATGGTTCGCATCATGCCAGAAACCAACTTCTCCCCTGCTATTGAGGAACGGCAGGGCTTGCTTAAAGACTTTGTCTGCCTGTTCAAGCTCAACCTGGGCTTTGTGAAAGGCGCACCTGTGTTGCTGGCGCTCTTAGCAATCACACTATGCGGGGGACTTGCCAGTGAAGGCTTTGACCGGCTCTCCACCGCTCATTTTCTGGATGACACGGTAATACCCGTTATCGGGCCGCTGAACAGCGTCACTTGGTTCGGTGTTATCAGTCTTATCGGCAACGGCTTAGGTATTCTGGCTTCTCAGTTGCTCATCGCCCGCATGGAGAAAAAAGGGACTGTCAGCCGAACCAGTGTGGTCATGTCCACCAGCGCCGGGTATATCCTGTTCCTGGTTCTCTTCGCGGTGGGGCGGAGCTTTTGGTTCATGTTGTTGGTGTTCCTGCTGGCGGGGCTTATGCGCACCATCAAGGAGCCTGTGCTGGCCGCCTGGATGAACGACCAAGTGGATGAGAAAATGCGCGCCACAGTCTTTTCCACCAGCGGACAGCTGGACTCTTTCGGGCAGATCATCGGCGGGCCTATTGTGGGGCTGGTAGCCCAGCAGGTGTCCATACCCTGGGGGCTGGTCTGTACCGCTTTCCTGCTGTTGCCCGCGCTGTTCTTAGTGCCGGTGGCGGGAAAGAAGCGGGATTGATATGGCATAGTTAAGTTTACTGACGAGCGGGAGATTACTTCCGCTCGTCTTCATTTAGTAGCGCAAAATTTGAGGACTCTTTATTTCCTTATTCGGTATAGCGGAGGCGGCTGTCAATTCGACATAATTTTCTTGTGATACTTTACCGTACATGAGCATTTGTTTCGTATTTGAAAGAACAAACTCACCAAATAAAAAAACGATATTCGGGTGGGTTATTTTGTTATACCCTAAATTACCCTCTGAATTTGTTTTTAAATTTGGAGGGATTTTTTTATGTCCTTTTTTCGGGCAGTTATCTATCTGCTCATACGAAGCAAAATTTATCAATACATAGCATATCAGAGAACGGCAGGAAACCAGTTAAAAAAATTTCTGCCAGTGCAACGGTACTTCTCACCTTGAAAGTAGAAGTACAATCTCCATACAATAGAATTACTATTTCCTATAACCGTAAAGGTCACAGAGCCTTTGCGGTTTTTCTTTTGTCGATTTTTGTTGGAAAGTGCCGTAGGGCTGTTTCTGATATGCGGTGTCGTTCTCCGCCTCTCCATCTGGATTTTTTACATTTCAAAAATTCAGATGGGAGGTATTTATGGTGAAATATGCACCAAGAAAGGTATATATCAGAGAAAGTGGCGGCTATGTGGAATTATCCTACACGGAGTTCTGCCGTTGCAGGGAATCCGACCAGACCTATATGGACAAGCTGTTTATCCCCATTCAAGGACTGCGCTGCCGAGCAGCGCCTTGTTGACGAATGATTTGGACATGGGCTTTCCTCCCTTACGCGGCCGCTCGCGCATTCTCTCGCGTTGGTTCTCACCGTTCGCGGCCATCGAATCTGTCTCTTCTGAGATTAGCCCATAAATCACAAAAACGGCGACCACCTACGCGATCCGCGATCGTATGTCGCGTCTCAAGCCACCAACAGCCGAGCCATATCTCGACTATATATGGCAGATTTTGAGTCTCGTCACGAGGCATCTCACTTATATATGGCAGACTGGAGTCAGAAAACATGCGTTTTCATACCCCCTATATGGCTTTTTAGCGAAGTCTTCTGCCATATATAGCGAGATGCTTCCTGACAGACCCGCAAATCTGCCATACATAGGCGAGTTATGAGCAAAATGGGGTCCGATGACGTCCGAGTTCACACAAACGTAGGGGTCGGGCCCCAAAGGTCGGCGGCTGAATACGTGTGCTTGATCGTAGGCTTGGCCACTGAGCCGTGAAGAGGAAAGCCCAATGGGCTTTCCTCAGGCGAGTGAGCGGCTTGCCGCGAAGACCGCGTAGCGGTACCTTGAGTGCGTCGAGCACACATATTCAGTCCAGAGGCCGAGGCTAAGAACTTACCACTTTTATATTGGATTCAGTTACGCAGCTTGCCCCGCTTGGCTACGAAGATGCAGCACCCCGCCGTGGCCAGCACCGTCATGGCAATGACGATTGCCGTAGTAGCGACGCCTGTAGAGCTTAGCTTCTTCTTACGTTGAGACTGAGATTGCTGCGATGATTGCGGTTTCGCAGCAGGCTTGGCATTATTACCGTCCTGCTTGCCGTTGTTATCGATATCCGGAGTCGGCTTTGGAGTTGGCGTTGGTTCCGGCTCGGGCTCAGGCGTCGGATCGGGGGTCGGGTCCGGAGTCGGTTCAGGTGCATGAACCTGCCATTCGGCGCAGCGGCGATGCACTGCCGGATTGAATCACCATGCGCAGCTTAGTGGTCTTCACCGCGTCAGTCCAGGTTGCCTCGCTCCATCCGCCGTTATCGGTACCGTAAGCGCCGGGAGCATTGGTGACCAATGTATATGTGGCATCGGGAATATCCACAAACGCATTCGTTCCAGCATCCCAATACTGCAGTTTCCACGACGCCGCATTCCCAAGCCCCTCCATCGGAGGTGAATTGCACACGGCTGGAATCGATGGTGACTTCGCGATCCCATTCGTAGTCGAGCTTCATTTCACCGGTATTCGGCCACGTACCCCAAATGCAGGCGTTATCAACCGTGCAATCGCCCGGAATGGTTTTGCCGTCGTTAAGCGCGGCAACACCAGCTGTCCAAGAAGACGCTTTTTTGTCCACGTCAGTAGCAACGGCATCTTGCTCGATATAGCCGGCCAACGGCACCGACGTATCGGATGGAATATCTTTGACGCCCGCAGCCGACATATTGCCAGCAATGTCCGAAGCCCGATAGCTCACCGTTTCGCGCTTCGACGAAGAAGCAGTAATCGCCGCGCCTTCTTCATATTGCTGCCATTCGCCGTTTCCAACCCGGTATTCCACCGTTTTCACACCGGATCCAGCACCATCTGAGGCGGTCAATGTCATAGTGCGGGAAACCGTATCTACCGAGGCGGTTACCGTAGGAGCCGTAGCATCCACACGCGCTTCCGCAGCAGCGATTTCGCTCACATTGCCGGCCGCATCAGTGGCACGCGCACGCACACTCACTATACCCTCGCCAGTCACAGCCTGTACCGCAGTGTTCACATTCGTTCCGACGGTCACCCATGCGCCATCCCCGACCGCAAGTTCGAGTTTTGCGATCGGCGCAGCCGCATTGTCGGAAGCCGTAATAAGAGCGATCGGTGAAGTGACCAGCCAACCATCATTGCCAGCCGTGCCAGCCAATGCCACACGCACGGCAGGAGCAATGGTATCAGCCGGTTTTACGTAATCGTCGGAAACATGTACGGTCACGGCTACGTTGCCGGCTGTCAGATCATCAGCTGCTGCTTGGTTTCAATGCCAGCAACCACACCTTGTACGGTGAACTCACCCGCCTGCGCATACGAAGAAGCAGACACCGTGCGCCACAAAACCGGAGTTTCCACTGTTTCCGAGCCGTACGCGACTTTCACCGTGTTCGACAATTCCGGCGCGTCTCCGGTCTTGGCGTAGACGTCGGCTGGCCGTTCAGCCACAACTGCTCCCTGTTGCGCATATACTTCCCATTCAGGAACGCCAACGGAAGCATAGCCCCCGTCAACGGCTTGCGCGGTCATGTCAAGTTTGAGCGCAGTGGTGGTCACTGCGTCGAATGTCACTTCATTAGGCGCGTTCTTGCCTGTATCCACGCCGTATTCGCTGGAATTGGGCACGTCCTTCCAGGAACCGTCTGCGTCAAGATATTGCAGTTTCCATGAGGCAGGGGCACGCAATGCGTTCGCATCGGTATCGAACCAGACTTTCGATCCATTCACACGTACAGCGCCATTCCACTGGTAGATCAGTGAATCGGAGGATTGTGTTTGTGGCATCTTTCGATAGTTCGTCCAATGGTTCGGCGGTACTACAGCAGTTTCCAGCACTCGCCCGTCGTTCACGGAACCCTTGTAGGCGGGTGTTTCGGTGTAGGTCGCATCCACTGACGCATAGGGGGCCACGTTGCGTGAGGGTTGCAACCGTTCGGCTTTGGTCGGATGCGAAACGGCGTTTATGCGCCCGCCATTCCACGTCACTTCATCGATGCAGACTGCACGGCGGAAGTCAGTACCACCAGTCTTGTCTCCAGTGTGGTAGGTGACCCACCATTTGCCGCCGAATCGTTGAATCGACGGATGCATGGTGGTGGACGATCCCGATTCGACGATTACGCCTTGGTACGTCCACGGCCCAAGAGGGCTTGCCGACGTGGAGTATTGCACGCACGCCTGATAGTTGGATTCCACGCAGGTCGCCACTCCCGACCCGGGTTTGCCACCGTCGTACACGTTGTAGTAGGTGTCTCCTTCACGGAACACCCATGCCGCCTCAAAGAAGCCTTTGGGCCCGTTGGCATAAGCGCCGCCGTTGTTGCCCAAGGTCAGCGACGCGTTCACTTGGTTCGCATAGTCGCTGCCAAGCACGTCTTTGCTGGCATCGTAGTCGGGTATGTTGGCGAGCGCGTCGGCGTCACGCATATTGTAGATTTTCGGCGCTCCGTCCGCCGTTCCGTCCATGGTTTCCACGGCAACATATGAGGTGCGGCCAGTGTTGGCGTCCCGCTGCATTTTTACGGCGAGTTCGCTGTTGAAGGTGCCGAAGTGCAGATATCCGGTACCGTCATTGTCCACGAAGAATGCGGGATCGATGGTTTCGATTTGCGTCTGCGTGGTAGTCAGCAACGGCGCTCCGATGGCGTCGACCCATGGTCCGAGGGGGCTTTTTGATTTGGCCACGCCGATGGAGAACGGGTCGGCTCCCGCGGCTGCGTTCTTGTCTTTGACTGGCACGTAGTAGTAAAACCAGTCGTCGGCCGTGTCTGCGGTGCCAGCATCGTCGACTACTACTTGTCCTGCGTAGGCTCCGTCGCCGGTTGCCCAGTCGAACAGGTCGGCTTTGGCGATGGTCTTGTAGTGCGTCCATTTGCCGGATTCCGGATTGTCGGTTACGTAGACGCCCCAGTCTTTCATATTGAAGGACCCGTAGGTTGGTTCGGCCTCGTCGTGTCCTGTGAATACGAAGAGTTTGCATCGTATTCAAGGTGGATGCGTCTGCGGAATAGTAGTTTTGCGACAAGTCGTTGGGGGTATTGGTTCCTTCGTTCTGCCCGATGGGGTTGCGAAGGGTTGCCGGCAACGCACTGTTGTCGATTTGTGTGACGGTGACGTCGGGATTGCCGACCGGCAGATCGTTGTAGGCGTGTCCGGCGACGCTGGGCGCGGTACTTGCGTCGGCCGCGTTGGCTGTCTGCATGGTTGCGATTGCTCCCGTGCATAAGGTGGCTGCGGCTGCGATGCCTGCCACCAGCGTCTTCATCGACGCATGTGAGATGTGCGAAAAGCTCATGAATATTCCTGTTTTCACGATTGGATATTGAAAAGTCCTCTTACGGATTGCTTAGGTTACGTTGGTATTCCTCGTGCGATCCGTAAGAGGACTTGAGCAATTGCTAGCGCTAGTCGCGGTTGCGGCGCGTCAGCATGATGGCGGCTCCCGTCAGCAGGACGATCATTCCTACGACGCGATGCCGATGACATTGCTGCCGGTGCTGCTGATTGCGGCACTGACTTCAGACTTGGAAACCGGCTTGTTTCCAGGCTTGGCATTCGGCTTGGGGTCGGTCTTGTCGTCGTCCGGCTTCGGTGCTGGCTTGAGTTCAAGTCCGGCGATGGCCTCGGTCAGCTGCTTGACTGCGGCATCCGCATCAGCTTGGGTGGCGTTCTCATCGTTCAGCACCTTGGAGGCGGCATCCACTGCTTCAGCCAACTTCTTGGCGCTGGCTTCGGTGTAGAGGTCACCGCTGACGCCCTGTGCCTGGTCAAGAACCGTCTTCAACTCAGTGGTGTCGGCTTTCTTCACCAGTGTCTGCTGGGCTTCTTCAAGCTGCTTGATGGCCGCATCCACCTGATCCTGGGTGGCGCTCTCGTCCGCATACACCTTTTGAGCGTTACCCATGGCTTCGGAGAATGCTTCCAGCTGTTCGGCGTGAAATTAGCTTGTTGCACGGAACCGGCTGCGTTGATGGTGGATTCGAGCCTGCTCTTGTCCACGCTTGGTTCCGGATCAGGGGTTGGATCCGGGTCAGGAGTCGGTTCTGGATCAGGAGTGCTTTCCGCAGCATGCACGCCCACTCGGCAACCGCCAGCCGAAGGTGACGCCCTCGCGGTCGGCGGATCAAGCACCAAGCGCAACGACGTGGTCTTCACCGGAGTGAACGTGGCCACGCTCCAGCCTTGAGCATCGTCAGAGGCACGTGAGGCCGGGGAATTACGCACGGTGGAGTATTGCGCATTCTCCACATCCTTCCATATACCATCAGAAGCCAAGTACTGAATCTTCCAGCTGTCCGGAACATCCAAACCGCCCTTGGCATCATTACGCTCCGCGAAGTTGGCCCAGAACTGCACACGGCTGGAATCGACGGTGGCTTCCTTGCTCCAGGTGTACTGCGCGTACATGCCAGCGGAAGCTTGGCCCCAGCTGCCCCACACGCGGCCATTCACATCGGCGTCATCATCAGACGGCCACGTATCGTCAACCAGCACACCATCGTTGAGCTTGCCGGAAGCCGGAGACCAGCTCGCCTCGGCACTCACCGTGGTGTCAATGGCCCTGCCTTCAATCCAACCAGTCAACGGAGTATCGGGCTCCGGCTTGGGATCCGGCGTCGGCTCAGGATCAGGATCGGCACCACCATTCGGATCGGCGACCACATGCACTGTAATCTTGGCCTGCGAGCTTGAACCTCAGCCGTGCCGGACACCTCATAATCGCCGATGGTGTCCAACTTGACGCCGGCAACACTTGCCTCATCCCACATAACCGTGCGATCGTCAAGCATGCCGTTGGGGAATCGCACCGGAACCACAGACGGCAAAGCCACCGACTTGGAATTCTGGTACACCGTCTGTTCGATCGGCTGAGCCGCACCAGCAGTCTGAGACTGCGCGTCGGAACGCACGCCAATAGTGGCCTTGGTTCCAGCGAGCGCGCCAATAACCGTTCCGGAAACCGCAAACTCGCTATCGGAAGCAAGCTGATCGTCAGTGATGGCATCCCACGCAACACTCAAGTCACGACGGGAACCGTCCGTATAGCTGGCACTCACCGTCTTCGGCAGATTCACATCGGCAGCCTTGCTGCCAGTCTGCACCATACGATTCACGCCATCCACGCTCACCGGATCAAGCGCATACGCCTCAAATTCGGTAGCACCAACAATGGCACCCTTCGGGAACAGCACACGCAACTTGTTCGTCTCCACCGTTTCGGCAAAACGAACCTCATTGCCTTCACCCTGCATCGTGGTATAAGACTGGCCGGCGGCAAGCTTCACATCCTGCCAATCGCCATTCTCATCCGCATACTGCAACTTCCACGACTTGACCATCGGCACACCGCCACCGTCAGTCCAGAAGAACAGCTTCGCCTTCTTCAACGGAACAGTGCCATCCCAGGCAAGCTGCAGCCACGGCTCGGTACCGGTATTGTCACCCCAATTATTCCAGGTCTCATTCGGAGTATTGGTATACAACACCTGACCGTCGATAACCTTCTTGGCATTGTCCTTCGCCTGATATGGATTGGTGAAGCTGGCGCTCGCAGTGGACTGTGAAGCCACATTCACCGTGCCGTCGGAAGGAATGCCGTGAACGGTGACTTCCTTGAAACCGGTCTTCTCACCGTCGAATGCGGTGAGTTTGAGCACATAGTCACCCTCACGGTTGAACGTGACCGTAGTGTTGGCAGCGGTTGCGTCGACGAACTTCGCTTCGCCGTTTTCAGGGCCAGACACCTGCTCCCATGTGGTGGTGAGCGTGTCAGACGGCAGGCCGTCGTCCTTCACCGTGCCCACCAGCTGCGCACCGGACGAGGTGCTGCTGGCAATGTAGGCGTCAACGCTTGGCGCCTGGTTCGTAGGTTCGCCTTCCGGCACAATGTCGGTTTCGTAGGCTGAATCTCCTTCAAGCCAATGGCCTGACCTGCTTGCGGAGTGAAGTGGCACGAATGGCTTTGGCCACGACCTTGGAGAACTGCACGCGGTTGTAGTTGGCTCCCGCGTAAGTAGGCGTACGCACCTGGTTCGGCAGGACATGCCATGCGCCGGCCTCATCCTGATATTCAAGCGTGTACACCGACGGCTCACTGTAGCCGGCAATCGTCTGGCTGGACGAGGTCTGGTAGAAGTACAAACGCACGTCGTCGATGTTCTGCACGCCGTTCTTGAACGTTACGGTCAGCGAATCCTTGGCGTTCTTGGATCCTTGGTGCCCCAGAAGGATTCCATCACGTTCTTGCCGTCCACTGCATTGGTTGCCGGGTAGCCCTTGGTTTCGTAAGTGGCTTCCACATCGGCGTCCTTGGCCACGTTGGCCTGGCTCTTGGACGCTTCGTCCACGTTCTGTCCGGACTGCGCGAAGATCTGCGTAACCCTGCTGTTCGATGCGTAGGTCACTTCGTTGGCGTTCGGCATGGTGGCGGTGGTCGCGCCGGTGATCACCGCTCCGGAATCATCGGCAACCTCAACGGTTCCACTGGCCGGATCGTAGATGAGGTGGGCGAGCTTATCGGAGGTGAACACGGCGTTGCCGTCCACATACAGGGTGTATCCCTTCGGAGCGTTGTAGGTGCCGTCGTTGTTCCATACGATCGACAGATCCTGCCCGTGGTAGCTCAGGTTGTTGACGGTGAAGTGGTTCCAACCGGGAATCTCGATCGGATTGAGTTCAATCTTGTTGTCTTCACGCGGAACCATACCTGCCACGTCTTCCACAATCGTCCAGTTGGTGGTGCCAAGCTGGGTGTGGTGAATCCAGGAACGGTAGGTGATCTTTCCACCGTTCTTGCTGGCGTCGGCGTTCTTCTCCGGAATCGTGCTTCCTGCGGAATTATTATCCATATTCCAGAATTCGTTCTGGTCCGGATACTGGTTGTCGCCTCCCTGATAATGCGAGAACGCCACCCAATACAACAGTTTCTTGAACGATTCGTTCGTGATATATCCGTTGTCTGCAGCATTATAATCACGGATTCCCGCAGAATAGATTTGCAGCAGCGGAGTTGCATTGATAATGGAGAAATTGTTTGATCCTGGGAAATTCAGCGCCTTCTTGTCTGCCTGATTCGCGGTGAAGAACGGGAAAATCGGGAATTCGTCGGCATCTTCGAACAAGCGCAACGCACTATCGTAATCATCATTGCCGATCGGCATCAGACCTTCGGAATACGGATAGTAGTTGTTGAGTTCCTTGTATTTCGCGAATTGACCGTCGTTCAGCCACTTGTGCAGCAGCAGTTTGCTGTCGGAATCCCACAGGTTGTCGAGCACATCCTGCTTGATGGCGTCGGCGATCTGCTGCATTTCAGCGGCTTTTTCGGTGTCTCCGGCAGCTTGTATGCTTGCGCGGC
>ENA-OQER01001674-OQER01001674.1-human-gut-metagenome-genome-assembly--contig:-NODE-1674-length-10185-cov-3.827898_pt1 | contig 10185 bp, 16 predicted proteins | sample MGYA00242797_ERZ504639 | MGnify/ENA primary metagenome ERZ504639 (study PRJEB26092, sample SAMD00036306) | human gut metagenome | host: Homo sapiens | study: EMG produced TPA metagenomics assembly of...
CATCAATAGCATCATCATGAATATGACCTGTTTCAATCAATGGTACAAATTTTGGGCAACCTACACCAAAAACCTTTATCTGTGGATCAAGGTTAGAAGCTGCTTGTTTATGCATGCCTTTTTTGATGCCGCCTCGGAAGAACAGCACTGGAAGCTGCAGAAGATGCCGTGGAAGAAGCGCCGCAGCCCACCAGCAGACTCAGTGCCAGAGAAGCAGCGACAACACAGGAAAAAACGCGTTTCATAGGAAATACCTCTACATTATAAAAATCAGCTTTTATTATACCATTGTTCAGATAAAAAATGAACCCTCTCCACCGGATGCCGCAAAGCGGCCGCGAGACGGAGAGGGTTCGTTTGATCAACCGTTCAGAGAATCGATCGCCGCCTTGGTGTGGGCGACATACAGCTTCTGGACATCCTCGATCTCACCCAGACCAGCGATCTGGCAGTCGATGCTGTCGAAAGCACCGGAAGCTTGAACTGACTCAGCCAGGAGTCGGCATCCTCACCGGCCATATCGTTGTTGGCGTGATCGCCGGCAACCACCATCAGCGGGCGCAGGATGACCTTGGTGTAGCCCGCAGCCTTAACAGCCTCGATCACGTTCTCGCAGGCAGTCTCTTCCGGCTTGCCCTCAACGGTGCCAATGAACACATTGTCGTAGCCAGAGTCTGCATAGTGGTCTGCATCTGGCTGTAGCTCACCTTTGCGGTGTGAGAGGTGCCGTGGCCCATAAAGACAAAGGCGACCTTGTCCGCAGCAGCGGCATCCAGACTGTCGTAGCCGGCTTCCTTCACGGCAGCAGCGGTGACAGCCTTGGCAACGTCTTCCTTATCCTGATTGATGATGGTGGCATCGGAACCGACCTCGCCCAGCAGGGGCTCAGCCACAGCGACAGATTCAAACTTGTCGCGGTAGGTGTCGATCATTTCCATCATCTCTCGTACTCAGCACCGTGCATCAGGTGGGTGGCTGGACGACCAGATTCTTCACGCCGTTTTCCACAGCGCGGTCCATGGCCTGCTGCATGTTGTCGATCTTTCGCCGTCACGAGCCTGCACATGGTTGATGATGATCTGTGCGGTGAATGCGCGGCGCACAGACCAATCCGGGTATGCGGCCTGCAGGCATCCTCGATGCCCTTGATGTCCTTCACGCGGCTGTCGTTGAAGGAGGTGCCGAAGGAGACACCAGCAGCTCGTTGTCGCCAATGTCGTCCTGATTGCGGGCATCGTCCTTGGAAGCATCGCCGGTGTCACGGCCAAGTAGTCGGGGTCGGCGTTCTCACCTTCCACCAGTTCCTTCTGGGCGTCGGTCAGGGCATCCCATGCAGCTTGGCGGCTTTCGCACTGGGCATCGGTATCCTCATTGCGCTCCTGCACATAGATGGCATCGATCAGGTCTGCCACATTCTTTGCTGCCATTTCGTCAGCCTCCTCGCTGCTCGCTTCGCTGGAAGCGGAAGACGCAGCGGTGCTGGATGCAGTGCTGGAAGCAGCACCGCCGCAGCCGGTGAGCACGCCGGCGCACAGAGCCAGAGCCGTAACAGCTGCGGCCAGCTTTTTGGTTTCGATCTTTCTCATTGTTCTTGTCCTTTCCTGCTGGATAAATTGCGGTTTGAACCAAACAAAGGGTACAGGAAAGAAAGATGAAAGAAGAGGCCCTTCTGTCCTGCGGATGGCATGACAAAAAGACCTCTGTTGTTTCAGGGCTTTTTGGTACAACCAATTCCTCGTGATCTGGGGTTTGCACCCCCGTACCAACAGCAGGCAGGTTTCCTGGCTGAAAGATCGCCGCCCGTCATCTCCTTCCCAGAGCAAAAGCTCCAGTGGCTGGTGCAAAGCACCCTGATGCGGACTCCCTTATCACAGTGACGAGATCGTGCGGGATCTGCACCCGCTTCCCTTTTACCCTTTCCGCCGTGCAGTGCATCGGCAAAAGGCACCTGCTGTTTTTCTGTTCAGTTCGTCCGGCATTATATCATAAAACTGCGCAGAATGCAATAAAAAACGGCATCCTGCCTTTTTATAAGGAAGGATGCGTTTGGAGATCGAGCCAAATGCGGAACTTACTGGAGCGCACGGATCGCATTGATGGTGATTTTGTACTGGCAGGTCACGCTGTCAAACAGCTCCTTGGTACCTTCCAGTGTGCCTGTGCGCAGCACCTCGGTCAAATCGTAGGTGGGCTGATACAGGTTGGTAAAGCCCAGGTTCTGGCACACGCCCTTGAGCGTGTGTGCCGCACGGAATGCTTCCTTCACATTTCCTTCCTTCAATGCCTGCTCCAGTTTCGGATAGCTGTCATCGTTCAAAAACATCAGCGTAAATCTGCAGATCATACCTTCGTTGTAAAGCCGCTTGAGCACGTCCTCATAATTTGCGCCCATCTGTCTATAACATTCCTGAATCGTCATGGTTTGTCGCTATGCCTTTCTTTTTCTACTGATCCCGCCTGATTTGCCACAGAGTGACAAAAGCGCCATCCATTTTGTTGCACTTTGTTGCGCTTTTAATATATCACGTCTTACTGCGTTTTTCAATGCAGAGACAAAAAGTCTTGCACTTTTCACATATTGTCCCGAGTTTTTCTTGCAATTTGCCTATCAATTTCTTCCGGCTGGCTTTTTTCTCCGACTTTGCCGTGCCTGCATGGCTGCAGGGCTTTTCCCGCCTTTGCTCTGCCGTTTCTCTGCACGGAAAACGCATTTGAAGAAAAAGGTAAAAAAACAGTTGACAAAAGCCTTTCTGCATGATAGAATAAACAAGTCGTCCGGCGAAGGACACAAAAAGTGAATATGGGCGTGTTCCCGAGTGGCCAATGGGGACAGACTGTAAATCTGCTGCTTTCAGCTTCGGTGGTTCGAATCCACCCGCGCCCACCAAACAAGAAAATCCGAACCTGTTTCCGATTGGAGAAGGGTTCGGATTTTTCGTTTTCTTCGGGTTTGAAAATGAAGGCTCCCGTGGACGACGCAAAACTCCGATACCTTGTCATAGACCGTAAGCCACTAACAAGATTTGGAGGGTATGATTATGAAGTACGATGCAAGGGCTTGCCATTTCAACATGGATACCGGGTGCGTGGAACTGCTACTCCGGGATGGGAGAAAAATTTCCATTGACGGCACCGGGGTCGAGGATGCGCTGGACGTGACTATGGCACAGCAGACGGAACTGGACTACCTCATCTACAATGATCCGCTGGGCTATGCAGATTTGATTCTGAACGGTGACCCGGAGGAATATTTGAAGAATGTGGCCGGGAGCCATAGGTTAGAAGATTAAGGACAAAAAAATAAAGTGTTCTTCCAGAAAGTCTAGCATCCGACCGATACCGTCCGTCAGACGCTCGGTGAAGCCGCGTTCCTCATGCAGCTCAGATTGCAGATAATAATTCTCGTCCCGCAGCCTACGGTTTTCCTGTTCAAGCCGCTGCTGCCGCTGTGCTTCTTCCAGCCGCTTTTGCATGGACGCACTTGCGACCGCAGACGGGTGTTTTCCGCTGTCAACTCTTTTACCTTTTGCCGATCCGTCACGCTGCGCAGCGCCATTTTCTTTAATTGCTCGACTTGATCCACCGTCACGCCCTTTACTGCCCCTGTGAGCGTCTTTTCTGGCTGAATATCCTTCATGGATACATTTACCCTGTCTGCCTCCTTTAAGAGCGTACAGTGCCTTTCAGAGCGTCTCGTTGCCGTTCCAGCTCGGCAACTTCCTGCTCAACTGCCGCTGTCTGCTGCTGCACCGCTTCCAGTCTCGCCGCCGCTTCCTTGAACTGCGGTAAGTCCATGTGTGGTCTGTTCGTGCCGAGAGAGATAATTTCAAAATCGTGCCGCTGGGCAATCTCCGTCAGAGCTTCTTTCTCTCGCTCCATCCACGCCGCCCATTCAGTCTGCTTTCTGCCGACACCAACAAACCCCTGCTGCTTCAACGCCTGTTTCATGGATACCCTGTCGCAAGTCCTCTGGACTGCTCCGTTGCCACAGGGATAAAATCGACATGGAGATGGGGCGTTGCCTCGTCCATGTGCAGCACCATATTGAACACCCGCAGATGGGGGTTGCGTTCTGCAAAGGAATCCGCAAAATCTTTCAGAGCTGCCGCAGCCCGTTCTCCATCCGGCGTACCGCACCCACAGTCGCTCATGTTGCCGATCTGGAAGATCGCTTCATGGAACAGCTTTTCCTGTTTGCTCTGCCGGATATGCTCATAGTAGTCCGGTATCTTATCTCTCGTTTTGGTTTTCTTTGCGTTGTAGGCTGTGAGAGCTTCATCAAAAACCATGTGGTAGACCTGCTTCAGATCCTCGTTGCAAAAAGTGATATTCTGCTCCGTTCGGCTCTGGTCTACATTCGCCGCAGAGAAGCTACGGTTGTTGTGCCGGATGCTTCCCGCACCTGTCATGCCCGAAATCGTAACTCCCATAAAATCGCCCCCTTTCCGCTTAATCTTCCGTTCTCTATTTTATCATAAACTTCCGCTAAAACAACCTCTTTGTTACTTCTGGTGAGAAAGTAACGCAAAAGCATTTCACACCGCCGCCCCCTTTTGTGCCCGGCAGTGTGAAAGTGCTTTGCGCGCTCCCGCGGGGAGAAAGGGGCCAATTGCTATTATGCTACAACTGGCCCCTTTCACTAAAGTTAAATGTTAATTTTACGGAACAATGCCAGTAACCGTTCTCGATACAACACCACCAGAAATCTCGCCAGTAGCATCTACATCAATGTTAAAATCTGCGCTTATCGTAGTTCCAGAAGCAAAAGTTTTTCCTGTATATTTAAGACAGGTTAAGGTGTACTTAGGGATACCAAAATCATCCTGATAGTTGACGGAAATAGTCTTAGTCTTTGAGTAAGACCCTGTTGTCTTATACTTCCATACAATAGATCCTGTTATTTTTTGTAACAAGGTTGTTCGGCACTGCGCTATAATGGAAAAGTACAACTCATCAACATAGTGAATATTAGTAGTCACATTAACTGTTGCAATAGCTCGATTTCCTTGAACAGTATATGGGATTCCGCATTCTTCAAGTTCAGACTTCATCTCATCAAGTTCATCCAAACTCAAAGAAACTGGGATCTCAAATGTTTCTGAAGCTATAATACCTTGCTCTGCACTCATAGCCACATCTTCATCAGACGCCGCAAATGCCGTCATAGAAAGAGAGCACAACATTACAACCGCCAAGAACAGAGAAACAAGTCTTTTTCTTATCATACTGAAATCTCCTTTTTTGATTATTTTTTAGGGAAAGTCAACTCAAAGCAAACTCAAAACATTGGAAACCCTCCATTCTATATATCTGGGGTTTAACCCAAAACCGTACTTACGCCTTAGCGACAATTGAATATCTGGCAAAATATCTGCCAGCACTATGTTCCCTTTTTGGGGAGAACACAGCTAATATCTGTATCAAAATAGTCATCTTGAACATTCACAACTTTATTTTTATAAAAAATTCTTAAGTTACTCTGATTTTGTATGATTAGACTCCACTCATCAGAAATAGCTTCGATCTGAGCAGCAGATAACATAACGCAATCTTTTTTCAGCGAATCGGCTATCTCTCCTGGGGAGAAATCACTATAACTAATAATACCTTGCAATTGCGGTCTACTAACGTAAATAGTAATCGCTACATCTCGAAAAAAAGTTATTGCTGCAAACAAACCACAAATTTCAGCAGGGCAAAAGCTATATAAAATAGTCAACGGGTGTTCAGCTAAAGAATTTTTCGCAAGCGACACATCACTAAAATCTGCCCAATTTATATACTGTAGCATATCACCATCTGTTACAGCAAAAATCGAAAAATCTTTTGAACAATAATACACCCTCTGAATTCCTCCTGCTTTTAATGAATTAAATAAATTTCTATCAAAAACAAGATAATTCATAGCATCTATTTTTTTCATTATGCAACCACTTTCTCCATCTTTATATCTCCTAACTGTCTTCGCCAAAAAACAACCGACTAAACCACCCTCTTTTTTGAGGTTTATCATCCACCACTTCTCGCATTTCCCCACCAGAAGTCAACCTCTGTTGAAGTGTTCCCGCATGAAGTGCCTGAGCTACCTGTGCGGTCTGTTGCGCCGCCACCAATGCCGAGCTGACATCTGCCAGTCTTGCGTTCAGTTCCTCGATCTGCTTATCCTTTACTTCAAGCTGCTCATTTTTACGGTCTAATTCCCTTTGCAACATGGAAATCAACACATCTTCCGAGGTTTCGCAACTTGCTTTCGCCGGTTGCGAAACTTGGTTTCGCCCATCACCTAAATAATGCTGATATATAGCGGTTTTTTTGGCTTTCGCTGATTGCGAAACTTCCTTTCGCATCTTTCGAAACATGGTTTCGCCGACACCACGCTCTGACCGCCTGTTCTGACACGCCACATTCTGCCGCTATTTCCGTTATAACACCCGCCATATATCATCACCACTCTTTCGTTTGGATCGATTCTCAAAACAAATCGCTATGAGAACCCGTCCTAATCAATTTCAAAATTAAAGTCTCTCTGACAACCTTGTAAACAAGCAACCAATCCGGCTCAATGTGGCACTCTCTCATGTCCTTATAGTTTCTGGAATTAGTGAGAGCGTGATCTCGGTATGCCTCCGGCAATGGTTGCTCATTGCATAACAGCGTAATGACTTCTTCCAGCTTCTTCGGATTGCAGCCCCGTTTTACCGCAAGCTTATAATCTCGTTTGAACTGCCCCGTAAACTCCGGCTTAAGCATTAAGTGCCTCCATCAAATCACAGACGCTGTCAAACGGGCCAAACATATCCTCGCCCTTGTCTGCCGCTTCCATCGCAGCATAGGTAGTGGCGTTCGGCTCGTCAACCTTGACCTCAAAGGGAAGTCCATGACACCTAAGTGCCTGGCGATAAAAATCCCCGTTGCCGTACTCAAATCCATTCCCAAAGTCTTAAAAAGAGCTGCCGCCTGTGCTTTCAGCTCCGGCTCCATTCTAATCGTCATATTTCCTTTAGCCATACATAGCACTCCTTTCTCATCACATAGCTTGCACTTATATTATACTCAACATTCATTCGTTTTGCAAGTGCGTTGCAAATATTATTTGTATCTTTTCTGTGAACACCGTTTTTCTATATGGTAACACCGCAGCGTGCACATTTAAGGGTTGAAAAAGCCTTATTTTATGCGGTTTTCCAGCCTCGTTTTTGGTGGGTGGTAATAAACCCTTACCCGCCTCCAAAACGCCTTACAGGGCATTTCTGGTGCGTTTACAGCCCTTTCTTAAAATTCTCCACCAACAAATCGCTCAAAGCCTGTGACGGGCGTATTTTGACCGTTATATGCCCCTCCGGTATAGTGTCCCACCATTTGCGAATGGTGGGATAAGTCAATCCCGTCTCCCTTTTGCAATGGCTTTTCGTTCCCCCCGGATGTTGCTGCCGCCATTCATAGACCGTTTTCTGCGCCGTTCCGCTTCCAGATGGGCGTCCACCATTCGTACATTCCCCGATGCCAACCTTAAATTGTCTATTCATATTCATGTACTGCATGTGGAGTTTTTGTGATCGTCCATTCCGTCTATTCCTCTCGATACGAACATCGGTCAGAGCTTCAATATCAGAAATCGTGAAATTGTAATACTCCTTGTCGTAGGCTCCAGCGCACTCCGTATATCTTCCTCGGTCAATGCGTTCTCATGCTTCACCATCTGTAGATCATCAAAAGCCTGTTTCATGTCCTGCCGGAGCTGCTGCTTCGACACACCGCATTTGTAGGCATAAATGGCAAGACACATCAGAAAGAAATACCGATGCCCACCCTTTATCTCCCCGATCTGCCGCATCCACCAATGGAGGTGTGCCCAACTGGACACACCTCGGTGAGATACATCTATATAAGGCAGGGCGTTCCCTTTACTGGGAGCGTCCTGCTGTTTTTATGCTGCAACAGGCAAGGCTTGTAGAGCTTCCTGCTCTTTCAGCCATTCCTCATATTCACGCTGGCCTTCCTCGCTGTTGAAAAACTCAACCATGGAGGGATAAAAGCAACGTGCCAGCGCCTTGATTGCTTCATCCGGGTAGCCGGATTTGTTCGACTTCTTCTTTTTGGGCCAGTTTACCGGACAAGTCGGAATGCCGAGCTCCTTTTCGATATCATCCAAAAGATCGAACGTATCTTTTGCGTCACGATCCATCTTATTGATAAAGGTAAAAATCGGAATATGACGCATCGCACATACTTTAAACAGTTTTCGCGTCTGAGCCTCCACACCCTTCGACGCATCAATCACCATAACCGCCGAATCTGCCGCCATCAGTGTTCTGTAAGTATCTTCCGAGAAATCCTGATGCCCCGGCGTATCAAGGATATTAATACAGTATCCATCGTAATTAAACTGCAATACAGAAGAAGTAACCGAAATACCTCTTTCTTTTTCTATTTCCATCCAGTCTGAAACTGCATGTTTGGATGTCGCTTTTCCCTTGACAGAACCTGCCTGATTGATCACCCCTCCATATAATAGAAATTTTTCCGTCAGCGTTGTCTTTCCCGCATCGGGATGAGAAATGATGGCAAATGTTCTTCTCTTTTTTATTCATTCGTTATCTCTGACATATGTTTCTTTTCTCCTAATGCTTATAAAATGCATCTGTTCGTTCTTTTATTTTTCCCGGAACATCTTCCGGACATACCAATTTAGTTTATCATATCTCAAAAGATACTTCAACCACGGGATTCAGGCAATGTTATTAACTTGTGATAATGTCTCCTTAAGATTCACTTGAGGTTTTGTCTCTTTTGGTATTCTATTAAAGCTATGAAAGAAGGTAAAATTACATTGTCACAAGAACAACTGAAAACGCTGACTGTCATCAACCGTTTCATTGACAAGTCTATTTCCAGACAACAGGCTGCTGAACTTTTGGGTCTCTCCACACGCCAGATCACACGCTTAAAGAAAGGAGTCCTTACCTCTGGCGCTCAATCCCTCATTCATAAAAATACCGGTAGAAAACCCGTTCACTCCGTTTCTGACGAATTGAAGGAAGCTGTCCTTAAGATTTATTCCCGCCCAGAATTCTCTAATGCCAACTTCCTCCATTTCAAAGATATACTCTCTGCAGATTTCGGAATTCAACTTTCCTACTCTGCTCTTTCCAGTATACTAAAAAATGCTGGTTTTGAAAGCCCTAAAAAGAAAAAATCCGACACCGCACACATCGGCGCAAACGTAAGCCCCATCCCGGACAGCTCATCCAGATCGATGCCACGCCTTACGAGTGGTTTGGGGGAAATATCAAATACGCCCTTCATGGTGCTATCGATGATGCTACCGGGCAGGTCGTCGGACTTTTCCTGACACAGAATGAATGCCTTTACGGTTATCTGGAAACCATGCGTCAATGCTGCTCTGATTTCGGCATCCCACAGACGGTTTATTCTGACAACCATACCATCTTCCGTTCTCCTAAAACCGGAAAGCTGACTGTTGATGAACTAATCGCAGGCAAGACTGTCCATCTTACCCAGTTCGGACGTTCCCTGCACGAATTGGGCATTGACCTTATTTTCGCAAAGACTCCTCAGGCAAAGGGGCGGATTGAACGTTTATGGGTCACACTGCAGAGCAGGCTCCCTGTTGAGTTCGCAAAACGTGGGATTACTACTGTGTCAGAAGCAAACCGTTTTCTGGAAACAGAGTACAGGGAACTTTTCAATCAGAGGTTTGCCGTTGAGCCGGAAGCAGAGTCTATTTTTGTCTCTGCCGCAAAAGATTTGAATCTGGATTCCATCCTTTGTGTAAAGCACACGAGAAAAACAGATGCAGCCGGGACATTTTCGTTTAAAAATCGGTGTTTTCAAATCCTAGATGAGGGATTTCCGATTATCAATGCCCGCCGTGAGATCACTGTATTAATTAACCCACGTTTTGGAATTCGTGTAGAGTACGGCGGACGAATCTATAATACCATCCGTTATCTGAAACCTCAGAACAAAAATGCCAATACAGAAGTTCCCCAAAAAGTGTCAAAAACAGTAGAACCACACCTTCAGCTGCGTCACAGCGGCAGCGGCGCACCCGTTTCCGCTTTCACAAGAACGACTGTAGCGAAGTCAAGAGGTTCGGATGTCGTCTTATTAAAAACTGTACCTGTGATGTTGCCATCGGCATACGCACTTCCAGAAATCATC
>ENA-OQER01001675-OQER01001675.1-human-gut-metagenome-genome-assembly--contig:-NODE-1675-length-10178-cov-2.547806_pt1 | contig 10178 bp, 14 predicted proteins | sample MGYA00242797_ERZ504639 | MGnify/ENA primary metagenome ERZ504639 (study PRJEB26092, sample SAMD00036306) | human gut metagenome | host: Homo sapiens | study: EMG produced TPA metagenomics assembly of...
TGCCTTTGATGGTCGGGCCTACTATGCTGCACGTTCGTGTTCGGATGGAAAACATCGGTATCTTTTTGGATGGGCAGCAACAAAAAACTGATAATCAGGATATGAATAGTTGGGATTGGGCAGGAACTTTTGTGTGTCATGAAATCTATCAGCGGCCGGATGGAACGCTGGGTGTAAAACTTCCGGATTCTATGCTTTCAGCTTATGAGCCGGATACAGAGGTTATGAAAGGCCCTGCTACACTTGAAACAGTAGATTCTCAGGCAAACCTTCATATTACAGAAACACCTGAAGACTTCTATAAAGTTGAGATGGATTTTCAGATTTCCGAGAATACCAGAATGTTTGGAATTAGATTGTTCGAAGATCCGGAAACCGGAGATTCTTACAAATATGAAGTTAATCTGGCAGAAAATAGAATTTATTTTGACAGAACACCAAATCAGCCGTGGTATCGCTATTTTGACAAGGGATTGGAAAGACCGATTCATTTAGAAGCAGGAAGAAAATACCATGCCAGATTGATTGTGGATGACTCTATTGTTATAATGTATATTGATGGTGTTTCGTTAATTGCCCGGATGCATGCAAAAGCTGGATGTGACTTAAGCGCATATGTAATTGATGGCTCCCTCAAGATTGAAAATATTACAATAGCAAAATCATTAAGGAGTTAAGATCTATGTCTAATCGAACGGTGAATTTAAAAGATGTTGCCGCAAAAGCCGGTGTATCCATTACGACTGTCTCTCATGTAATAAATAAAACTCGATTCGTTAAACCTGAAACAACAGCTGCTGTAGAAAGTGCAATAAAAGAACTAAATTATGTTCATAATCTTGCAGCCAAAACTCTGCGGTCGAAAAAATCCGGAATCATTGGAGTTATGATTACTGGATTTGGAAATCCATATTTTCTGGAAATTCTTCAGGGTATAGAGCATATTTTAAGCGAAAAAGGGTATCAAATGATTCTTGGGAACATTGGAAGCTCTATGGGGGCGCAGGAAAAACAATTGGACATCTTTAATTCGTGGTGCGTAGACGGGATTATAACCTATGGTCAGGGATACCAAAATTTATCTCAAAAATATGATTCTCTGAATTGCCCTGTTGTCTGCATTGAATCTCCGGGAGGAGATCAAACAGATAATGTTATTATAGATGACTGCGCTCTGATAAAAGAAGCGATTACTGATATGATTCAATGTGGACATCAAAAAATCGGTTGTATTTATGGCGTTTCTGATGCATATACATCGATTCAGAGAACAAACGGATATAAGGAAGGTCTTTTGGCTAATAAAATAAAAGTAGACGAGACCATTATCAGATGTGGACAATCGACATTAGAAGGTGGTTATCGTGAAACAAATTGGCTTCTGGAGAATGCTGAGCTTGATGCAATTTTGTGGAAAATAATTTGATGACACTTGGATGTGTAAAAGCATTATCTGAGCGTGGAGTTGAAATTCCCAATCAAATCGCCCTTCTTGGGTATGATGATGATGACTGGAGAGATACGGTTGTTATACCGATCAGTTCCATACAGCCTCCACGATATGAAATGGGAGAAAAGGCCACCCAACTTTTGTTGCAGAAAATAAACTATCCAAAACGAAGATCCATTACAATCAAACTATCTCCAGAATTAATAAAACGAAAATCTTATTGATATATGAAGGAAGATTATTCTGTATAAAAAATATTATCTATACTCTTGACAGGTCTTAGAACGGTTTCTTTTGCCGGATGTTCGAATAAAGAAGCGATAAGAGTAAGTCAAATGACTGGTGCTTTTTAACGCCAAAGGTGAAAATGAAGCTGAATTTGAAGAGATGTGCAAAGCGTTTACAGAGGAAACTGGCATTCCGACAAAATGGTTTTCTACGTGCAATGGAACAAACCAGTCTTTCAATTGATCCTGCATATATTGGGCATTTAAAAGGTGAGGTGGACATAGAATCCGTGGTATCAGTCATAGAAAAGATTTTTGTACCGAATCATTTTCCTACAGCTATTTTTTGCTGTAGTGATGAGGTAGCCATTGAATTGATGTGTTGGCTTATGCATCATGGATACAAAATACCGGAAGATGTTTCTGTACTATCTTTTGATGGCATACCTTATACAGAAAAGCTGAATCCTTCAATGACTACAATCTGTCAGCCGGTAGAATTTCAGGCAGAAAGAATCATAAATGGAATGTTATATCTGCTGGATGGAAAAGAGCGAAAAAGTGATGATACTGGAAATGATTACGTCTTACAGATAAGAGACAGCACAGGAGTTCCAAGAGAATAAAAGATGGAGATGGGACGAAGGAAGTTAAAAATCGTCAAAGCCAGTAAAATCAATAGATTAGGGCTTGACAGAATAGGAGGTATATGAATGGAAAAAGTGCTATATGAAGAATTGTTTCCGGATGAGTTCGCCGAGCGAATAAAAAAAATGCCTGTCGCATTTTTACCTCTTGGTACATTAGAGTGGCATGGACCTCATATGCCATTAGGAGCAGACGGAATACAGTCAAAGGAATTATTTATCGAGCTTGCAGGGAAAATGGGAGGGGTGGTCCTTCCAATGCTATTTGTAGGGCCGGATCGCGTGTTCGATGATCGTGGAGAATTATTTTACGGAATGGATATTAATACAAGTGGCGCTTTAAAAAGTTATCCGGCGCAACGTTTTAACTGGTAGCGCATATTGGCTGGATACAGAATTGTTTAAAAAGCTGCTTATGAGCATTGTGGAGCAGCTTTCAAGAACTGGAGTAAAAATCATTATCGGACATGGACACGGACCATCAATAAATGCTTTTGCAAATATTGCAGCTGATGCCCAGAAAATGTATGGAGTGAAATTGTATACTGCATGGAGTTTTGCTGAGAATGAAGAATTAAAATTTCAAAATGACCATGCGGGGGCAAATGAAACTTCAATTGTGATGGCATTTCGACCGGATCTGGTTGATTTTAGCCGTGTGAAAGAAGATGAAAGTAATCTGATTGGAATTGCCGGTCGGCATCCGGTGAAAGAATCTTCTGCGGAGTATGGAAAAAGGATCAAAGAGTATACAATAGAATGTATTTATGCAGGCTTACGTTCGGAATATCCACAATTGTTTGAAGAATAAGCCTTACAATTCCGGAATGTGCGTTTAGAACTTCAGGTGGTTTTAAAATTTCTTAACGGGGACTGATGCGGGGACGCAAGCCTTATTTGATCAATCGAATATTGTTTATCATTCCCGTATGTCGGGCATGATAGCCGATCTTATGCCGGACTATTGACAATGACCTTCAACCCTATTGTTAGCAGCTGCAAACATTTTACTGATATTCCAGGGTTAACTAAGGCTGACAGAGATGATATTCAGATTGACTGTAATTAATTTGAAGTATTTTAAATACTATAAACATGACGAAACACAGTGGTGGAAAAATTGTGCAGGAATGTAGATTTTCGTTCGCGTTCGTACGGTAGGCGCCAGCAGAATTTATCTGAAAAGTAGTATGGGCGGAAGGAATTTATATAGAGGCAACGGAAGATTGACGAATAAGATGTTGTCTGAGTTATTTTCAAGACCTAAAGGGAGGGAAAGAGATGAAAAGAAAAATAGTTGCAGTTTTAACAGCAGCTAGCTCGCGGTTGGTATGTTAGCCGGCTGTGGCGGCGGCGGAAGCAATTCTAGTTCCGGATCAACAGATACAAGCGGAACAGCAGCATCTGAAGGTATTACTACAGAGGTAGGAACTCCTCGTTCCGAGACACTGATCGTTGAGAGTTCGACGCCTACTGATACACCAGGTCAGTTCAACAGTTACATGACCGGTACCAGATGGGATTTGGTATTCATCAGTTGATGAGCGCACATCTGTGGGAGATGGATACCGTAAAAGGTGAGCAGTGGGGTGAAATCGCTGACGGTATGCCGGAATCCAATGATGACTTACTGAGTGGACAGTAAAAGTACGTCAGGGTATCAAATGGTCCGATGGTGAAGATGTAACAGCAGATGATGTAGTCTTCACTTTCAACATGATCAAAGACAATGACGAATCAATGCAAGTGCAGCAACAAACATGTACATTGATTCCGTAGAAAAAGTAGATGATTACACAGTTCTGTTTAAGATGAAAGAATCATTCCCACGTTTTGCACAGAAATATGGTATCACTGCATGGGGAACTGATTACCGTATCGTTCCGGAACATATTTATTCTCAGCAGTCCGATGTTACTACATTCAAAGATGAAGATCCTGTAGTAGCAGGTCCTTACACCGTAAAAGAGTACGATAAATTAGGTGACTGGGTGCTGTATGAACTGCGTGATGACTGGAAGGACAGCACACTTGGTGTTGCAGGATCTACTCAGTATGACTATGCAGACGGAGCAACTCCTCCGAAATATGTATGGTTCCGTACATTCGCAGATTCTACCACAAAACAGATGGCTATGATCAACAACGAAGTTGACCTGCTGTGTGAAGTAACACTGGAAGAGTTCCAGACAATGAAAGAATCGAATGACAAGATTAACTGCTGGTACAATGACTTCCCATATGCAAACCCAGATGACCCGGGTGCAAAAGGAATCGTATTCTCCATGGGTAAAGGCGCACCTTATGACAATGCAGATTTCCGTTGGGGTATTGCTTTAGCACTTAATATCGATGAGATTTCCATGAACACGTTCTCCGGTGCCGGACGTGCGGCTCCGATCCCGCTGTTTAACAATACACAGTTCCTGCAGGATACATACACAATCCCGATGCAGGATTGGCTGGAAAACTTGAACTGGATCTTGGCGATGGAACAACCTTTAAACCTTACGACACAGGTTATGCAAAACGTATGGCTGAGTCTCTTGGCGTTGAAGGATCCGATGAAGAACTGATCAGCATGTTTGGTGCAGGCTGGTGGAAACACGACGAAGAAGCTGCTACAAAACTGCTGGAAAAAGCCGGTCTTGAAAAAGTAAACGGCGTATGGAACTATGAAGCAAACCGTTCACCTTCGAGATGAGCTATCTTGCTGATACTGAATTCCAGGCAGCACGTGGCGTACAGGCAGCTTACAACCAGCTGACAAAATTCGGTTTCCAGTGTACAATCACTTCCAAATCTTCTGCAACATGGGATGTAGACGGTGGAAAGGGTAACTTTGATATCGCTGGTTACTGGATATCCGCTGGTACCCTGAAAGATTTCTATACCGGAATCAGTGGTTTTGATGCAAATCTGATCAAACCTGTTGGCGAGACTGGTTCCGGACAGGGTCTCCGATGGAAAAACGAAAAAGCTACAGAGATTATTCATGAGCTTGCTAATACTTCTCCTGACGATGAAAAATCTTATGAATTACATCAGGAATTCCTGAAGGAATGTGTAACAGATATGCCGGAAATCAACTTCCTCTCTGGTACAAAATTCGTTCCGACCAACTCAACTTACTGGGAAGGTTATCCGGATGCGGACAACCCGTACAATGGTCCATGGTGGTGGTGGAGCTGCTTCAAATACATGCTTCCAAACATCACTCCTACACAGGCTTAATCCTTTAAGTCTTTAGGAACAGTAATAAAATGATGAAAACAGCAAAAACTGACAGAGTTATTTGCTGAAATATCAGAAGGGACGGAGTTGTAAGAAAAGCTTACGATCCGTCCCTTTTGTGTAGAAATAGTAGTAAAGGAGTGCTGTGTATGAAATTTAAAAAATTCTTTCTGCAGCGAGTGCTTGCATGGGCGCTGACTATCCTGATCGGTGTTACCTTTATCTTCTTCATTCCACGTATGTTTCCGTCAGATCCTGTTGAAAACATGATCGCACAGATTCAGTCACGTTCCGGTAACATGGATCCAGCCGAGATGGACGCCCTTCGTAGTAGCCTGCGTGTGCAGTTTGGACTTGATGGCTCGTTGCTGCAACAGTATGGTTATTTCCTGTGGCACGGTCTGCTGCATTTTGACTTTGGTCCGTCACTGATGAGTTATCCGGAGCCGGTTGGAAAAATTATCGGAAGATATCTTCCGTATACTCTGATCTTATGTCTGACCTCCACATTTATTGCGTGGATCGTAGGTACCTGATCGGTCTTCTGGCAGGATTTCGGAAAAATAAAACTTCATCCAAGATTTTGGAAGCAATTGCAATTTTTATCTATCCGATTCCTTACTTCCTGGTAGCGTTGATCTTACAGATTATATTTGCATTTATATTAAAATGGTTCCCGTTGCAGGCAGTTATTAATACTAAAGGTGGATTTGGTCCTTGGATCACTTCTGTGGTCAAGGCTTCTATCCTTCCGGGAATCTCACTGCTGTTACTTGGTACCGGATGGTGGATCATCTCCATGAAATCTCTGGCGAGCACCACAGCAGAAGAAGATTATGTACGTTATGCCCGTTTCCGTGGACTTTCCGAGTTCGCTATCGGCAAAACTATGTAATGCGTAACTCCATTCTGACCCAGATCACAGCACTGGCAATGAGCCTTGGTGGTGTCTTCGGTGGTTCCATCATGACCGAGATTATTTTCGGATACCCTGGAGTCGGTTCTCTGATTCAGGCCGCAATCCTGCAGTCGGATTATAATATGATCCTTGGCTGTATTACGATTTCCATCGTAGCGATTGCTTCAGCAACTTTAATTGTGGACCTGATCTACCCGTTCATCGATCCGCGAATCCGGTACGGCTGATAAGAGGGAGGGACAGACATGAAGAAATTTTGGAAAACAGCCAATTTTCGTTTAAAAGCAGGCTTGATTTCTACTTGCTTTTTCCTGATCATTGGGTTCGTAGTATATTTTATCCCACATACAAATCCGTTTACCTATAATACATACCCGAATAATCTGGGAGTTTCTGCTGAACATTGGCTTGGAACTACCAGTATGGGACAGGATATTGTATGGTTGCTGATCGAAGCCATTCACAATTCTTTGATGATTGGTCTGATCGTAGCTACTATTGGTACTGTTGTGGGTGTTCTGGTTGGTCTGCTTGCAGGTTTTGCAGGCGGCGCATTGGACAGAGTGCTGATGATTATCACGGATACTTTCGTAGTAATCCCGTCTCTGCCGATTCTGATCATGATGACTTCCCTGATGAAAGGAAGCTCTACTGTAATTGTTATGGCACTTGTTCTTGCGATGTTCGCCTGGGCATGGCCAAGCCTCAGATCCGTTCCATGGCTCTGACAATCAAAGAGCGTGACTTTATTCACACAGCACGTTTCTCCGGTGAAAGTACCTTACAGATCGTTGTAACGGAGATTCTCCCGTTCGCACTGTCCTGGTCACTTTCCAACTTTATGAATGCAACACTGAGTGCAATTGGTTCAGAATCCAGTTTGGCCGTTCTGGGTCTGTCACCGGGAAACCTGGTTTCTCTTGGTAACATGATTCAGTGGGCAAGAGGATACAATGCAGTCCTTGCTAAGAGATGGCTCTGGATCGGTTCTCCGATTGTTGCAACCGTTATCTTATTTGTTGGCCTGTTCATGTTGATTACAGGTTACAACGATTATCAGGCTAAGAAGAGAGGCAGGTGATAAGTATGCTGAAAATCGAGAATTTGTCAACGTCTTATAAGACAATAGACGGTGATGTACACGTACTCAAGGACATTAACTTTGAGATTAAAGACAATGAGATCTTCGGCATCGCAGGCGAGTCCGGATGTGGTAAAACTACCCTGCTGAACACTCTTTATGATATTGTTGACTATCCGTTGGTGATCGATCAGGGGCGTGTTGTTCTGGAAGGTGAAAAAGACGGAAAGAAATATTCATTCGAATCTGGAAAGATTCGTGACACCTGGTGGAACAATATCGCATATGTGCCACAGGCTGCACAGAGTGTTCTGAACCCGATCGTTCGTCTGAAAACACAGTTTCTGGATTCTATTCCAAAGGACCAGAAAAAGAATGAAAAACCGGAGGAAACTCTGGCAAGAGTTGCTGATTATCTGAAAGAACTGAATCTTTCCCCGGATGTTCTGGAGTCGTTTCCATTCCAGCTGTCCGGTGGTATGAGACAGCGTGCGATCATTGCACTGGCAACCTTTATGTCTCCGGGTGTTGTTCTGGCCGATGAGCCGACAACCGCTCTGGACGTAGTTGTACAGAAGGGTATTCTTATGATGCTGATGCGTCTGCAGAAACAGTTAAAGAATACAATGATCATTGTAAGTCATGATATGGGTGTTCATTATCAGATCACAGACCGTATGGCGATCATGTATTCCGGTAGTATTGCAGAGCTCGGTAAGACAGAAGATATTTTCAATGATCCGATTCATCCGTATACAAAGATGTTGGTAGATGCTCTTCCGCGTGTAGGTGAGGATGTACAGCGAGTTGGTATCGCAGGACGTCCGCCGGCACTGAAGAATCCGCCGCCAGGATGTCGTTTTGCACCTCGTTGTCCGCATGCTACGGATCGGTGCCGCAGTGAAGTCCCGAAATTCCGGGAAATAAGACCGGGGCGTTTCGCTGCGTGTCACTTATTAGAAGAGGAGGTGAAGACGAATGGCTGATAAATTATTGGAAGTAAAAGGCGTCAGCAAGATTTTCCGTGTAGGTGGTATGCTGCGTGGTAAAAAGCTGGTGGCTGTAGATAATGTTTCTTTATCTATCGATGATGATAAACCGGTAATCCTGTCTATCGTAGGAGAGTCCGGTTGTGGTAAATCTACTTTATGTAAGATGATTCTTCGTCTTCATAACCCGGATATGGGTGACATCGTTATGGATGGAAAATCTTATGCAGATAAAAAAGCTATGATCCAAAACAGTTCAAACTGGATGTACAGCCGATCTTTCAGAATCCATACGAATCTTTCTCCGCAAGAAAGACCGTAGATACTTACCTGTATAACACTGCTCTTCGTCTTGGCATCGCAAAGAACAGAGCAGAAGCAGATAAAGTTGTTGATGAAGCATTAAAGAGTGTTGGTATGTCTCTGGCAGTCGTAAAAGGAAAATATGCGACTCAGTTCTCAGGTGGAGAGCTGCAGCGTGTATCTATCGCGAGAGCCCTGATTACCCGTCCGAAACTGATCATCGCAGATGAGCCTGTTGCGGCAATCGATGCATCTATGAAGATGAACATCGTAAACCTCTTTAAAAGAGCTGCGTGACAAATATAAAATCTCATTTATTTATATTACGCATGACCTGTCGACTGCATACTATGTATCCGATTATATCGCAACCTTGTATCGTGGCTGCCTGATCGAATACGGACCGGCAAAACAGATCATGGACAATCCGGCACATCCTTACACCGAACTTCTGATGAGTTCTGTACCCCGTGTCGGAGACAAATGGGAAAAGAAATTGCCATGCCGGATATGGAAGGAAAAGAATATGCAGTGGAATACTGTAAGTTCGCACCTCGTTGTCCGTACGCAACCGATGAATGTCGTCAGAAACGCCCGGATGCAAAAGATATGGCAATGGCCGTATGGTTCTTTGCTGTCACCCTCTGTGTCAGCAGACAAAAGAAGCGTAAGATAAGCTTGTAAAACATAAAAAGGCTGTCGCCTTCGAAACTTGTGAGAGTTCCGGAGGCGACAGCCTTTTGCTTTACGGGAAATTGCTTCCTGTAAAGTAAAAAACGCTCCGCGAGGATGCACCAAGGCACATTCTAGAGCGTGTCTGAAAAAGGCTTTTCGTGAGCTGCGAGTCCCAGTTTGTGGGAGATTTTATCCGAATAAGGGCGGCGTAGCGGGCTACGGCAACCGAATGAGGGTAAAATATACCGCAAGTGGGGCTTGCAGATTGCGGAATTGATTTTTCAGACACGCTCTAGAGCGTGTTTGAAAAACATTTTAAGTTGTTCATTTTAACCAAATTAATATTGAGACGATGCATAAGAACCCTAGGTAAGTAAATGCTAATTTGTCATAACGTGTTGCTATCCGGCGAAATGCTTTCAATTTCAGAAAGTAATTTTCGACCAGATGTCTTTCCTTATAAAACCACCAATTGCAGCGACGTTCAAATTTAGCTCCTCGGCGGGATGGAATGGTTGGTTCACCGCATGATCGTAAATGTAATCTATCAATTGATTACTGTCGTATCCACGGTCTGCCAGAACCTTGCTTCCATCTATTTCGATATGATCCAGTAAAGGAATTGCATAATTGATATCATTACGCTGCCCTTC
>ENA-OQER01001676-OQER01001676.1-human-gut-metagenome-genome-assembly--contig:-NODE-1676-length-10175-cov-2.609574_pt1 | contig 10175 bp, 12 predicted proteins | sample MGYA00242797_ERZ504639 | MGnify/ENA primary metagenome ERZ504639 (study PRJEB26092, sample SAMD00036306) | human gut metagenome | host: Homo sapiens | study: EMG produced TPA metagenomics assembly of...
TGAACAGATGATTACGGCATCGCTGGTGCGCTGATGCTGAATCTCGGGAATATTACTGATGCCAGGATCGAGGTCAATGAAGCGTTCTATGAGAACAGCGATGGAAAATAAGATTCCGGTTCTTCTGGATCTGGTAGGGGTTGCATGCAGTGATCTCAGGCTGGATCTGGCGAGAGAGCTTTTAAGCATTGGACATCCGGCAGTGCTGAAGGGAAATATGTCGGAGCTTCTGGCTGTTTCCGGTCTGCCGTCTCATGCGATTGGGATTGATGCGGGGGCGCAGGATGCGCTGACTGCGGAAAATATGGAGACTGTCAGTGAGGTGCTGAGGGCTTTTTCAAGGAGTAATCAGGCAATCGTGCTGGCTACCGGGAAACAGGATTTTGTTACAGATGGTGAAAGGATTGTTCTGGTACAAAATGGCAGTGCGGCGTTGTCCGGGATCACCGGTACCGGCTGTATGGTCGGCGCACTGACTGCGGCGTTTTGCAGGGTGCGAAGATAATATTGCGAAAGAGATGACGGATAGTATAGAGGCAGGTGTCCGGTCTGGCGTTGAGATGGAATTAAATGGGAAATCCGGGAATTATCTGGCTGCGGCAGTGCTTGGTACTGCACTTATGGGTATCGCCGGCGAGGAAGCGGAGAAGATTTCCCGCGGTCCGGGAAGCTTTCAGGTAAATTTGCTGGATGAGATTTATGGGCTTTCGGATCGACAGCTGCTGAATCTGTTGAAAATTGAAATGTACTGAAAAAGAGGGGATCAGGATGGACTAGAAAAGATTTGGATGTAACGTTTGTATCTGGTGACGGATAGTTCTTATCATACGGAGGAGTCTTTGCTCCGTACGGTTGAGGAGGCTTGTAAGGGTGGTGTGACTCTGGTCCAGCTTCGCGAGAAGAATAAGGGTGGACGTGAGTATCTGGATAAGGCTTTTAAGGTGAAGGAGATCACAGATCGTTACAATGTGCCGCTGATCATTGATGATCGTGTGGATGTAGCGCTGGCCTGTGATGCGGCTGGTGTGCATGTTGGAGCTTCTGATATTCCGGTTGCTGTGGCAAGAAAGCTGATGGGACCGGATAAGATCGTGGGGGCTACTGCCAAGACGGTGGAGGCTGCTGTGAAGGCTTATGAGGATGGTGCGGATTATCTTGGTGTGGGAGCGATTTATCCTACTACTACTAAGGTTGTGACGATTCTTACCAAGGTTTCTACGTTGAAAGATATCTGTGAGGCGGTTCCGATTCCAGCGGTTGCGATCGGGGGATTGAATGCCGGGAATATGGATGTGCTTGAGGGTGCCGGTATGAGTGGTATGGCGGTTGTTTCTGCGATCATGAAGGCGGAGGATCCTCATGGGAATGCACGGGAGCTGAAGGAGAAGATTGTTGCTTTGATGGGAAAGTGATTTAGGATATGAGTGAAGAGCAGTGGTGAATTTGAGGTTCATTGCTGTTCTTTTTTGTTGAAATACGGACGCCCGTGAGGCGTGTGCTGCCTGTCGCCGGGGCTTCGTCGGGGGCTGCTCGGGAGTTTGGGTGTAAATGTGGGTTGAGTGGCCTTTGCCGGGGAGATGGATGAGCTATCAGCGGTGCGCTGGATAGCTGGGAGGAAAGGCTGAGTTTCCGGTTGCCTGACGGTAGGGGGCCGAGACATACCGCGCGGATTTATGCGATCAGCATAAATTCTGTGCATCGCGAAGCGTGTTACTGAGAACGGAGTGAACAGTAACTGCTGTCGAATGTTGTTGAGATTTTTGGATGAATTTTGAGTGATTTTTATTATAGTATGTGGTATGGTTGTTATATCTTATAAGATCTTTTGTCTGTATGGACATTCTTGGAGCTTCGAGTTCTGAAGCATTTTCCATTTTTGGGTACTGTGAAATTTATGAAAGGCCGGTTTAGGGTGTTTTCATGTTTTATTTGTGTGGTATAATCTATATATACCAGTAGGAGTGTTAATGACTAACAATACTATATTTGATGATGTTTTCCGGACGATAGTGGAAAAGATGACATATCTGACCGTTCCGCTGATCAATGAGGTGTTTCATACATCATATCCGGAAGATGTGAAGATCATGCACCTTAGGAATGAGCATCAGCTTGAGGATGGTGAACTGATCACGGATGCTCGACTTCTGATCGGGTATAAGGTGTACCATATTGAGTGTCAGAGTTCTGATGATACTATGATGGCGATCAGGATGTTTGAGTATGATCTTGCAATTGCCTTGGAGAACAGACGGAGAGTCGGAAGGAAGTTTTATGTAGAGTTCCCGAAATCTTGTGTGATATACTTGAGATCTACGAAGAATACGCCCGATGTTGAGGAAGTGAAGGTTTTGTTTCCGGATGGCAGGTGTGTGTGTACCGGGTTCCGACAGTGAAGATGGAACTTTATACGAAGGATAGTATTTTCGAAAAGAATCTGTTGATGTTGCTTCCGTTTTACGTGATGAGGTATGAAAATGTAGCAGATATATTTGCTAAAGATTCGGAGAAGTTACAGGGATTGTTGATGGAATATGAAGATATCAGGATAAAACTTGAGAGAGAATTTTCAATCACTGGAAGAGCAGGTATGTATACAGATCTTAATAAATTGATCATAAGAATATCGGATTATATTTTTCGAAAAGAAGAAAAAGTCAGGAAAGGAGTGGGTGAAGTTATGGGCGGAAAGGTTTTGCAGCTGGAGTCGGAGCGACTTCGGGAGGAAGGTATGGCTATTGGAGAAGTCCGTGGAAAAGCGGAAGGGAAAGCAGAAGGAAAAGCAGAGGGAGAAGCAAGAATACGAGCCTGATCAATTGTCTGATCTCGGATGGTCGCGTGGATGAGATACAGAAGATGGCTGATAGTGAGGATGTGTGTAAAGAATTGTACAGGGAATACGGTTTAATAAAAAATGCCGGTGGATGGTTACTCCACCGGCAGATCTCTGTGTTCTACGTTGGTGGAGAATACGATCTGTGTTTTGGTACGGCCGAACTGCTGGAGTTCGTTGATGAAGTGGTCCAGTTCCATGGTGGAGCGGAAGGCTACTTCGATGAGCATGGAGTAATCGCCGGTGACGCAGTTGCATTCGATGACGTTTGGGATGGACTGGATGAAGGGGCAGAAGTCTTTTTTTCTGGTTGGGTTCTACTTCCAGGTTGATGAATGCTTTTATATGATAACCGAGAAATACCGGGTTGATCTGGGCGTGGTAGCCTGTGATCAGCCGTTTTTTTCAAGATGTTCGATCCTGGCGGAGACAGCGGGGAGGAGAGGAAGACTTCCTTTGCGATTTCCTTTACCGGGGTGCGGGCGTTTTTCTGAAGCATTTCGATGATCTTTCGGTCGATGTTGTCGAGTTTGTGTTCCATGTGGAATGGCTCCTTTCGATGAAAAAATGTTATTTGCAACTGGTGCAGAGCTGCGTGGGGAAGTGGATTGAAAATATATATTTCTGTATTGATTATACTGCGCGTGTTGTTACAACACAAGAAACGACTTAATATAAATAAGAAAAATAAAAGAAATTCTTAAAAAGATTAATATAAACTTTTGAAAAACACGGATAATCATGGTTTTCCCTTAAAAGTATTTACAAGCCACAAAGAAAGTGTTAGTTTCTTAGGCATCAGAAAAACAGCTGCTGATAAAAATGAAAATAACAGAATGATTTGTAAACAGTGAATATCCGTCGGACTGAAAAAATGAGATCAGAGGGCGGGCAAATCAGATGTGCACAGGATCAGAAGAAAGAAGAGGGATGACAAAATGACAACAGAAACAAGACTGGAAGCAGATTCAATCGGAACTATGGAAGTGCCTGCAGAGGCTTATTACGGAGTTCAGGCTTTAAGGGCAAAACAGAATTTTCCTATTACAGGTACAAAGCTTCATCCGGTATTTATCAGGAATCTGGCACAGATTAAAAAGGCAGCAGCTATCACTAATAATAATGCAGGCTTCTTCCGGAGGATAAGGCAGATGCCATCGTCAGAGCCTGTGATGAAGTGATCGCAGGAAAACTGGCTGAGGAATTTATCGTAGATGCCATTCAGGGTGGTGCCGGAACCAGCGCAAATATGAATATGAATGAGGTGATCGCAAACAGAGCCGGTGAGATCCTCGGATGTCCGAAGGGCAGCTATAAAATGGTCCATCCAAATGATCACGTAAACATGGCGCAGTCCACCAATGATGTGATCCCGACGGCCGTAAGCTTACCGTTCTGGATCTTCTTGCACCTCTGGAAAAAGCACTGATAAGACTTGAGAAGGAGCTTGCAAAAAAGGCAGAGGAGTTCGATGATGTGATCACTATGGGACGTACACAGCTTCAGGATGCAGTTCCGATCCGTCTTGGCCAGGTGTTCCACGGTTATGCGTCTATGGTTTCCAGAGACCGGAAACGTATCGAAAAGGCTCACAGGGAAATGTATACCGTAAACCTTGGAGGAACTGCAGTGGGAACTGCTATCAATGTTTCTGATTCTTATTTTTATAAGATCGTGCCAAATCTGGAAAAGCTTACAGGTTATCCGCTGAAACAGGCCGAGGACCTTTTTGACGCAACAGAAAATCTGGACGGCTTTGTTGCTGTATCCGGTGTGGTAAAAACCTGTGCGGTGGATCTTTCCAAGATGTGCAACGATCTTCGACTGATGTCTTCCGGCCCGAAAACCGGATTTGGAGAGATCAATCTTCCGGCAAAGCAGAATGGGTCTTCCATCATGCCAGGTAAGGTAAATCCGGTCATTCCGGAGGTAGTAAGCCAGGTTGCTTTCCACATCGTAGGACATGATACCACCATTACCATGGCGGCAGAAGCCGGACAGCTGGAGTTGAATGCTTTTGAGCCGGTTGTATTTTGTAATCTTTTTGAATCCATTACGACTCTGGAAAAAGCAGTGGATACATTGAGCGTAAACTGCATCACAGGAATCACCGCAAACCGCAAACGCTGCAAAGACCTGATGGAAAGCAGCGCAGGAATCGCAACGGCTCTTTGCCCGCATATTGGCTACAAGGCGTCTGCAACCATCGCAAAAACTGCAGTAAAAACCGGCAAATCTGTCCGGGAACTTGTTCTGGAACAGGAGATCATGACTGAGAAAGAGCTGGAAGAGGTTCTTGATCCGTATCTGATGACAGAAGTCGGAGAAGAGCGGAAAGAGGATGAAGCAAGAAGGAAAGCCTGCTGAGAACGGAGTGAACAGTAACATCGACAGGAATAAGATATCAATGAATACACACAGGAGACTTGTCACAGTGCAGGTCTCCTTTTATAATGGAAGAAACGCGATAAGAAAAGAAGGGAAAGATGCATGCTTAAACGAACAGCCATACGGGCACTTTGTAATACAACGGCATATCAGAGAGGTCTTGATATTTATCGTACCGGAAAGAGGATCCAGTCGCTGGATATTAAGTCGGAAGGAGCTGTGGATAAAATATCTGCAGCAGTGAAGGGAAGTGGGCGTAATGTATACAATACAGGCTTTCAGTATGATACAGAAGCGGACCGCATAAAAGAAGCATACTGTGACTGCCCGGCCTTTCGCAGCTATTTCGGGATCTGTAAGCATTGCGTGGCAGTGCTTCTGGAATATGGAGACCGTAAGGCCTATGAGCGTGTGGAAATCCGCAGACAGCAGGATGAGGAACAGAAGCAGGCAGAGTTATTCAGCGGAACAGCATTTCCGGCTGCTTTATCCGGACCAGGGCAGCCTGCAACGAAAACCACCGTTGAGCTGAAAAGCTCCTTAATCGCCAGCTATACAGCCGTATGCTTCCGTTTTCCGGGGATCCGTATTTTGGCAGGGTGGAGCTGGAAACCTGCCTGAAATTTAATTCTGTGAGAAATTGCTTTACCGTGGAATTCCGTGTTGGTTGTGAGAAAAAATATATCCTCAAGGATGTGTTGGCCTTTGTGTGGAATCTGGATCATAATGAGAAGGTTTCTTATGGAAAAAATCTGGAATTTATCCATTCCGATGAAGCCTTTTCAGAAGGATCCAGAAGCGTGCTGTCCTTTATCCGGGAATGGGTCGAGAATCATCACGGCACTTACATGTCCAGATATGAACAGCTGAAGAATATAGCTGTGGAAAAGGTGAGGGATCTTACCGTTGACAGAAAAGAACTTGAGGATCTGCTTCTTATACTTGGCGAAAAAAGTTTCAAGTTCAAAATGAACAATGATCCGGAAACAACATGGCATTCTGTCAGAGAATTCCGGACAGGACGCTGATGATCCGGAAGAAGGATCAGGGGTTATCTCTTGAGATCGCGCCGGTATACAGTGTGACAGGCATACGGTATCATATGTATTTTGATAATGCGAAGGTATATCTGGTTTCCAGGCAGGAGCTTGGAGCAGTGGAGGAATTTGTTACCTGTCTGGAGCGGCTTCCTGCAGGCCGAGGCTTTATTGATGAACCGGATGTGCCTGTGTTTGTGCGTGAGCTGCTTCTTCCTGAAAATTTTCACTGTGATCTCAGGGATTTCCCGGAAGAAACAGGTCTTGAATGCTACAAGGCTGCATATGAGATCTATCTGGATGCGCCGGAGCGTGACTGGATCACCTGTAAGGCGTTTTCTGTTTACGGGAAGGATAAATTTTCGGTTTTTGACCGGGATGTGTCTGCCCGCACCAGGGATATTCCGGGAGAGCTTGGTGTGTTTGCGCTGCTGTCAAAATATTTTAATGGATATGATGACCAGCGGATGGAGCTGGCATTGGATTGTCGTGCCGGGGAACTGGAATCTTTGTGCAGGGAAGGTTCAGGGAAGCCCGACAGTGTGAAAGATTCCGAAGAAAAGCTTTACCAGCTTCTCACTGAAGGTATCCCCGCCATGCAGAAAGTTGCAGATGTCTATATTTCCCAGTCCATCAAACAGATGCAGGTGACAAAGCTGCCAAACATCCGTCTTGGCGTTTCTCTGTCAGCCGGACTTCTGAATCTGAATCTGGATGTGGAGGGGATGGATCAGGCGCAGCTTTTTGATATTCTTTCCAGGTACGATCGCAGGAAAAAATATTTCCGCCTGAAGGATGGCAGCTTTCTGGATGTTTCCGATGGTCAGCTCAGGGAGCTTTCTGCTCTGAAAATGGACTGCAGATTAGTGATCGTGAACTGAAAAAAGGAAAGACTCAGGTTCCGGCTTATCGTGCTATGTATCTGGACAGTCAGCTGAAGGGCGGCGATCTGATCAAGGTAGAGAAGGACAATGCCTTTCGTGCGTTGATCCGGAACATGCAGACAATGGAAGAACATAAATTTCAGATTCCCAGGGAGCAGGAAAAAATCCTCCGGGGCTATCAGAAAGAGGGCTTTTACTGGATCAAAACTCTGAAGCATAATCAGTTTGGAGGGATCCTGGCAGATGATATGGGACTTGGAAAAACCCTCCAGGTGATCACTTTTCTCTGGTCAGAATTTCAGGAATCTGCGCCGGGAGAAAACAGACGTGCCCTTGTGATAACGCCTGCTTCGCTGGTGTTTAACTGGATGAACGAGATCGAACGTTTTTGCGCCGGGACTTCCGGCTACCGTTGTGACTGGTGATGTGAAGGAGAGGAAAGCACTGATTAAAAATGCGGGAGACGGGAGGTTCTGATCACCTCCTATGACCTTCTGAAACGGGATCTGAAGGCTTATCAGAACCTGGATTTGCTGTGCAGATCATTGATGAGGCGCAGTATATCAAGAATCACGGAACTCAGGTGGCAAAGGCTGTGAAAGAGATCCGGTCGGAATTCAGGCTTGCGTTGACCGGTACACCGGTGGAGAACAGGCTCAGTGAGCTGTGGAGTATTTTTGATTTTCTGATGCCGGGATTTTTGTATTCTTATGAGAAATTCCGCAAGGAAATAGAGCTTCCAGCTGTGCAGTACAGCAATTCCGATGCGATGGAGCGTCTGCAGAAAATGATCCGTCCTTTTGTGCTGCGGAGATTGAAGAGGGATGTGCTGAAAGATCTTCCGGATAAGCTGGAAAAAGATATGTTTTCTCCGTTGGAGAGTGAGCAGAAGGAGCTGTATGAGGCCCATACGGAACGGCTCCGCCTGATGCTTGGGATGCAGTCGGATGCGGAGTTTCGCACTTCTAACTTCAGATCCTTGCAGAGATCACGAGGCTGCGGCAGATCTGCTGTTATCCGGGACTGGTATATGAAGGATACAAAGGAAATTCCTCCAAGCTGGAGATGTGCATGGAACTGGTTCAGAATGCGGTGAATGGCGGACATAAGATCCTGTTGTTTTCCCAGTTTACTACCATGCTGGATGTGCTGGCTGTCCGTCTGAAAAAAGCAAAGATTTCTTTTTATATGTTGACCGGATCGACTTCCAAGGAAAAAAGGGCGCAGATGGTACAGGCATTTAATGAGGATGATACTTCTGTTTTCTGCATTTCTCTGAAAGCAGGAGGAACAGGCCTGAATCTTACGGCAGCTGATATTGTGATCCACTACGATCCATGGTGGAATCTTGCCGTGCAGAATCAGGCTACAGACCGTGCCCACCGCATCGGTCAGCAGAACGTGGTCAGTGTCTATCGCCTCTTTATGAAAGACACCATAGAAGAACGGATCCGTGCCCTTCAGGAAAGAAAACGGGAACTGGCTGATGAGATATTAAGCGGCGAGGGAATCGGACAGGCTTTGATCAGCAGGGAGGAAATACTGGAGCTGCTGGGACGGTAAACTTCTTAACCGAGTGCAGGCGGTGAATACCCGTCTGACTCAGCAAAACACCCCCGATGGAAATTGCGTGTGTAAATCACATACGATATCCGTCAGGGTGTTTTATTTAAAGTTTTATTTTATGCAAAAAAATTTATCGTACAGACCAAAGAAGAAGATAAACAGAATGATCAGCGGCAGGATATAAGTGATGTATCCTCGCATCCATTTCCGGATCTTCATGCCTTTTCCGGTGTTGGCTTCTTTTGTGAAGCTTTCCCAGCCCCAACCACGTTTGGAAACGCAGAAAAGCAGGTATACAAGAGAGCCAAGCGGAAGCAGAAGGTTGCTTACCAGGAAATCCTCGAAGTCGAGAACCGCACCTCCGAATACATCGAATCCGCTCCAGCTCCATACGTTGTAACCAAGAACGCATGGCAGAGAAAGAAGGATGATCGCGATCGCTTGATAAGACTGGATTTCTTACGGCTCCAGCCGGTAAGCTCCATACCACAGGAAATAATATTTTCAAATACAGCCAGGATGGTGGAGAATGCTGCAAATGACATAAAGATGAAGAACAGGCTTCCCCAGAGTCTTCCAAGTGGAATGTGGTTGAAATATTCGGCAGTGTGATAAAGATCAGGCTCGGTCCGGAGGTCTGGTCAACATTGAAAGTGAAACATGCCGGGAAAATAATAAGTCCGGAGGTGATCGCAACGAATGTATCCAGGATCGCAATGTTCACGGATTCCCCAAGCAGTGCGTGATCTTTTCCGATGTAGCTTCCGAAGATCGCCATGGCACCGATACCGAGGCTGAGAGTGAAGAATGCCTGGTTCATAGCACCGGTGATGGTGGTGATGATACCGATCTCCTTCATACGCTCAAAATCCGGGATCAGGTAGAATTTCAGACCCTCTTTCGCACCATCATGGTAAAGCTGTTAACAGCCAGGATAACCATAATGATCAGAAGGGAGATCATCATAACCTTGGTAACCTTTTCCAGGCCATTCTGAAGACCGCGGGAACAGACAAAAATACCTGCGATAACAACAACGATCATCCAGAATCCCATGGTTACAGGCTTGCCAAGCATATCTGTAAACTGACCGGCAACACCTTCAGAATCAAGCCCCTGGAATTTGCCGGTTGCTGTCATATAGAAGTAATTCAGCATCCAGCCGGTAACGGTTGTGTAGAACATCATCAGAAGATAACATCCGATCAGAGTGATATATCCGTGGATGTGCCATTTCTGGCCTGGTTTCTCCAGAGCGTAATAGGCTTTGACCGGGCTTTTCTGGCTGGCACGTCCAACCGAAAATTCCATGGTCATAACAGGCAGTCCCAGGATAGCCAGGAAGATCAGATGAAAACAGTACGAATGCACCGCCACCGCCTTGTCCGGCCATGTAAGGAAATTTCCAGACATTTCCGATTCCGATGGCACAAGCCTGCAGAAATCAGGATGAATCCCAGACGGGAT
>ENA-OQER01001677-OQER01001677.1-human-gut-metagenome-genome-assembly--contig:-NODE-1677-length-10164-cov-2.486699_pt1 | contig 10164 bp, 14 predicted proteins | sample MGYA00242797_ERZ504639 | MGnify/ENA primary metagenome ERZ504639 (study PRJEB26092, sample SAMD00036306) | human gut metagenome | host: Homo sapiens | study: EMG produced TPA metagenomics assembly of...
TCATCCGTTAAGGTTTAGATGATGAAGAATGAATCAGTTGGTAGATAGTATTCGGGAGAATGGTATCTGAATCCGGTAATTGTAAGACCAGATTTGAATGGGGATTATGAAATGATCTCCGGACACCGTAGATTACATGCAACAAAAAATTATAAGACTTCAAAAGATACCTGCTATTGTAAAGGAAATGTCTGATGATGAAGCCATTATAAAAATGGTGGATGCCAATATTCAGAGGGAGGAGATACTTCCGAGTGAGAGAGCCTTTAGTTTAAAGATGAAGATGGACGCCATGAGGAGACAGGGAGCAAGAATTGATATAGATGGAACTTGTGGCAATCATTGCCACAAGTCAGGAACAAAGACAGCAGATATTGTCGGTGATATGGTCGGATTAAAAGGAAGGCAAGTCAGAAATTATGTGAGATTAACTTATTTGATCCCTCAAATTTTGGAATTGGTTGATCAGGGTAAAATTCAGTTTGTTCCAGCAGTAGATTTATCTTATTTAGAAGAACAGATACAAAAGTGGGTTTTTGAATATATCAAAGATAATGGATTTATCAAACCAGTTCAGATAACTGCTTTAAAAAAATATCCCAATATATCTAATGCAAACCAGATGAGTGTAATTTCAATAATGAACGATGCACTTCCAAAGAAGAACACGGCAGCCAAAGTATCATTTTCAGAAAAGAAGCTGGATAAATATTTTCCATCTCACTATTCGGCAAAGGATAGGGAAACCGTGATCATACAATTATTGGAACAGTGGAGTGAAGCACAGAAAGCAATTCAATAAAGAGAACAGGATTCCAGAAGTGTAAAAAGGGCACTTCTGGAACAGGAGGAAAGATAAATGGAAGACAGAATAAAGCTCTCTTATTTTTATGGAAGGGAAGCGGATCAATATTCGTTTTATAGAATACCAAAATTGCTATTTACTGAAGAATATTTCAAGAAGATATCCGTGGAGGCAAAAGTGTTATATGGTCTTATGCTGGATCGTATGTCATTATCTATGAAAAATCAGTGGTTTGACACAGAAGGACGTGCCTACATATATTATTCGCTGGAGGATATCATGGATGCTATGGGATGTAGTAATAAAAAAGCCATTTCCATAATGAAAGAACTGGATATAGAATCTGGAATTGGACTCATTGAAAAGAAGCGCCAGGGACAGGGAAAACCAACCATGATCTATCTGAAACAGTTTATGATCCAGGATGCTCAGAAGTGTAATAATTACATTTCTGGAGAAAAATCAGCAATTTCAGAAGTGAAGAATTTACATGTCTTGAAGTGTAAAAATGTCATGTCCAGAAGTGAAGAAATTACACATCCAGAAGTGAAAAAATTACATACTAATAAGAATAATATAAATAATACTGAGTTAAGTAATACTGAATCTAATCATATCATATCGGGAAATGATGGGATGGGATTCGATGTGGAAGCATACACGGAAATAATCAAAGAGAATATTGAACTGGACATTCTCTTAGCGCGGTACCCTTATGACAGGGAACTGCTGATAGGTATCTTTGATCTGATTCTGGAAACTGTTCTTTGTAAGAATAAGTCTATCATTGTTGCATCTAGCGAATATCCGGCGGAACTGGTCAGAAGTAAATTTCTTAAACTGAATATGATGCATATTGAATATGCAATGGACTGCATGAAAAAAGAATACAACAAAGGTACATAATATTAAGAAATATTTGCTGGCTATATTATTTAACGCACCAAGTACCATCAGTGGTTATTACCAGTCAGAAGTAAATTACGATCTACCACAGTTCGCAGTCAATGACTAGAATCCATAATAACAACTTGACAGCATACACATTGTGTAACTATAATAAATATACACAATGTGTATGTGAGGTGAAGTTATATGATGGATCAATGTGATAATGTTGTAATCGTCGATGGAAAGGAATATGTGATTGAATACAAAAACAAAAACACTGCATCACAAGATATCAGAATGTTAAGAGTATATGCAGGAATGAACCGGAAAGAATTTGCAGAGTATCTTCATATTCCATATCGAACAATGACAGAATGGGAAAGAGGAACCAGGACAATGCCAGATTATGTAAGAGAACTGATTGCTTATAAAATTATCAATGAGAAAAAAGAAGGGAGAATCTGATATGTTTGTATTAAAAATGTTAGGAAAAATGATCTCATTACCAATAGTATTGTTCCTGTTGATATTTTTTATGTAGTTGAAGTGTTATCAAAGATTTATAATTTAGCAGCTGTTTTATTTAATGTTGTTTTTATGCTATGTGCAATCATATCACTTTCATGCATCAATGGAGAAATTTCTGGATAGCAGTGGTGGTACTTGCAATCAGTTATTTATTGTTGGGAGCCTGGGACATCGTCAAAATGTGTATTGGATATGTAAGCGGATGTTTTACAAAAATCCTTTCTGCCTGAAGTAGATTTGATGGATACTAACCATTAACTGACCATTTATAACCAAATACTAACGAAACACTAACCATAAAACTCTTTTTTTCTGTTTTGGGGTGTGATAGTATTATCATAGACAAATGAGACATGAAACACAGCAACAGCCTCTCGTTTGTTTTCTCTTTTGCAAAAGAATATGGATAAAAAAATGAAGCGTCAGCTTGTTACTGGATTGGTGATGAGCATGGCGCTTTTTTGATGCCAAAAACAGATGACGATCTGGAGATAAAATGAAAAGGAGAAAAGCAGTATGGATTATGAAACCTTCAAACAGTATTTTGAGGCAGATATCAGGGAAAAGCTCGAAGAAAAAGGATATGAAAATGTAAAAATCAATTTTGATACGATTGAAAAAACAAATCAAAAATATGAAGCAATGTCAGTTGTACCAGAAGGAAGCAATGTTGGGGTCAACTTCAATATTGAAAACTCATATGCCATTTTTGATGATACAGACGATTATGCCGGTGTCCTCGCCAGTGCAACAATGCTCATTACAGAAGGGCTTAAAAATGTACCTGCATTTGATTTGAATACTCTTTTGAATTACGAGAAGATGAAAGATAAGCTTTCAGTAGAAGTGATTTCAGCGGATACAAACAAAAAGCTTCTTGAAAATGTTCCGCATGATAAGATTGAAGATCTGGCAGTAGTTTATCGTTTTGTATTGGAGAGCGACAGAAATGAAAGATCTTCGATTCTGATTACAAATGCAATGCTCAATCAAATGGGAGTAACTCCAGAACAGCTCAGAGAAGATGCGTTGGTAAATTCACCGGAGATTCGTCCCGTAATTATTAAGGGCATGAATGATATCATGAGAGAAATGATGGGATCAGAAGCATATGAATGATGGGAATGCCGGAAGATGTCAATGAGAAGATGTATGTTGCAACTGTTGTGGATATGAATTCTGGAGCAGGTGTACTGGCATATCAGAATTTTATGGATCAGGCAGCTGAAAAACTTGGAGGTGATTTCTTCGTCTTGCCTTCATCAATCCATGAAATTCTGTTAATACCGGATAATGGTGAGATGGTGGTTGAAGAATTGAAAAGTATGGTGCATGAAGTAAATTTGACTCAGGTTAAACCTGAGGAAAGACTTACAGACAGTGTATACCACTATGATTCCAAGAATCATATCTTTGAGCTTGCTGAAAAATTTGAGGAAAGACAGCAGGAAAAGGAAAAAGGATCATTATTAAAAAATCTTAAGGATAAGCAGAAGGAATCAGCGGCAAAACCTCAGGCAAAAGATTCTGCAGAAAAGGCAATAAAATCGAAAGAAAGAGAATCCCTATAATAAGAAAATTTTTGTTGAATTATGTCAGCTCATGTCGGAAGACATGTGGCTGGCATTTTTCATTTGGAAAGGAAGTGTAAGGAATATGTCGGCAGCACACAACATTGAAAATACAACCGGAGTAAATGGAACCCGTTATGGAATCGGAAACAGACCACCAATCAGTCATCCACAGAATTGCAGTCAGGAGTGTCCGTATGGCCATGACAGATCCTTTTGTTTTCCGTGTTATAAAAAACTTATGGAAGGAACGGGAAAAAGGAATGTAAAAGATGGGGTTTGATTATTTCTATGGGCAGCAGTCACAGCAGTTTGCATTTTACCGGATTCCGAGAGTGCTTTTTACGGATAACAGATTCCGAAAGATATCTACAGATGGGAAAGTTCTTTATGGCCTGTTGCTGGACCGTGTATTTTTATCTCAGGAAAATGGATGGGTTGATGAAGAGGGAAGGGTGTATATCATTTTTACGCTGGCTGCGATCCGAAAAGCAATGGATTGTTCAGAAAAATCAGCAATTAAGTATCTGACAGAACTGGAAGAGTTTGGACTGATTGAACGGATCAGGCAGGGGTTAGGAAAGCCATCACTGATCTATGTGAAGAATTTTATAGATCAGGAAAATTTACGGGTCATGAACTGTAAAAATTACAATTCACCAACAGTAAAAGTTACAGATACAGACCAGTACAATTTACAGCCTAATAATACTAATTACAATAATACTGATCTAAATAATACGAATCTTATCTTATCAGAGGATGAGGATCGGATAAGATATGGAGATTATCTTTCTCAGCAGCTGGATATAGCGGCATTGAAGCTGGATTATCCGTATGAGACCGAGATGCTTGACGGTATTGTTGATCTGATTTTGGACGTGCTTTGTACCAGACGGAACAGCATCAGAATCGCAGGAGATGAAAAACCGGCAGGCGTAGTAAAAAGCAGATTTATGAAACTGAATATGGATCACATCCGGTATGTGATGGACTGTATGCAGGAGAACACAACAAAGATCAGGAGCATTAAACAGTATCTGCTTGCCAGCATTGTATAATGCCCCGGCAACAATAAGCAGCTATTATCGGGCGGAGGTAAACCACGATATGGCAGAAGGAAAAATATAACAGGGAGAACAAGAAAATGGATATGAACAAAATTTTAGCATATGTGCAGAACATGGAGGAGAGCCTGGAAGGACTCCGGCAGGTGATAGAGGAAAGAAGTCTGGAGGAAGGGGCAGTTTACGTTGATCAGGAGCAGAACGTGATTTTTGTCAGCACGCAGGATGCAGTGAAGATCCTTGATTCTTTTGGAAACAACAGTGAATCTGTGAGAATTGGGAAAACAGAGTATATTCTTCTCTATGATGCAGGAAGTAAATTGAATTTTGATGGAGAAAGCTATATCCTTCGGGATATCTGGTCATGAAATCCTGTAACGGATTGCAGCCGGTGGATGAAGAAGATGTAGAGAGAATTGTTGTTGAGTTAAGGAACAGAACCATGACACTTGCACTTGGAAGATACAGAATCCAGCATATCAGGTCGGATAGGAGGAGCGTATGAACAATAAACCATGGGCTTATGTTACAGCTGCATGGAGTACCGATAGAAGCAGAGCAAAACGGTCTGCAAAGAGATATTGTAGAAAGCTGTATGAAGCAGGTTATACGCCTATCTGTCCGTTGCTGTCACTGCCGGAGATCATCAATGTCAGTAATGCGGATGAATTTAAGGATTATATAGATATGTCAGAGGATATGCTGAGGCGTTCCAGGATACTGGTGGTCTGTGGTACAACGGTAGATGAAACGGTATTGACTGATATTGCGATAGCCAACAGGTTTCATGTGGCGTCCTCGACAATGAGAGGTGTTCTTACTGTGGATAAGAGTAAAAAAATTGAGTAGTTATGTGGATACGCAGCCTTTTGGCTGTTTTTTTGCGCGAGTAGCGATGAAAATGCATTGCATGCAAGTGCATTTGAGGAGCACCTCGTCAGACTGAAACTTGTTTCAGTCGTAGGGAAGGAAGTGATAGAACTGATCCATGAAGAGATAGACAAGGAGATTTCCGGTAAATCAGTAAATATTGCAGTGAGAATGCTGAAACCAGAGCTTGACCAGTTTATGAAAGGACTGAATAAGGCAGTGCAGCACCTGCAAAGACGGCCGGAAAAGCTGTGGTGAATAAGATCCATCCTACATCCGGCAGACAGTCAATAAAAACTCTGATCAAGCAGGGCCAGGGTGTTTCTTCTATCCCACTGGCAGATGAAGGTTTGAGAGATTTTCAGAAAATCGCAAGGAAATATGGAGTGGATTTTGCAGTTGTCAGAGACAGAGAGAAAAGTCCTCCGGTCTATACGGTTTTCTTTAAGGCAAAAGATACAGACGCGGTTACAAGAATTTTACAGGATTATTCAGCAAAGCAGATCAAGAAGCCATCTGTAGCAAAGACCAGTGTTCTGGAGAAGCTGAAGAAATTCAAGAAAATTGTAGCAGCAATTCCAAAGAAAGTTGCAGAGAAAAAGAAGGAGAGGTCGCTATGAATACGAAACAGTTGAAAAAGCTGCTGATCCTGAACATTCCCTACATTATTTTGGGATTGGCAGCAACAAATCTTGGTGAGGCATGGAGACTTGCGGCTGGGGCAAATGCATCGAAGAAAATTCAAAGCCTGGTACTTGATGGTGTGCTCCAAACGGCATTTTCAAATCCTTTGCCGAGCCTGAATCCTACAGATCTTTTGATAGGTATTATATGTGGAGCGGCACTGAGAATCGCAGTATATCTGAAAGGAAAAAATGCGAAGAAGTTCCGGCACAATGAGGAATATGGATCAGCCAGATGGGGCAGGCATGAAGATATCGAACCATTTGAAGATCCGGTATTTGTAAACAACGTGATTCTGTCTCAGTCAGAACGAATCACCATGAGCAGCAGACCGAAGATTCCAAAGTATGCCAGAAATAAGAATGTTCTGGTAGTTGGCGGATCTGGATCTGGTAAGACGAGATTCTTTATAAAACCAAACCTGTTACAGATGCATTCCTCCTATGTGGTGACAGATCCCAAAGGTGGACTTGTGAATGAGGTGGGAAATGCTCTTTATAAGAATGGATACCGTATGAAGGTGTTCAATACGATCAACTTTTCAAAATCAATGCATTATAATCCGTTCGCTTATCTCCATTCAGAGAAGGATATTCTGAAACTGGTGACAACACTGATCGCCAATACAAAAGGGGAAAGCAAAGGTGGAGACGATTTCTGGCTGAAAGCCGAGACACTGCTTTATACCGCATTGATTGGGTACATTCATTATGAAGCCCCAGAGGAGGAAAAGAATTTTTTCTACACTGCTTGAAATGATCAATGCAATGGAAGTCCGTGAGGACGATGAAGAATTTAAAAATCCTGTGGATCTGATGTTTGAGGAGCTGGCAGAACAGAATCCAGATCATTTTGCTGTAAGACAGTATGCCAAATATAAATTAGCCGCCGGTGTAATAAGATGAAAGAGACTTTTTAGTACCTTAACAGATTAAAGATTCTCTTTGAGCTTATTACTTTTGGCTCAAATACAGAGGAAAGGAGCAGAACATGAGTAGTGAGAAAATAATTGTATTATATGAACGATTAAGCCGAGAGGATGAGAACCTTGGGGAGTCGTACAGTATATCAAATCAAAAGAAGCTGCTGGAAGATTATTGCAGAGAAAAAGGGTGGACCAGGTTCAGGCACTTCACTGATGATGGTATATCCGGCACAACCTTTGTTGAGGTAAGATAACGTAACCTTTTTTTGCAGAGGGCGTTATCTTACCTCTTTTTGATGTATGTTAGATAGCATAACTCTTTACGTCGGCTCCTATCTGTCTGAAATAGGAGATGCTTTCGGTAGGCTTGTCGCCTGTATCAACTCTGCCGACAAAGCTATAAAAGATTTCGATTTTGCGGGTGTTCGTTTCCTTATCCAGTTCGTGGATAAGAATACGGTCAATAAATTCATGGACGTTTTCGTAGGTCAGTTCGGTAATGGTGGTGTATCTGCGTACCAGTGCGACAAACCTTTTCACGTCTGCGCTGCGCTCGGTAGCGTTGTCGATTTCCTGTGTCAGTTCCGCAATCCTCCGGGTCAGCGTCTTTTTTTCTTCATCATAGCCGGAAGTCAGAAAAGCAAACTGTTCATCTGAAAGTTTCCCTAAAGCGTTGTCCTCGTAGAGCTTGCGGAATAAGATGTTCAACTCGCTAATGCGGCTCTGTGCCTTGTCAAGCTCTTTCCGCTGCTGTGTCAGCGTCTTTTGTACTGCCTTTGCGCTGCACTCGTTGGCGGTTTCGATAAACTCCTGTTCATGCTCTTTCACATAGGATAGTACCTCTGTAAATCGGCAAGGACAAGTTCTTTAAGGACGCTCTTTCGGATATAATGGGTAGTGCAAAGCTCGCCAGTCCTTATCCTGTTTCGGTACTTCCCGCAAGTGTAGGCGTGTTTGCGTTCCAGTGTCCCGGCTCCCTGTTGCAGATACATTTTGTAGCCGCAGTCCCCACAAAAGAGAAGCCCCGAAAAAATGTCGATTTCTTCTGTTTTGGTAGGGCGGTGTTTGGTAGCAATCCGTTTCTGTGCAAGGTCAAAGGTTTCTTCATCAATCAAAGGTTCGTGCGTGTTGGGGAAAAAATATTGCTTTTCCTCCGGGTTTTTCTTCGTCTTTTTCGATTTGTAAGATACCTTATAGCTCTTGCCTGTAATGGTATGCCCCAAATACTCTTTACGCGCCAGAATGTCATAGAGTGTTTTATCCGGCCAGTTGTAAATACAATTCGGGTGGGGGCGGGGGTGCCTGTGGCTTCCTGTGCGCCTGTACTGCAATTCTGCAACAGTCAATACCTCATGTTCCCGTAGCCAGTTCTGGATTTCGCAGATACGGTCGCCGCGCACATACATAGCAAAAATCTGTTTTACAATGTGCGCCGTTTCCGGGTCTGGCAAGAGGTGATTGCGGTCATTGGGGTCAGCTATGTACCCATAAGGCACTTGCCCGTTGACGCGCTCGCCTTTCTGTGCCTTTGCCTGTTTGACAGCCCGGATTTTCTTTGAAGTGTCGTGGGCGTAAAACTCGTTGAACCAGTTCCGCAGAGGGGTAAACTCGTTATCTTCCCTCGCTGTGTCTACACCGTCGTTAATGGCAATGTAGCGCACTTCGTATTCGGGGAAAACAATCTCTATCAGCTCCCCGGTTTTCAGATAATTACGTCCCAGACGGGAAAGGTCTTTTGTTATGACGGTTGCCACGTTCCCAGCTTCAACCTCATGTAGCATGGCTTGAAGCCCCTCACGCTCAAAGCTCACGCCGGAAAATCCGTCGTCTACGAAAAAGCGCGTGTTGAAAAAGTGGTGTTCGTCAGCATATTTCTGTAAAATCAGCTTTTGGTTCTGTATGCTCTCGCTTTCCCCGGCCTGCATATCTTCCTGGCTCAATCTGCAATATAAAGCGGTAATCTTGTCTGTCTGTAACATTTTGTCCTCCTTTCCGACGACAGACAAGCATGGTATTTGTACTGTCTATATTATACCACATACCGCTGCCTGTGTCATGTATAAAATGTGAAGAAACGCCCTATTTTCGGGCGTTTGCGGGGTTCAGCTCCATGTCTTTGCGAATGAGCTTTTTTATCTTTTTATCCAGTGTGTCCGTCGCGTGTTCACTTGCGGACGAACATACAAGGTAAGTAACTTTTCCGATTTTATGCTCCGTTGTGGTAACGGGCGTTCGGTTTTGCGTCAAAGAAAATCCCCCTTTCTTTCGCAAACATATAATACAGTCTATGAATAGCAGCAAGTCCACTATTCAATAAATCAAAGGCTTTAATCGGACGGTTATTAGCATAACCTCATGGGAATTTCACCCCGGCATGGTTCTCATGCAGCCCTACCCATTGCCTGCGACGCTCTTAACGCTCGGACTGTGGCTGTAAGGAAGTATCATTGTATATTCTGCGTGTCGTCGCCCGCAAGCCGCTACACTTGCTTTCCAGCGCGGTGTTGGTCGCTCGGCTGTCCGGGTAGGAATACTCCCGCCCGGATAGCGTCATGGCGCACTCGCCGTATGGCTCGACGCAAAAGGAACGTATCCGATTTGCCCTATGCTGCGCCGCCGTTATCTTGCGCCGCTTTCTTTTCAAGGTTCAAAAATGGCTGTGCTGCCGCGTCAGCAGCGGAACGGAAAAGGGGGTGAGAGTGAAAGCGTCCCGCCGCCGCCCAGGTTATTCCTCTGTCCTAAAGGAGAGGACAGCCATCATCAGTTTTGCTTGCAGCCGTTCCCGAATGTCGTGGTCTACGCCAAAATAGACGTTCCCGCGCT
>ENA-OQER01001679-OQER01001679.1-human-gut-metagenome-genome-assembly--contig:-NODE-1679-length-10157-cov-1.500598_pt1 | contig 10157 bp, 15 predicted proteins | sample MGYA00242797_ERZ504639 | MGnify/ENA primary metagenome ERZ504639 (study PRJEB26092, sample SAMD00036306) | human gut metagenome | host: Homo sapiens | study: EMG produced TPA metagenomics assembly of...
GAAATGAAGGGAGAAATGGAAGACATGAACGAAATGTTCTCCTCTATGGGAGCCTTTAGTTCAGCATTTGGTATGGATCGTCTGAATTTTGGCACTCTGATCGGTTTCTACGCAACAGAATGTGGCAATATTTTAGGGCTGGGCGGTGCATTCTTTGCATCTCTTATTGCAGTCAGCAGCCTTGCCAAAGAGGAGAAAGAACACACCGCAGAATTTTATTCGCACACCCGATCAGCAGAAAAAAGATTCTCACGGAAAAACTGACCTCTGTCTTGTTCCAGCTTCTGATATTGAATGTGATCGTGTTCCTGCTTTCCGTTGGATCCATTTCACTGATCGGTGAAGAAATACTCTGGAAAGAAATCTGCCTGCTGCATCTTGCCTATTTTCTGATCCAGATTGAGCTTGCCGGCATCTGTTTTGGAATCTCCGCATTCCTGCGCCGCAGCGGACTCGGCATCGACTTGGCATTGCCACAATGATGTATTTCCTGAACATTATTGCCAATATCTCCGATCAGGCAAAATTTCTGAAATACATCACCCCGTTTGGTTATGCAAACGGAGCAGATATTGTTGAAAACAGCAGTCTGAATACCGGTATGGTTTTGACGGGGATGCTGTTTGCTGTAATCGGGATTTTAACCGCTTATTGGAAGTACAGCAGAAAAGATATTCAGGCATAAAAACACAGCCGCAGGTTCTCTGCATTTTGTAACCTGCGGCTGCATTTTTTGACTATTCCATCCACTTCAGCGTTTCCCTCTTGTCACTGTATAATGGCTCTTTCTCTGTTTTTTCGTTTCATACCGAGCTTTGTCTGCCTCTATATAGTATGTCTCAAAGCTGCATAGACAATGCTTCCAGATTTAATAGATTTTCCGTATATTCAATGGATTCCTTCAAACTGCTCACAAGCAAATCGGATTTAATACAAAACCAGTTTCCCTCTATTTCCGCAGTATCTCCCCGTTCATTTTCCAGACGAAGCCTCTGGATATGGAAAGCCCAAGTCCGGTAGAATTTTTGCTTCTTGCTCTGTCCGCTTTATAGAATCGTTCAAACACCCTTTTGATATCAATCTCTCCCGGATCTGTCACTTTATTTCGAAAGACAAGCTCCGCCTCATTTCCATTCTTTGTGAGCTGAATATTGATTTCTTTATTTCCGTGATCCAGTCCATTTTTGATGATATTCTGCATGGTACGTCTCAGCGCCTGCCGGTTGCTGTATCCACACCGGTTCTTCTGTTATCTCAAACTGCGGACGAATTCCCTGTTCCATCCAATTATCATAATAGAAATACTGTCTCTTTAAATCTGACTCATATTCTGACGTTCCAGCTTTAATTCATATGTCCCGTTCTGGAGCTTTGTATAGGTAAATAATTCCTCAAGCATCTCCTTAAGGCTTCCGATTCGTTCCTGAATAATGCCGATATAACGTTTTCTGTCAGATTCTTCTATCGCTTCCTCCAAAAGCTGAAAATACCCGTCAAGAGAAGTAAGCGGTGTTCTGATATCATGAGAAAGATTCGTATAAATATCCGCGATCATCTGCTCCTTCTTCCGATAGGCTGTCCGCTCTTTTTTCCTTTCTTTCAGCATCTCATTCAAAAGCTCTGTCAGCTCGCCAATATGTCCCCATTGCATTTCTTTCGTAATCAGCATATTACTTTCATGTTCCTGCAGGAAACGCAATTGGCGGCAGATGTCTTTTATCTGCCGCTTATAATTTACCAATATACATATGAAAATAAGAATTGCTATGGATAACACTCCAATCACGATGTACATCCCTATATATCCCTCTTCTTAAATACGGTACTGCATACTTCGATCATCACAATGACAAATGCAATACTTACTGCCAATGCCGTTACTGCCATCTTTGCCGTGACATTTGTTTCCAGGAACGAGATATTTCCCGTCACTGTATATTCCAGAACATGAAAATTCTTGATATGTGCCTTTGCGATCAGATTATCCAGAAAGCTGTAAAAGATTACAAGCACATTCATACAGAGACAAACACTCAGCATCATACTGATGACATTGTTGCGCAGTACGATCGCAATGCACATCACGATGATAAGCAGTGCAAAATGTAACAGCGTCTGTATTCCCGCATATTGCAGAAATTCTTTTACAGGTCCAAATACAAGCTCATCAAAGAAAAGTGCATTGCTGATCGTCTGAATCCCTGTAAAAATCAGCATCGTTAAAACTGTGTAGACAAACAGAGACACTCCTTTTGCAAATACGAGTCCCCTGCGGTCTCTTACCTGCCCCGCAATATTTTTGATAAACCCACTCGTCATATCTGCCGTGGAATATAACACTGCAAAAATCACCATAAAAAGTGCGAGAAACTTTCCTTTGATATTTCCATAAAACAGGTCAAATACTGAAACCGTATCTCCCGGTTTTGTCGGCACAGTTACGTCCATTCCAAGATTGACAGTGTCGCTTTTCTGCTGCCCTGTCGCATATTCATACATTTCCTGCTTTTCTTCCATTGTATATGTTTTCATTTCATCCGCTGACAGCCCTGTAGTAAATAAAATTCCCGCCGCCAGAACCAGCCATATCACATACAAACTTTTTGTTTTGAACATCCGATATAGTTCCATCCGAATCATATTAAGCATTGTGGGCACCTCCTGTCAGATTCAAGAAATAGTTTTCCAGTTCTTCGTTTGTGATTCCGATCCCTTTTACCGGAACTCCTGCTTTTGCCAACTCCATATTGACAGCTGCACTTTCATTCAGCCTCTCATAAATATGATTGTACTCTGGTTCACAACCTGATAGTTGGTAAATCCCATCTGATCCAGGATCGGAAGCGCCGCCTTCGGATCATCAAGCGTAAGCTCCATCCGCTCACTGCAGCGAGTCATCAATTCTTCTCTTGTAAGCTCCTGGATCAGACTTCCGTTGTGAATGATTCCGTAGTGTGTCGCGATCTTTGATAATTCCTCCAGGATATGACTGGAAATGATGATCGTCATATTCTGCTCCTCTTTCAGCCGCAGCAGCATATCACGGATTTCCGCAATCCCCTGTGGATCCAGACCGTTGATCGGCTCATCCAGAACAAGAAGATCCGGTTCTCCCACAAGCGCCAGCCCAATCCCTAAACGCTGTTTCATTCCAAGCGAAAAATGCTTTGTTTTCTTCTTTCCGACTTCCGAAAGCCCCACAATCTTCAAAATATTCTCAATATATTTTGAATCATTGATTCCGAATAATCTACACTTGATCGCAAGATTGTGATACGCTGACATATTCCCGTAAATCCCAGGTGCTTCAATCAGACAGCTGATACGGGATCTGACATTTTTGAGTTCCTCATTTCTATATCCAAACATTTGGATCTCACCGTCGGTCGGCTTTGATAATCCGCTGATCATTTTTAAAAATGTTGTCTTTCCGGCGCCGTTTCTTCCGATAAATCCGTAAATCGCACCTTTTTTCACGTGCAGATCTACATTGTTGACTGCCTTATGATGCCCGAACTGCTTTGTCAGTCCGCTTGTACTCAGTAAATACTCGCTCATCCTTATTTTCTCCTTTTCCTTTTGATCTGCTCTTATTCTACGAGGCAACTCCTAATCCATCGCAAATAAAAAGTAAAAAAAGAGTAAATTTACGGATGAAGACGGTATCCGATTCCCCATATCGTCTCAATATATTCCTTGCTGGTCACAGATTTTATCTTCTTGCGAATATTGCTGATATGTACATCCAGCGTCTTTGTCTCTCCCATATAGGCCTCTTCCCAGGCATACTCAAAAATCTCTTCTTTACTGAATACCTTTTTCGGATGCTTTAAAAGAAGCTCCAAAATAGAAACTCCTGCCTTGTAATTTTCGGGAGCTCTGTCTGATCCACCCTCACACAAAAATTTTCTCTGTCCAGTTCCAAACCCTGATAAACCAAATTGCCTTCACTGAAACTCCCTTCCATTCTCCGGATCTGCACTGCAACACGAGCCAGTACCTCCTTGATGTCAAATGGCTTCGTCACATAATCATCCGCACCACTTTGCAACACTTCCACCTTATCATCAATTGTATCCTTCGCTGTCAGAATAATAACCGGAGTATTTCCCTGCTTTCGGATCTCCTGCAGCACCTCTTCCCCGGAAATTCCCGGCAGCATCAGATCCAGAAGCACTACCGAATACCGGTTCATTGCAAGAAGCATACGCGCCTCTGTTCCTGAAAATGCCTGTGTGCAGAGATAGTCCGCTTTCTCAAGAGCCTCTTTTAACAGCCCGTTTATGTTCATATCATCTTCTACAATTAATATTGAATGCATGCTTTCACTCCTTTAGAATGTCAGTCTCTTCTAACACAATTATTATTTATCGGCATTTTATCATGTTTGGATGTCTCTGACAACAGATTTATCTTATGGCGTTCTTCATGGATCTTACATACTCACCTATGTAATCCGGCGCCTCTTTTCCATGCTTTTCCAAAAGCTTGATAATCGCGGAGCCTACAATGGCTCCATCCGAGATATCTGCCATTTTCTTTGCCTGCTCAGGCGTGGAAATGCCGAATCCGATTGCACAGGGTACATCCGTATTTTTTCTTATCACTTTTACGATCGAATCCAAATCCGTCTTGATCTCACTTCTCACTCCTGTCACTCCGAGACTGGAAACGATATAAATGAAACCTTCCGCTTCTTTTGCGATCATTGCAATCCTGTTTTAGAGGTTGGAGCAATTAAAGAAATCAGATCCACACCATACTGACTGCAGATCGGATGAAATTCTTCTTTTTCCTCAAATGGCAGATTAGGAAGAATCAATCCGTCAATCTCAATCTCTCGACACGCAGAAATAAACTTTTTTGCACCGTAAGAGAAAACTACATTTGCATAAGTCATAAAAACCATTGGCACTGTTACATCTTTCCGCAGCTCTTTTACGAATGCAAATATTTTATCCGTAGTGATTCCTCCCTTTAATGCTCTTAAATTTGCCCCCTGAATGACGGAACCTTCTGCGGTAGGATCAGAGAACGGTATGCCAAGTTCGATGAGATCTGCACCATTCTCTGCGGCAGCCCGGACAGCCCTGGCTGTTGTTTCCAGATCCGGATCGCCACAAGTAATAAAGGCGATAAAAGCCTTTCCCTTTTCAAATGCTTTTTTAATGTTACTCATAAATATCCTCCCCTCTGTAACGGGCAATCGCGGCGCAGTCTTTATCACCTCTGCCTGAAATCGTAATCACAATGATTTTATTCGGATCCATTGCCGGTGCAATCTTCATCGCGTGAGCAACTGCATGCGCCGATTCGATTGCCGGAATAATACCTTCCATCTTTGCAAGATATTCAAATGCATTTACTGCTTCATCATCCGTAACCGGCACATATTCGGCTCTGCCGATATTCCATGCAGATAAGAGTGTTCAGGACCTACCCCGGGATAATCCAGGCCGGCGGAAATGGAATAAACAGGAGCGATCTGACCGTACTGATCCTGGCAAAAGTAAGACTTCATTCCATGAAAATACCAAGTCTTCCGGTTGCAATCGTGGCTGCTGTTTCCAATGTATCAACGCCCCTTCCTGCCGCTTCACAGCCGATCAGTCTGACATTCTCATCTTCAATAAAGTGATAAAAACTGCCGATTGCATTGGAACCACCGCCTACACAGGCTATCACCGCATCCGGCAATCTTCCTTCTTTAACAAGCATCTGATCTTTGATTTCTTTGGAGATCACTGCCTGAAAATCACGCACAATCGTCGGAAACGGATGCGGTCCCATAACTGAGCCGAGACAATAATGCGTATCGGAAATGCGAGAAGTCCACTCACGCATTGCTTCAGAAACTGCATCTTTCAGAGTTGCCGTTCCTGTTTTAACCGGAATCACCTCTGCTCCAAGCAGTCTCATACGATATACATTAAGCGCCTGGCGAACGGTATCTTCTTCGCCCATAAACACCACGCACTCCATCCCCATAAGCTGCAGCAGTTGCAGTTGCAACACCATGCTGACCTGCTCCGGTTTCAGCGATCAGCCTTGTTTTTCCCATCTTTTTTGCAAGCAGAGCCTGCCCCAGTACGTTGTTGATTTTATGCGCACCGGTATGATTGAGATCCTCACGTTTGAGATATATTTTGGCGCCGCCAAGGTCTTTGGTCATTTTCTCTGCATAGTACAATCTGGATGGTCTGCCTGCGTATTCATTCAAAAGTTCTGTAAGCTCCCGGTTAAATTCGGGATCGTTTTTATAGTTGTTATATGCTTCTTCCAGTTCAATCACTGCATTCATCAATGTTTCGGGAATATACTGTCCACCGTGAATCCCGAAGCGTCCGTTTGGATTCGTCATAATCGTTCTTCCTTTCTGACAGCGGCAACAAATGCCGCCATTTTCGTTTTATCTTTCAGCCATCTGTCTCAATGCCTGAACTGACATCGACCGCATACGGGTTTAATTGTCTCACCGCATTTTCTACATTATCAATGGAAAGTCCGCCAGCGAGGAAATACGGTCTTTGTATGTTTTGTATCTTCTTCCAGTCAAATACAGTTCCTGTCCCTTCGCCGGAATCAAGCAAAATATAATCTGCTAAGCAGGATTCAGCATCTGTAATATCTTCTGACTCTTTTATACAAAAAGCCTTGATGATCGGTTTATCAGTAAGCGTTCTCAGTTGATTGATATCATTTCATCTTCAGCGCCATGAAGCTGGGCAATATCAATAATTCCTTTATTTAAGAGAGCCGCAATCCGTTCAGCCGCTTCATTTACAAATACCCCAACCGCTTGAATGTCAGGATCAAGCAGCTTTTTAATTCTGCTGCTTCTTCAGGCGTTACATATCGTCTGCTTTTCGGTGCAAACACAAAACCAATATATTCTGGTTTCAATTCATTGGCTGCATCTATATCACAAGGACGAAACAACCCACAGAGCTTCATTTTTGTCATAGCACACCTCTCAATTCGGCAAGCTTGGCTGCTTTATTCTCTGCTCTCATAAGTGTTTCTCCAATTAAAACAGCATCCGCACCGATCTCACAGAGTTTTCTTACATCTTCGGCACAACTTACACCACTTTCAGAAACAAACAGTACATCCGGCGGAATCAGCTTTCTGAATCTGCGGCTATTGCCGGTGTCCACCGAGAAATCTTTGAGATTGCGATTGTTGACTCCTATCATACGTGCCCCGGCATTTAATGCCATTCTCACTTCGCATTCATCGTGTGTCTCCACCAAAGCAGAAGTCCCAGCTCATCGCAAATGCTGATATATTCTTTTATTTGTTCCTCACTCAATATAGAGCAGATCAAAAGCACCGCTGATGCGCCTAACACCTTTGCCTCGTAGATCATGTACTCATCCACCGTAAGTCCTTGCGCAGACAGGGAACAGAAACAGCGTCGGCAATTTTTTTCAGATACTGGTCACTTCCGAGAAACCATTTTGGTTCGGTCAGTACCGAGATGCAGTCTGCCCCTGCCGCTTCATAGTCCTTTGCAATCTGCAGATATGGAAACTCTTGAGCGATGATTCCTTTGGATGGAGAGGCTTTTTTGCACTCGCAGATAAAAGAAAGTCCCGGTTTTTGATTGCTTTTTCAAATGTAAAATTGCCTTTCGGCAGGGATAACGCCTGCTGTTTCAACTCTTCAAGTGATATTCTTAACTTTGCCTGCACGGTGCGCTCTCGGGCGCAGCCGGTAAGCTGATCTAAAATCGTCATACTCACACCTCCGAACGGTTGCTGACTTCAATGAGCTTATTCAGTGTTTCCAGCGCCTTGCCTGAGTCAATGATTTCTGCAGCAAGTGCGATACCCTCTTTCATACTGTCTGATTTTCCACCAATGTAAAGTGCCGCACCGGCATTTAAAAGCACAGCATTTCTCTTGTAACCTTTTTCTCCGTTCAGAATTGCAAGGGTAATTTTTGCGTTTTCTTCAGGCGCACCACCCCTCAAATCTTCTTTCGTACATCTTTCGAACCCGAAATCTTCCGGCGTGATCACTGAAGATTTGAACCAGCCGTCTCGAATCTCACATATCGTGGTTGGTGCGCTCATGGAGATTTCGTCCAGCTTATCCTGCCCATACACAACCATCCCGCGCCTGATACCAAGCTGAATCAATACCTGTGCCAATGGTTCCACAAGATACTCGTCATACACACCGAGAAGCTGCATAGAAGGTGTCCCCGGATTGGTAAGAGGGCCGAGGATGTTGAACACCGTACGGAATCCCAACTCCTTGCGGATTACTCCCACATGTTTCATTGAAGTATGATATTTCTGTGCGAAGAAAAAACACATTCCCACTTCATCCAAAAGTTCCAGGCACCTCTCAGGCTCTGCTGAATGTTTACGCCGAGGGCTTCCAGACAATCTGCCGTTCCGCATTGTGAGGATGCTGCACGGTTTCCATGTTTGGCCACTTTCATACCTCCTGCAGCGGCAACCAGAGCTGATGTAGTGGAAATATTGAAGCTGTGCGCATTATCACCACCGGTTCCTACAATTTCAAAAAGATCCATTCCTGTTTCGACCTTCATGGCATGCGCTCTCATAGCGGCCGCACATCCGGCAATTTCATCGGTTGTTTCTGCTCTGGCACTTTTGGTTGACAAAGCTGCAAGAAATGCAGCGTTCTGCGTCGCTGTTGTTTCACCGCTCATGATTTCATTCATAACAGAATATGCCTCATCGTAAGTGAGGTCTTCTTTATTGACGATTTTTACAATGGCTTCTTTGATTATGACTCATATCTCCTTTATAACATTTCTAAGCATTGCTTTCCATCGGTGTCATTATGGATTCGGGATGAAATTGTACCCCGTAGATCGGATATTCTTTATGCTGCACTGCCATTACCTCTCCGTCCGCAGTGAAAGCGGTGATTTTCAGACATTCGGAAATTGTGTCGGCATCTGCTGCAAGAGAATGATACCTGGCAACGGGAGCAGTTTCAGGACAACCCGCAAACAACGGACAATTTATGTCAAATTTGACATCCGATTGTTTTCCATGCATTCGTTCTTTTGCGTAAGTAATGGTTGAACCAAATGCCGCACATATTGCCTGATGTCCGAGACAAACACCGAGAATCGGAATTTCCTTCCCGAGTATTTTTACGGCTTCAACAATCATGCCTGCATCTTCAGGTCTGCCCGGACCGGGAGAAAGAATCATGCGGTCGGGTGTTAGTTCTTTTATCTCATCAACTGTCATTTCATCATTACGGATGACTTTGATATTCGGATCTATTTCGCCAATGAGCTGGTAGAGGTTATAAGAAAAGCTGTCATAATTATCGATAAGTAAGATCATAATTCTGCCTCCTGTGCAAGTTTCAACGCTTTCAGCGAGGATCTGGCTTTGTTGATGCATTCTTCATACTCCTTTTCAGGTACGGAATCTGCCACGATCCCGGCTCCGCTTCTAACAAAAACCTTCCCGTTTTTTCTTGTAGGCGATACGAATCGCAATACAGGTGTCCATATTTCCTGTGAAGTCGATGTATCCAATGGCGCCGCCATAGATTCCCCGCTTGTTGTTTTCAAGTTCTCCGATAAGCTGACAAGCCCGGATCTTCGGTGCACCGGAAAGTGTTCCGGCAGGCAATACCGCTTCAATGGCATCAAGTGCATCGTGTTTCTCTGTTATTTCACCCCGTACAGTAGAGCCAATGTGCATAACATGGGAGAATCGTTCAACAGAATGCAGTTTTTCCACCTGAACGGTGCCAAACTTACTGATTTTACCAAGATCGTTTCTGCCAAGGTCAACCAGCATATTATGTTCGGCCAGCTCCTTTTCATCTGCAAGCAGCTCTGTTTCCAGTGCTTTATCTTCCTCATCGTTTTTTCCTCTCGGTCTGGTACCGGCAAGCGGAAAGGTGTGAAGCACACCATTTTCCAGCTTTACCAGAGTCTCAGGCGAAGCGCTGCACCTCGACATCCGTTCCTGAAAAATAGAACATATAAGGAGACGGATTGATTGTTCTAAGAACACGGTAGGTATTGAGCAGGCTTCCTTCAAAGGGAGCAGACAGTCGGTTTGACAGCACAATTTGAAAGATGTTTCCCTCATGAATATGGTGTTTTGCCTTTTCCACCATGCACAGAACTAGTTCTTGCCAATCATGTGA
>ENA-OQER01001680-OQER01001680.1-human-gut-metagenome-genome-assembly--contig:-NODE-1680-length-10148-cov-2.245185_pt1 | contig 10148 bp, 8 predicted proteins | sample MGYA00242797_ERZ504639 | MGnify/ENA primary metagenome ERZ504639 (study PRJEB26092, sample SAMD00036306) | human gut metagenome | host: Homo sapiens | study: EMG produced TPA metagenomics assembly of...
GAAAAGCATCAAAATAATGATTTTTTCTTAAGTGTATCTTATGACGAACCGCATGGACCATCACTTTGCCCGAAACCTTATAATCATATGTATGATGGATTTAAATTTGATAGTTGTCCTAATTTTCAGGATGATCTTTCTAAAAAACCATTTATGCAAAGACTTTGGTCTGGTAAGAATTTACATGCAACAGAAGATGAAATTAATCGACCGACAGATGGATTATCACTGTTTTTAGGATGCAATTCATATGTAGATTATGAAATCGGAAGAGTATTGGATAAAATACGGGAAGTTGCACCAGATGCACTTGTAATTTTTACATCAGACCATGGAGATATGGCTTGGGCACATCGATTGTTTTCTAAAAATGCTGCAGCGTACAAAGAGGTTGCAAATATTCCGTTGATTATCAAAGGTGGAGCCAAGGGGTATGTAGAAGAAGCAATGGCATCTCATATAGACATTGCACCGACGATATTGGACTATTTTGATATTCCAATTCCTAAACTTATGGAAGGAAAGAGTATGCTTTCACAGATTGAGAATCCAGAAAAAGAAATTAACGATGTGATCTTTACGGAGTTCACAAGATATGAAATTGATCACGATGGATTGGTGGATTACAGATTATGAGGGCTGCTATATCCAAACGGTATAAACTGGTAATTCATTTGTTGGATTCAGACGAATTTTATGATATGGAGAAAGATCCATATGAGATAAATAATTTAATTGATGATGAAAATTATGTGGAGGAGCGCAATGCGTTGCATGATAAATTAATTCAACATATGAATGATACAAGAGATTTATATCGAGGATATCAGTGGAGAATGCGTCCATGGAGAAAAGACTTCGTTCCAAATTGGGAAAATGAAGGATATACAAGGCAAAGAGAAAATGAAGAGTATGAACCGAGACAGTTGGATTATGATACGGGACTTCCGATGAAAGAGGCCGTAAGAAAAAAATGCTAAATGAAGACAAGGAGAGAGGACAATGGAAGAAAAGAAATATTTAAAATGGTATAATAAAGTAGGATATGGATCAGGAGATATAGCTGGTAATGTGGTATTTGCATTCTTATCTTCGTTCATTATGATTTACTTGACAAATACTGTAGGACTGAATGCAGGTGTAATTGGTTCATTGATTGCAGCATCGAAGGTATTGGATGGTATATCGGATGTCGTTTTTGGATCAATGATTGACCGTACTCATACAAAGATGGGAAAAGCAAGACCGTGGATGCTCGGGGCATATTTTGGATGTGCAATAACATTGATTGCAGCATTTTCTGTACCAACAACAATGGGAAAGACATCTCAGTATGTGTGGTTTTTTATTACATATTTGTTGCTAAATGCGGGATTTTATACAGCAAATAATATCGCCTATTCTACATTAACGGCTTTAATTACAAAAAATGTCAAAGAAAGAGTACAAATGGGATCAATTCGATTCATGTTTGCATTTGGAACAAGCTTTATTATTCAGACTATTACTGTTGGATTGGTTCAGAAACTTGGTGGCGGAGCAGAAGGATGGAGAACAATTGCAATTATTTATGCAATTATAGGTTTAATTTCAAATACATTGACTGTATTTTCAGTTAAAGAATTGCCAGAAGAAGAACTTCGAAATGGAGAAGAAAAAGTAGAAGAAAAATACAGCTTGATTGAATCAATTAAAATGTTGGTACATAATAAATATTACATTGTGATTCTTGTGGTTGACATTCTCAGACAAACTTATTCGGCGATTATAAACTGTGGAATTTATTATATGACATATGTGCTTGGTAAAGCAGAATTACTAGGAACATTTTCGGGTGCGATTAACTTGGCTCTTATTGTAGGACTTGCATTTTTACCAATGCTGGTAGCAAAATACAAAGGATATTATAAGTTGAATTTTTCTGGATATTTAATTGCGGCAGCAGGAAGAGGAATTGTAATTATTGCAGGATATATGGGAAATGTTCCATTGATGTTAGCTGGTACAGCAATTGGTGCGATTGGTATGGCGCCATGGCAGGGTAACTTAAACGCTTTGGTTGCAGAATGTTCAGAACATACATTTTTACAATATGGAAAGAGAATTGATGGAACAATGTATTCTTGTACATCCATGGGGTTAAAAATTGGTAGTGGAATTGGTACAGCAATTGTTGGATGGTTACTTAATTTTGGCGGATTTAATGGTCAATTGAAGGTTCAGTCACAGTCTTGTATTAATATGCTTCATTTCATGTATTTATGCTTCCGATGATTATTAATATATTGGTAGCATTATTATTGACACAATTAAATGTTGAAAAAGCAAATGAAAAATTAAGAATTCAAAAAGAAATTGGAATAACGAAATAAACATATGGCGGTTCTGGGAAAAGGGCCGCCATATGTAAATAGACAGTGTTATTTTATGCATATTTTCGAACATCTGCTGTATATGAATTTAATAATTGAAAACGTATAATAGCAGTAAAATAAAGAAAATTCAGAGGAGGGCATACGAATGATCGTACCTAACTATTACGAAAACCTTCAGGTGCTTCATGAAAATACAATGCCATATCGTGCATATTATATTCCGGCATCAAAACCAATGGGCACACTTGTTCATGACAGAGAAAAGTCGGATCGCTTCCAGTTGCTGAATGGAGATTGGAAATTTAAATATTATAAAAGTATTTATGACTTACAGGAGGAGTTCTATCGGGAGGAGACATTGACGGAAACCTATGATGAAATCCCGGTACCTGGAATTTGGCAGAATTATGGTTATGACAGCCACCAGTATACGAATGTACGTTATCCGATTCCGTTAGATCCGCCATATGTACCACAGGAAAATCCGTGTGGAACATATATACATGAATTTGATTATAGCAAAGAGGAAAAAGCTCCGAAAGCGTATCTGAATTTTGAGGGCGTGGATTCCTGCTTTTATGTATGGATGAATGGACAGTATGTAGGCTACAGCCAGGTGTCTCATGCAACTGCAGAATTTGATGTTACAGAGTTTATGAGAGATGGAAAAAACCGTCTGGCAGTATTGGTATTAAAATGGTGTGACGGAACATATCTGGAAGATCAGGACAAATTCCGAATGACAGGAATCTTCAGAGATGTGTACATCTTAAAACGCCCGGAAAATATATTATATGATTATTTTACAACAACTAAAATAAATGGAACTGATGCGGAGATAGAGATCCGTGCAAACTTTGTAGGAGAAGGAAATATTGCAGAAAATATGAAGATTCTTCTCAAGAATGAAGATGGTACATCCGTAAGTGAAGGTCATTTCGAACGAGTGGCGGAAGAAAACGGATATACACATAAAGCTACATTTATAATTAAGAATCCAACTCTTTGAATCCGGAGCAGCCTTATCTGTATCAGCTTATCTTGTTCTCTGATGCAGAGACGATTGCAGACCGGGTCGGAATCCGTGAGATTTCAAGAGACGGAAGTATTATTTACATGAATGGTGAGAAGATCAAGTTCAAGGGTGTGAATCGGCATGACAGTGATCCGGTGACAGGTTCTGTCATTGGTATTAATCAGGTTAAAAGAGATTTGATTATGATGAAACAGCATAACTTTAATGCAGTGCGCAGCAGCCATTATCCAAATTCTCCATACTTTTATCAGCTCTGCGACGAGTACGGTTTCTTTGTAATCGATGAAGCAGACAATGAAAGTCATGGAACGCAGACGCAGTATTTACAAAATTCAGAATGGGATAATGTCGTTGAGCAGTGGAATAAACGAATTGCGAATAACCCGGATTTCATACCGGCAACGATGGATCGTACTAAGCTGTGTGTATACCGTGAAAAGAACCGCCCATGTATTGTTATCTGGTCTATGGGAAATGAATGTGCTTACGGATGTACCTTTGAAGAAGCGTTAGAATGGACGAAGAAATTCGATCCGACACGACTCACGACATATGAGAGCGCCTTTTATAGAAGTACAGACAGAACTTATGATTATACAAATATTGATATCGTAGGAAGAATGTACCTGCGTTTGATGAAATTGATGAATATATGAAAGAACAGCCGGATAAACCACTTCTGCTGGTAGAATACTGCCACGCTATGGGAAATGGACCGGGAGACTTAGAGGACTATTTTGAACTGATTCAGAAATACGATTCTTTATGCGGTGGCTTTGTGTGGGAATGGTGTGATCACGCTATTGATAAAGGTACTGCAGAAAACGGGAAGCGGATCTACTACTATGGAGGTGATCATGGAGAAGAAATCCATGATGGAAACTTCTGCATGGATGGTCTGGTATATCCGGACAGAACACCACATACGGGATTGAAAGAATACAAGAATATTTATCGACCGGCAAGAGTAACTTCGATTGATCAACAAGCGGGAGAAATTACATTACATAATTATATGAATTATGTGGATTTAAAAGATTACCTTTATGTTGATTATGAATTAAGCAGAGATGGTGAGACACTTATGACAGGTAGCACCGAAATAGAAAAGAGTATTCCGGCAGGTGAAGAAGGTACAATAAAAATCCCTCTGTATGTTCCTGAAAGCGGCAAGTGTTATTTGAAAGTAAAATATTACCTGAAAAAAGCAACGCAGCAAATGTATGATGGGGAAGAACTTGGGTTCGATGAAATTTTGTTAGAAAATACGGATTCACGTAATCAGAAAGTGAAAAAGCTGTTAGAGGATTGCAAGGAAAACCAGAAAGTATTAACGTCATTGGAAGTTACAGAGACGGACAGCTATCTTACGATTGGTATTGGTTCTCCAAAGTGTCTGTATATCTTTAATAAGCAAAGTGGAGTATTTGAAAGCCTGCAAAAAGAAGACAAAGAATTATTGGAGCGTCCGATGGAATTTAATATTTGGAGAGCTCCGACGGACAATGATCGTAAGATTAAAGAAGAATGGTATAATGCGCATTATAATCAGAGCTATTCCAGAGCTTACGAGACAACTTATGAAGAAATAGAACATAAAGTAATCATTCATTGTGTCTCTGCAATAGTAGCGCCAACGGTACAGAGAATTTTGAATATAAAATCGGACTGGGAAATTACTTGCGATGGAACAATCAAAGTAAATATGCAGGTAGAGAAGGACATGGAATTTCCAATGCTTCCAAGGTTCGGTATTCGCCTCTTCATGAACAGAAACTTTGACGATGTAGAATACTTTGGAATTGGACCGGATGAAAGTTATATTGATAAATGCAGGGCCGGAAGTCATGGTACTTACACTGCAAAAGTAGATGATCTTCATGAAGATTATTTACGTCCTCAGGAAAATGGAAGCCATACAGACTGTGATTATCTGGAAATTAAGAATAAAAATACAGTGTTTACAGCCATAGGTAATCAGCCATTTTCGTTTAATGTATCTTCTTATACACAGGAAGAACTGACGAAGAAAAAACACAGTTATGAACTGGAACCATCAGGATATACGGTTGTATGTCTAGATTATGCACAGAGTGGAATCGGATCTAATAGCTGTGGTCCAGTACTTTCGGAGAAATATCAGTTGAATCAGAATCATTTTGAATTTGACATGACATTAATTTGGAAATAATGAAATAGAGAAAAGAAAAAATGCTATTGTCATCGGTTTACAGATGACAATAGCATTTGTAATAATCAGCATAAAAACAAATTACATTATTGAAATAATTTTTTAATCCTTTTAAAAGTTTCATTTGAAGTCCTCCTTTATTTTTTTATTTATCCTTGTTACAAGTGTATTGTAATATAGAAAAAGAAGAGATGCGTGTCAAAAGAATAGAAAAAGTAGACAAAAATTGCAGGAGAAATAAAATGTTCCCAGTATACGAGCGGAAAAAAGAAAATGTACATATATTACAAAAAACATCCAGACATGCACCGCCACATCTGCATAATTCGGTTGAATTCATATATGTGATAAGTGGAAGTATGGAAATTGGTATGGGACAAGAACTGTTCCATATGGACGAAGGTGATTTCGCTGTGATTTTCCCGGATGTAATTCATCATTATCAAGTGTTTGAAAAAGGAAAAAATAAATCTATCTATGTGTGGGCACTTCCAGTGATAACGAGCAATTATATGGACACGTTGCAAAATCTCTGCCCAGTAGATCCTGTTATAAAAAAGGCTGACTTACATCCAGATATAAAATATGTATTGCAGGCATTACTGCAACAAAAAAATATATCGAAAGAAAAGAAGGAAGAAATTCAGAATACTTCAGAAAATGTGTTGGAAGAACGATCAGTAGAACAAGCGTATATACAAATCTTACTGGCCAGGAGTCTTGGAAAAATGAAACTCATGGATAAAAAGAGTGTAGAAAGTAATGACATTGTTTATCAGGCGGTATCTTATATAGCAAAACATTTTAGAGAAGATTTATCGTTGGAAAAGATTTCGAAAGAATTGGGTGTGAATAAATTTACACTATCAAGAGTATTTTCAGGAATATTCCATAAAAATTTCAAGCAATATATAAATGAACATAGATTGAATTATGCAAGTGCAATGTTGGAATGTTCTAATGAAGATATTACAAGCATCTATCTGGATGCTGGATTTGAGAGTCAAAGAACGTTTAATAGAGTGTTTAAAGATAGGTTTAGGATGACACCGCGAGAGTATCGAAAGAGATTTAGAGAATAGAGGAAAAAGATGGAATCGTTTTCTGTTTAGAAATAAAAAGGATATATAATAAACATTAGAAAATGGATTTAATATGTGATGAAGAGGGGGATTATTTTGGAAGATTATGTTGAAAAAAGTAATAAGGGAAAAAGATAAGGAGAAATTAGATATGAATGTTTTTAAAGAGTTGGGAAAAGATTTAAATTATAAAGATATTTTACAAGTTGATGGAGCGTTTTCAGCGTGTCACATTAATTACGGAAAATCGCTTAAATTTAATGGTGCGGATAGTAAGAATATGGCTCAAAATTCAAGAAAGAATAGTTTAACAGAAAATGGACATATTGATGATCTTGAAGCTGTTCAATATGATTTTAATGGAACAGAAAAGGATTTTAAAAAGCAAGATATAATATTATTATGGGAAAAATATTGGTTAGAATATATAAATGCATTTAATAAACTTGTAGCGGAGTTGCCAGATTCAATAGTAACTGTTTATGTAGGACGACATGCTATCGAGCTAGGCTTTAAATATTTGATGACTAAAAAAAATATAAAAATAGAAAAAGACCATGATTGAAAGAATTATATAAAAACTGGACGCTGTAGAAAAATCGATGAGGATTATATGGAATATGTGGATACTTCTGTGAAAATATTGTAAATATATTGAAGGAGGCAATCCAGAATATTTCAGATATCCAGAGTATAAATCTAGTCAATATTTTGCGGGTAATTGTCTGGATGCTAAATGGTTATTTTACAATTTTGCACTGATATTATTAAAATTATTACATTTGGCCGATTTAGAGAAAGAAATATAATCACAATTTGCTAAAATACATCAAAAGTTTTGAAAAAATTATTGATTGTATTTTAGCAGATAAACAATAAAAATGTGGCTTTGATAGATAAAATATTAGTTGCATTATGGACAATAGTGGGCTAATTGATATAAGTAAGTATATTTGAAAAACAGATACTGTTAAATTAATCTGGAGAGATTATGCTAACGGAGTGTGTGGAATTATCTTCAGAGAAAATTTTTTTCCGATATTCGGAAGGAGAAAATCCAGTCTGTTTTTTAAAAATCCGGCTAAAATAAAGCGGATTCTCATATCCAATAATATTTGAAATCTCAGTTACATTATAATTTGTTGATTCTAAGAGCACTTTCGCATTATGTATCCGCAGAGAGAGCAGATATTGAGCGGGAGTGCTGTTTGTATATTGCTTGAAGTTTTGAATAAACCAGCCTTCACTTAGGTTATGGGCAGCAGCATACTCTTTGATGCTGAGTGGTTGATTATAATGTTCCTGAAAGTATTGAACTGCCTGATCGAGACATGGATACAAAAATCCCCGGCCACATTCCTGCAGCCGGAGCACCTTGACAATTCACATATGATTGATTATTGATTTGAGTCGCTTGCACGACGTTCGATTTCAGCCTTGACCTCTTCGTTCCATGGAGCAAGCCTATCTAACTCTTCATCGCTCATCCTATCATTCGGGAGTTTTTCCAGAAGATAGGTTAGATAGTGATAGACGTTTACTCCATTTGCTTTCGCCATTTCTACCATTGTGTAGACGATAGCACTGGCCTGGGCGCCGTTTGGAGTATCACAGAACAGCCAGTTTTTCCGGCCTACTGTAAACGGACGAATAGCGTTTTCACTGAGATTATTAGAAAAACTGCAGTGACCATCTTCCAAATAGGTCATAAGATAGGATCGGCGATTCTGAATATAGGTAACTGCCTTATCCATCCTTGATCCACGGACTGGATTTTGTTTATCAAGCCACGACAAAAAGCCTTCTACTATCGGCTTTTCTTTCTCAAGACGAGCTTTCTTGATAGCATCGAAGGATGAGTACTTCGCTTTAATGACATCTTCCAAATGGAAAAGCTGGTTGATATACATCATGCCTTGAACAGATGGCTGTGTATAATCCAGTTGCTTTCCTTTCGGAATCGCATCTGTCAGATATCTGCGGATGTGTGCCCAGCATGCTGTCCGTTTGGCATCAGGAACTTTGTTGTAACCACTGTAACCATCACACATCAGATATCCCTTGAATCCCTCAAGGAATTCTACTGCGTTATTCCCGGCACGGTTTCTGAATATTTATAAAGGATGATTGGGAATCCGCCATCTTCCCCGCTGCGGAATAACCACATGTAAGATTTGGTCTGTGCACGCCTACCGGATTCGTGTAATACCTGGAGTGGTGTTTCATCTGCCATTGCGAATTCCCTTTTTAAGAGTTGCCGGTGGAAGTAATCATACATCGGGGTGAAATAATCCAATGTATTACGGATTACCCAGTTTGCCATCGTTGCTCTTGTGATAGCAACACCGTACTGTTCCCAGTCTTTTTCCTGCCGGGTATAAGGAAGACTGTTACAAAACTTCTGATACATGACCCAGGCGATAGTATCTGCCGCAGCCATACCGTGAAGCATATGTGCATGGCCGTCTTTTCCCTTTTTGATAACAGTAACGTCATCGTTATTACATTCCGGGCAAATATAATTTAAGCTGTATATTTCGATCACTTTTAACTTTGCCGGTACGAAGGAAAGTTCGCGGCGTACGAATTCTTCACCGATTTTTACCAGAGGAGCGTTGCAAACAGGGCAGACTTTTTCTGCATCCGGAAGATCCAGATATTTTTTGACTACTGGAATCCCTTTGAACCGTTCTGCGTTAGTTGCACGGGATTTCCGCTTTTTTGTCTCTTTCTCAGGCAAAAGACTTTCCAACGCTTCTGGTTCTGCAATAGTTGGATTCTGTTCCAGTTCGGCTTCATTAAATAAATTCAATTGTCCCGGAACATCCATGGAACGTTTTTCGCTGGAAGAACCGAAAAGCTTTTTGCGAAGCAGATCCACTTCTTCCTTTAAATTATCCCGTTCCTGAGTAAGAGCCTCTTCCCGTTTGTTAGCGGCATCTACAGTTGCCTGAAGTGTTTTTATCATTTTTTTCAGATCGTTGATCATGTCTTTCAACTCACGGAGTTGAAGGTCTTTAGAACTGTCTGCCACTGCGTTTCCCTCCCGGTTTTTGATACTTTTATTATACCAGAAATCATGGAAAACTCCTAGGAAAACGGGTCAATAAGAGGCTTGAAAAACGCTGAATTTTCAAGGAAATCCAGTGCTTTTATGTGTATTTTTTTGCCGTACAGTTTAAGTGGTTTTAATAGCTTTTGGCTGCTCGATATCGATGCCTGACATCAGCCAGTCGAACTCTCTCCAAGTGAGATTCCGGACTTCTGATTTATCCCGGGGCCACCGGTAAGAGCCTTGGGCGGTGAGTCTTTTGTAGATCATAACAATTCCGTCAGGCTCTTTTAAGATAGCTTTAATCCTGTCGCATTTGCGTCCACAGAATAGATAGAGCGAATGGTCGATTTCCATAGAGAACTGCTCCTGAATAATTGCGCATAATCCATCGATAGATTTACGCATATCT
>ENA-OQER01001681-OQER01001681.1-human-gut-metagenome-genome-assembly--contig:-NODE-1681-length-10144-cov-2.244584_pt1 | contig 10144 bp, 12 predicted proteins | sample MGYA00242797_ERZ504639 | MGnify/ENA primary metagenome ERZ504639 (study PRJEB26092, sample SAMD00036306) | human gut metagenome | host: Homo sapiens | study: EMG produced TPA metagenomics assembly of...
TCCATCTTATTTTGTCTCCTTCTTCTCTTCGTCAATATCAATGCGTCGTCCTGCCGGAACTAGAAAACGGCTCTCAAAAATACCTGCTTCATTTGCGCGCAGCTATATGGTTCTTGTCTTTGCACATGAATTACAAACTCTGCATGCGGATCTAATGCTGTCAATGTCAGCTTTAATGCAGCATCCTCCTGTGAGGAATTGCAGTAATCAGCGTGAATTAGTCCATCTGACTGCTTCTTTACCGCGTAGTAACGTCCTTTTTCAAGGATATCTCCCGGTTCGCCCTGCATCATATTCAGGACAATTGATTTTTCCTTCATAAATCGATTCCATCTCTTTCCACTATATTTAACTATTAACCCCTGGAAATTTTGGTAATGCAAAAGAGGGATCACCTGACGGCAACCCCTCTTACTTACCATACACGTAACATCATTGTCATCGACAACTATCAGTGACAATTAGTTGTACTTACGCTTTCTAGCCGCTTCAGACTTCTTCTTACGTCTTACGCTTGGCTTTTCGTAATGTTCTCTTTTACGAATTTCCTGCTGAATGCCTGCCTTTGCGCAGTTTCTCTTGAATCTACGTAATGCGCTATCTAAAGACTCGTTTTCTTTAACGATGACATTTGACATACCTTTTCCTGACCACCCTTCTGTTGCGTAATTGTGCTGGGCAATACATATAGGGTTTTACCTTTACCTAATCGCACAACAAATATTATATCACAGAAAAGCACGAAGTCAACTAATTTTTTAACTTTTTTATTATCTTATAACTGTTCTTCAAGCACATTTGGAGCCTTCTTTAAAAGCTCTGGTATTCCAGCCGGATTCTTTCCTCCTGCCTGTGCCATGTTAGGACGGCCGCCACCGCCGCCACCTACAAGTGATGCAACAGCCTTGATCAGATTGCCTGCATGGGCTCCTTTTGCAACTGCATCATCAGTAGCCATAGCTATCATATTAACCTTATCGCTTCCTATTGCACTTACAACAAGAACAACGCCTGAACCTATTTCGTTCTTAATCTTATCACCAAGGTTACGAAGCTCATTCATGTCTACATTATCAACCTTAGTAGCTACAAACTTAACACCCTTTATCTCAACAACATTATCTGAAACATCTCCAAGTGCATTGTTTGCCAGTTCAGCCTTAAGCTTTTCATTCTCTGAAGATAATGCTTTTATTTCATCGTTCATTGTATGAATTCTTCTGACAAGCTGTACACTTCTGTCTTAGCAGCCTCACTTGCTTCCTTTACAAGCTTCTCAAGTTCTTCGTAGTACTTAAGGACTCCCTTATCTGTAAGGGCTTCTATTCTTCTTACACCAGCAGCAACACCTGCCTCTGATATAATCTTAAAAAGTCTGATATTAGCTGTATTAGCAACATGTGTACCACCACAGAACTCCTTAGAGAAATCATCAATGCATACAACCCTTACGCTTTCACCATACTTTTCACCAAAGAGCGCCATAGCACCTGTCTTTTTTGCTTCTTCTATAGTCATAATCTTAGTTTCTACAGGTATAGCTTCAACTATCTTTTCATTGACTATATCTTCAACCTTTTTAAGTTCTTCAGCTGTCATGCTCTGGAAATGTGTAAAGTCAAATCTTAATCTTTCAGGATCCACATAAGAGCCTTTCTGCTCAACATGATTGCCAAGAACCATCCTTAAAGCTTTCTGTAAAAGGTGTGTAGCACTATGATTCTTACATGTATCAGCTCTGTATTCAGAATCTACTAAAAGAGTAACTGTATCACCAGCTTTAATCATGCCTTTTGTCATAACTCCGACATGACCGATTTTTCCACCCTTAAGTTTTATAGTTGTATCTACCTTGAATTCACCCTCAGGAGATGTAATATAGCCTTTATCGCCTTCCTGTCCACCCATTGTAGCATAGAATACTGTTTCATCAACGATTATAGTTCCCTTATCGCCTTCTGAAAGTGCCTCTACAACATCTTCTTCAGTTGTAAGAACTGTTACCTTTGAATCATTCTTAAGCTTATCGTATCCTACAAACTCACTTGTTATTGCTGGGTCAATCTCGTCATATACGGTAGCATCTGCTCCCATGTAGTTACTTACCTTACGTGCCTTACGTGCCTTTTCTCTCTGCTCGTTCATGCACTTACTAAAGCCTTCTTCATCTATTGTAATGTTCTTTTCTTCTAATATCTCCTTTGTAAGGTCTATTGGGAAACCATAAGTATCATAAAGCTTAAATGTATCCTCTCCTGAAAGCACATTTTTATTCTGTTCTTCAAGAGCCTTTTCCATATCGGCTAATATACTAAGTCCTGATCAATAGTTTTGTTAAACTTTTCTTCTTCCTCAGAGATAACCTTTGTTATGAACTCTTTCTTTTCTTCAAGCTCAGGATAGCCATCCTTAGATCCTTCTATGACTGTTTCACAGAGTTTAGATAAGAACTTGTCCTGAATTCCTAACAATCTTCCATGTCTTGCTGCTCTTCTTAAAAGTCTTCTAAGAACATATCCTCTTCCTTCGTTAGATGGCATAATTCCATCGCTGACCATAAATGTAACGGAACGTATATGATCTGTGATAACTCGGATAGAAACATCCTGTTTTTCATCTTCTTTATATTTTACACCTGCCATTCGCACACCTTGTTACGAAGTGCCTGTAATGTATCAACATCAAATATAGAATCAACATCCTGAACAACTACTGCAAGTCTTTCAAGACCCATACCAGTATCAATATTCTTCTGGATAAGATCTGTATAATGACCATGTCCATCATTGTTAAACTGTGAAAATACATTGTTCCATACTTCCATATATCTGTCGCAGTCGCATCCCACTGTGCAGCCTGGCTTACCACAACCATACTTTTCACCACGGTCATAGTAAATCTCAGAACATGGACCGCAAGGACCGGCACCATGCTCCCAGAAATTATCTTCCTTACCAAAACGGAATATTCTTTCTGGCGCAATACCTATTTCTTTATTCCATATATCAAAGGCTTCCTCATCATCTTCATATATAGATGGATATAATCTGTTGGCATCAAGTCCTACAACCTCTGTAAGGAATTCCCATGACCAGTGTATAGCTTCTGTCTTGAAATAATCACCAAAAGAGAAATTACCAAGCATTTCAAAAAATGTACCATGTCTTGCTGTCTTACCAACATTCTCAATATCACCAGTTCTGATACACTTCTGGCATGTAGTAACCCTTCTTTTTGGTGGAATCTCCTGTCCTGTGAAATAAGGCTTTAATGGAGCCATACCTGAATTAATAATAAGTAAACTGTTATCATTATGTGGAACGAGCGAAAAGCTCTTCATCTTTAAATGTCCCTTGCTCTCAAAGAAATCAAGATATAATCTTCTTAATTCATTAACACCTCTGTACTGCACTTTAATTATCCTCCTGTTTAGCTGCCTTTTTAGCATCTAATCCTTTTCTTATCTTACCGCCGGCAAATACTGCAAGAACTAAAAGTCCAAGCATAACAATGAACTTGCCGCTTCGAATATAATCTCTGAAACTAATGTAAGTCCTATCATAATTCTTCCTTTCTGCTACTGCCGGCTTCGCAGCAGCTACAAACAACTTAGTATTTTATCATAGCTTATATCAATTTTCAACTCATAACAAACTAGCAATTCCATTTCCATTTTCAAGAAAATATCTGGCACTATTTTCTGCTGCATTTATAATGTCACTGTTATAGCCTATTGTTTTTAACAGCTTTATTGCATTTCTTGTTGTTGCCGGACCTGAATATAGTTTAAAATCAAATATGACCTCATTATCTGTAACCTTCTCCTGGAAATGATAATTATCATATTGACCACTAAGAAGTGTAGTAAGCTCAATATCATGTGTTGCAGCAAAAACAAGAGCCTTACCTGCATTGACACTCTTTAATATCTCCGATGATGCAGCTATTCTTTCAACTGTATTAGTACCACGAAGCACTTCATCTACAAACATAAGAACAGGATGTCCTTCTTTGTTAACAGCATCCAGTATTCTTTTAAGCGATTTTATTTCAACTATATAATAACTGTTTGAATTACTAAGATCATCACGCAAAGCCATTGATGAATATATCCTGTATACAGGAGCTTTGTAATAATCAGATACACTTGTATATATAGTCTGTGATAAAAGTGCATTAACCGCTATTGTCTTAAGAAATGTTGATTTTCCTGATGCATTAGAACCAGTCAGCAAAACATTATGCTTTGTACTTATAGAATTGGCAACAGGTTTCTTTATAAGCGGATGATATACATTTTTTACTTCAAGCTGCATATCACTATCATTCTTAAACTCTGGAATACACCATGCATCAAGCATATTTCTAAAAGAGGCTATTGCTATAGATGATTCTATAAATCCAAGAGTATCTATAAGCTCATATATACGCTTTTCTTTATCATGAAAAAGCTTTATAAGATTGTTAAACTTAATAAGATCTGCATGTGTAAGCATTCTAAGATAATCAAGTGCCATTTCCATAATAGAGCCATCAACATTTCCAGTTTCAAGAAGCCATGATCTTTTCATTATATCAGATAAATCTTCTGTTATATTTTTTAGCTTAATATTGTACTCTTCAAGAAAATCAACATTAAGTGCAGTTATCTTTCCAGCACCCATCAGAAGCTTAACTATATGGTTGACACATATAAAATATCTGTCAACGCCAGCTTTGAATTTATAATATGTTATTATTGAAAAAGCGACTGCTGCAATACACAGCCATATTCCTATAACAGGATTTATAACACGCGTAAAACTATTGCTGCAACTAAAATAACAATGAAGCATAATGAAGTGCATTGCTTTTTTATCAAGCCCCACAACAACATCACAATAATCACTAATAGATATGTGCTTTGCCCTTCCTATCCAGACAAATATTTTTTGAAGTTCAAGCCTCTTTGATGCATTTTTATCTATGGCAGTGGCAAGCCTATCAAGTTTTTTTAATGACTCCATATCAGCATCTGGCTGTCTTAACATTCTGTATAAATATTCCTGTCCGGCTGATGAATTAGTATTATTCATCATACGGAATATATCATCCATCAAGATCATTCCATGTTATATCATCTATAGAATTCTCATTGGCATTTCTTTTAAAGTAATGTGATATACATTCGTAATCATCACCAGTATACTTTTCTTTGTGCTGGTTTTCCCCATCCGTTTTTCAGTTTATTAATTATAGCATTCTGTTTTCTTTTATTATTTGTTATTGTAACATATACAGCTACAAAAACCACCATTGCAAAAAATACAATTATCTGCATACTTGACTTGTCCATTATTTTCCTCCTTGAACACAGGATAATACTGCGGTTTCAAGTGAAAGCTTTATCATATCATCAAAACCATCCTGACGCTCTTTAACCGACAGCGACTCACCATTAAGAAGATTATCACTTATTGTAAACATGGCAAGGGCTCTCTTTGAAAGTCTTGCTGCATTCATATATAATGCTGCTGATTCCATCTCTACCGCAAGGACATTCATTTTACTCCACGATTTATTATATTCAGTATTATCATTATAAAAAACATCTGTAGATACTACATTACCTACCTCTGTCCATATGCCATATAACCCTGCCTGTTCATAGGCTGTATGCAAAAGTCCAAAGTCTGCTATGGGCGCATACAATCCTGGAAGGCGGTACTGCATTGCATAATTAGAATCTGTACATGTTCCCATAGCAAGTACTATATCTCTTAAATCCACCTTATCAGATATAGTTCCAGCTGAACCTATTCTTATTATGGTATCAACATCATAAAACTTAAATAATTCATAACTGTAAATACCCATTGAAGGCATTCCCATCCCGCTCGCCATAACCGATAATTCCACATCTTTATATATGCCAGTGTAACCATATATATTACGCACTGAATTGAATTTTCTGACATTATCAAGATAAGTTTCTGCAATATATTCAGCTCTTAAAGGATCACCCGGCATAATTACTGTTCTGGCTATATCTCCTATCTTAGCCGTATTATGTGGTGTAGCCATATTACTAATATTTCCTCCTTAATACATTTAAACAAAGGCTGTATTCTGCCATAACATCAATACGTTTATGTCACTTTCAAGCTATATGCAATGCAACAGACCTTAACGTACAGACATGCAGAAAAACAGCCTGTTATTAACCTTTATATCTATTTTCCTTCATATTTTATGACAGAATCAACATTATAACCTGTGAGCTTTTCTCTGCCATCAAGTCCCTCAAGTTCGATAAGAAATACTATTTTCACTACAACTCCTCCCAGTCTTTCAATAAGTTTTATGATAGCTTCTGTAGTACCGCCTGTTGCAATAAGGTCATCTATTATAACAACCTTCTGTCCTGGCTTTATAGCATCCTTATGCATTTCAAGAGTTGCAGTTCCATATTCAAGTGAATAATCCTCTGATATAGTTTCACAAGGAAGCTTACCCGGTTTTCTTACTGGAACAAAACCCTTGCCGTTAGCATATGCAACTGGTACACCAAATATAAAGCCTCGTGATTCTGGTCCTGCAACTATATCATAATCAACATCCTTAAGTAAATCATTCATGCCATCTATAGCAAGCTTTAATCCCTCCGGACTCTGTATAAACCGATGTTATATCCCTGAATATAATCCCCTTTTCTGGAAAATCCGGAATGTTTCTTACGTAATCTTCTACTTTTTTCATATTATCCTCCATTCTTGCGCTGCTTCTTTGCGCATCTCAAGTTGTGCGAAGCACAAATCTTGCGTGTGAAAAATCTTATTTTTCACACTATCCTCCTATAGAACAGGCAGAATTCCACTTATCATTTATAAGTACATTATTTACAACTCATTTTATCAGATTCATCATATACAATCAAGCATTTATCTATACAATCAGACATACAAGCCCGGAATTTTCATTCATTACCTTTTCTATCGTTTCACTTATTTTATCCATATTTTCTTTTGTTATATTATGAGTTTTTTCATATATACCATCATCCACAATCTGTTCAATCGTTTTTCCAAATATGCTTGTGTCCCATATACCATCAGGATTGTCATTCGTGCTCTTCTTTATATAGTCAATCAGGTCATCTGCCTGGTTTTTTGTTCCAACTATTGGTGCAATTTCTATATTTATCTGAGTTTTAAGCAGATTTACCGAAGGTACTCTTGCTTTTATTCTCACACCATACTTATTTCCATTTTTTATAACAACTGGTTCATCAAGTTCTATCGCATTTCTTACAGGTGTTACTACGCCAAAGCCTGACAGATTAACCTGTGACATAGCCTCTCCTATGCCCTCATACTCCTTTTTCCTTATAGACAGGTCTCTTATTATGCTTACAAGTTCATATTCGTTACGGATGCTGGTTCCTGTAAGTTCACTTAATATATCATAATATATCCCCTGACTCATATCATAATCCACACTTACCACGCCTTCTGCCATGTTTACATCACTTATTGTAAGCTGTTTTATGTATTCATTATCATTATTATATTCATAATTATCTGCATCTTTTATAGTATTAACATCATTAAGCATCTGATGTGCCACCTGACAAAGTTCCTTTCTCAGCCAGTGTTTTGATGGCAGAACCTGTGTCCATGCTGGCGTATTAAAATCTATTTCTTTGACCGGGAATTCTTTAAGGATACTTTCAAATATCCTGTTTACATCCTCCTGCTTTAGCTGATCACAATTAACCGGCATAACTGAAACATCATATTTCTCTGTCATATCAGCTGCCAGTCTGCTTGTTTCCTTTGAATAAGGTTTAACACTGTTTAGCAGGACAACGAAAGGTTTGCTTATCTGTTTAAGCTCATTTATAGTCTTTTCTTCTGCAGGAATATAATCTTTCCTGTCTATCCCCGTTATACTTCCATCAGTTGTTACCACTATACCAATCGTAGAATGTTCTGTAATCACCTTTTTAGTACCTGTTTCAGCCGCCTTGGAAAACGGTATCTCCTCGTTATTCCATGGAGTTTTAACCATTCTTTCAACACCATTTTCCATGTGTCCGTTAGCACCTTCTATCATATATCCGACACAATCAACCATCCTTACTTTAACACTTATTCCATCAAATGGTGTTATAAGTGCAGCCTCTTTTGGTATAAACTTTGGTTCTGTCGTCATAATAGTGGTTCCCCCGGATGCCTGTGGCAGTTCATCTGTAGCTCTTTTCTTTTCATTTTCATCCTGCATTACAGGAAGCACACATAATTCCATAAATCTTCTTATAAATGTTGACTTTCCTGTTCTTACTGGTCCTACTACTCCCAGATATATTTCACCATTAGTTCTGTGTTTAATATCGTTATACATATCATAACCAGCATCCGTATATGACGTATTAGCCTCCATAACAAAAACCTCCTGAATATACACTTGTAAATGTATATTCAGGAGGTAATATAATTATGACCATGACATATATTGCTAATCCAGCATAAACTATAAATTATGACTAATAACTAATAAATAATAACTGATGACTAATAACTGATTACTCCAAACTGTGCCAGTGTATAAAATACAAGAATAATAAGAAGCAAAACAGGCGCTATATACTTGACCATCACTCTGTATATAAGCTTTCTTTTAAATGTCTCACCATTCTTTGTTGCTTCATTTATAACATAGTCTGGTTTAGCAAACCATCCGATAAGAATACATGTAAGGAAAGCAACAACCGGAAGGAGCAGACTATTACTTATGAAATCACAAAATGTCAGGAAATCCATACCTAATATTGTAACATGAGCCCATACACCATTGCCCAGCGAACATGGTATTCCAAGTAATACTGAAAATACTATGATTCCTATGCACGCCTTAAGACGGCTTATCCCCAGTCTATCCATAATCATAGATGTTATCGCTTCCATGACTGAAACAGAGCTTGTAAGTGCTGCAAAAAATACAAGAGCGAAAAACAATACTCCAATAATTCTTCCAGCAGCCATCTGTCCAAACACCTTAGGAAGTGTTACAAACATAAGACCCGCACCGCTCGCCTGCGTACCAGCTTCTCCGCTGAATATATATACTGCTGGAACAACCATCATACCAGCAAGAAGTGCTATAGCTGTATCAAATATTTCAATCTGGTTAACTGATTTTACAAGACTCACCTCGTCTTTAGTATATGAACCATAAGTTATCATAATACCCATTGCAAGACTCATTGAGTAAAACATCTGTCCCATTGCCGCACATACTGTTTTAAACGAAAACTTGCTAAAATCAGGAAGCAGATAATACTTTATACCATCCTTAGAACCAGGAAGCATTATGACATAAATACATATTACAATCGCAAGCACAATAAGAACTGGCATAAGGAATCTGCTGACATTCTCAATTCCTTTTTCGACTCCTGATATAACTATAATCGAAGTAAGTGCAAGAAAAATTATAAAAAAGACAAGTGGTGCCCATTCCTGACTGACAAGTTTCCGAAAAACGAATCATTTGCGGCCTCAGTAACCTCTCCCGTTGCAAAAAACTGCCACATATTTTGTAACCCAGCCACCTATTACGCAGTAATATGGAAGAATAATAACAGGAATTATGAACGCAATAGGCCCTATAAATCCAAATTTTTTATCAACCTTGCTATATGCTCTTGTAGGACTAAGCTTTGTTTTTCTTCCTATAGCTATCTCTGTTGTCATAAGTGTAAAACCAAATGTCAACGCAAGTATAATGTATACAAGAATAAATATTCCTCCCCCATATTGCGCTGCCAGATATGGAAATCTCCATAAATTACCAAGTCCTACTGCACTTCCGGCAGCAGCAAGAACAAAGCCTACGCCGCCTGTGAAGCTGCCTCTTTCTTTTTTATCCATTATTAATATCCAAACCTTTCTATATTTATCTATTCATCAAACTCTGCAAGAACATAGTAGCCCCTGCTCGTCTCTCCAACTTCTTTTACAACCCCATGCCTTGACTTTAATCTGTCTGGTGTTGAATAATTCCCAGACATTGCCACCGCAGGTTCTATCGTATAATAATAGCTGCTTGGAAGCTTTCCTTCAGTTATATCTACCTCATCACCCGGCTTAACAAGATTAGGCCG
>ENA-OQER01001682-OQER01001682.1-human-gut-metagenome-genome-assembly--contig:-NODE-1682-length-10143-cov-2.186901_pt1 | contig 10143 bp, 17 predicted proteins | sample MGYA00242797_ERZ504639 | MGnify/ENA primary metagenome ERZ504639 (study PRJEB26092, sample SAMD00036306) | human gut metagenome | host: Homo sapiens | study: EMG produced TPA metagenomics assembly of...
CTGATCTCGTCCTTCTTCTCGTCGTAGTGCCAGATGCAATCGGCGATGCAGTCGCGATCACCTTCATCTCGGCCACGCCCATGCCGCGGGTGGTAACAGCCGGGGGTGCCCAGACGCACGCCAGAAGTCACGAACGGGCTGCGGGTCTCGCCGGGGACAGTGTTCTTATTGGCGGTGATGTGCACGCTGTCCAGACGTGCTTCCAGCTCCTTGCCGGTGCACTCCTCGTCACGCAGGTCGATCAGCATGAGGTGGTTGTCGGTGCCGCCGGATACCAGCTTGACACCGCGTGCCTGCAGCTCTGCTGCCAGAGCCTGTGCATTCTCCACGATCTTGCGGCATATTCCTTGAACTCCGGCTTCAGTGCTTCACCAAAGCAGACAGCTTTTGCGGCGATCACATGCTCCAGCGGGCCGCCCTGGGTGCCGGGGAACACGGCAGATTGATGCGCTTTGCAAGAATGGGATTGTTGGTCAGGATCAGACCGCCGCGGGGCCGCGCAGGGTCTTGTGGGTGGTGGTGGTCACAACATCAGCATACGGCACAGGCTCTGGTGATAGCCGCCTGCCACCAGACCGGCAATGTGGGCCATATCCACCATCAGATATGCACCATAGCGTGGGCGATCTCAGCGATCTTCTCAAAATCGATGGCACGGGGATATGCAGACGCACCGGCCACGATCAGCTTGGGGCGCACCTTCTTAACCTGCTTTTCCAGCTCAGCATAGTCGATCACGCCGTCGGCATTGACACCGTAAGAGACAAAGTTATAGTTCTTGCCGGACATGTTCACCGGAGAACCGTGGGTCAGATGGCCGCCCTGAGACAGGTCCATGCCCATGACAGTATCGCCCAGATCCAGCAGAGCAAAATAAACTGCCAGATTGGCCTGTGCACCGGAGTGGGCTGAACATTGGCATATTTTGCGCCGAACAGCTTGCAGGCACGCTCGATGGCAATGTTCTCCACCTCGTCCACATAGACACAGCCGCCATAGTAGCGCTTGCCGGGCAGGCCCTCGGCGTACTTGTTGGTCAGGATGCTGCCCATTGCGGCCATGACGGCGGGAGAGACGATGTTCTCACTGGCGATCAGTTCAATGTTCTGGCGCTGACGGTTCAGCTCGCGATCCATGGCTGCGGCCAACTCCGGATCAACGGTATTGACCAGACCGATGGTGTCCATCATTTCATTGTACATAATATTCTACCCCTCTCAATTTCCGGAGAAAGCCCCGGATCTCTGGATCTCTTCAAGCCACCCTGCTCCGCGCACGAACCGAATTGCTTTCTTTTATCATAGCAGAAAGCTGCAGAATCTTCAACTTCCATTTTGCCAAAAGGCTTGCTTTTTTCGTCTGAAGTGTTTATTATACTTGTATAAAAATGCAGTGTCGTTTTTGTATATTTTTCAAGTCAGTCAACCTTCAGATGAAGTGAGGTGTTCTCTGGTGACGGTCAGTGAAGCAAAGCAGACCCAGCGCAAAGCGGGCCGTGCCGCACGCAAGGCTCTCGGCCCGGAAGAACGCAAGGCTGCAAATGCCGCTTTGTGCGCATTCCTCTGGCAGCTGGCTGCCGTGCAGAATGCGCAGACCATCCTGCTATACGCAGCGTTTGGTTCCGAAGCCGACCTTTCTGCCCTTGCGGAAAAGGCGCAGGCGCAAGGCAAAACGTTGGCCTATCCGGTGTGCGGCGAGGCGTATTCCCTTACAGCCGCTGTGCCCGGCCCGGACGGCTGGGAGATGGGGCAGTACGGCATCCGCACCCCCATCCTGAGCCGGTCGGAGATTCTGCTGCCGGAAGCGCTGGATCTGGTCCTTGTACCCTGCACGGCTTTTGATGCAGACTGCTTCCGGGTCGGCATGGGCAAGGCTATTACGACCGGTATCTTCCCCGCTGCAAAAACGCGGTGAAGATCGGCATTGCATTTGAGGCACAGCGGTGGAACATGCTGCCGTAGACGAGCACGACCAGCGGCTGGATGCTATGTAACAGAGAGGGGTATTTACAAATGGAAATGACTAAGCTGAGCTGTGAGAAATTTCTCGCAGAGCTGGCCAGCAAAGCCCCCACGCCGGGCGGCGGCGGAACGGCGGCGCTGGTGGGTGCTGCCGGTGTAGCGCTGGGCAATATGGTGGGCAACCTGACCACCGGCAAAAAGAAATATGCCGCCGTGGAAGCAGACATTCAGGCCCTGAACACAAAGGCCGATGCCCTGCGCAAAGAGCTGGAAGCGCTGGTGCAGGCCGATGCCGATGCCTTTGCGCCGCTGGCTGCGGCCTACGGCCTGCCCAAGGACACACCAGAGCAGGTTGCACACAAAGCCGCCGTGCTGGAAAAGGCGCTGGATGCCGCCTGTGCCGTGCCACTTGAGGTCATGGAAAAATGCGCCGAGGGCATTGCTCTGGTGGAAGAATACGCCGCCAAGGGCAGCGTGATGGCCGTCTCGGACGCAGGCTGTGCAGCCGCTCTGTGCAAGGTAGCCTTGCAGGCCGCAAGCCTGAATGTGTTCATCAACACAAAGCTGATGGCAGACCGTGAGCGCGCTGCTGCGTTGGACGCGAAAACAGACAAACTGCTGGATGAATTTGTGTCGCGGGCAGACGCTGTTTTTGCATCCGTGACGAATAAATTGCGGAATAAGTGAGGAAAAGTATTATGGCAACGATTTTGAAGGGCGCACCCGTTGTAGCCGCTATGAACGAACGCAATGCGGCGCTGTGTGAGCAGCTCAAGGCAAAAGGCATCACTCCCACGCTGGCCGTGGTGCGTGTGGGTGAGCGGGAGGACGACCTCTCCTACGAGCGCGGCGTGATCGCCCGCTGCGGCAAGGTGGGTGTGGAGGTAAAGCAGTTTCTTCTGCCCGCCGATGCTTCGCAGGACGATCTGCTGAAGGTGATCGCCGAGGTGAACGCAGAGGATACCATCCACGGATGCCTGCTGTTCCGTCCGCTGCCCAAGCAGTTCAATGACCGCACTGTGCGTGCGGCGCTGGCTCCGGAAAAGGACATTGACGGCATCACGGACGATTCTCTGGCCGGTGTGTTCACTAATACCGATCTCGGCTATGCTCCCTGCACTGCGCAGGCCTGCCTTGAGATCCTGAAGTATTACAACATTCCGCTTTCCGGCAGGCGCGCTGTCGTAGTGGGCCGCAGCCTTGTGGTAGGCAAGCCCGCAGCCATGATGCTGGACCGCGAGAACGCCACCGTGACCATCTGCAATTCCCGCACGCAGAACCTGCCCGCCATCTGCAAGGAAGCAGATGTGGTAGTAGTGGCCATGGGTAAGATGGGTGCCGTGGGTGCCGACTGCCTGCGTGAGGGCCAGACCGTGGTAGACGTGGGCATCCATGTGAACGAAAAGGGCAAGCTGTGCGGTGACGTAAAGTTCGGCGAAGCAGAGCCGGTAGTGGATGCCATCACGCCGGTACCCGGCGGTGTGGGCACTGTGACCACCTCGGTGCTGGTGGGCCATGTCGTGCAGGCTGCAGCAAAAAAAGCCGGGCTGTAACGAATGATAGAACTATAAAATAAAAGACGCTTGATACACTGCTGTATGCTTCCCTGCCGGGAAAACATATTCAGACAAGACCAAGCGTCTTTTTTGATTGCTATATTTTAGCCGCGGACAATGAGCAGCAGCAAAGCCGAAGCCACACACTGCATGATCAGCCAGCGGGCCACCACCTGCTCGTCGCTCCAGCCCTTATTCTTGCGGGCGTGGTCGTGCAAAGGGGTGCGGGTGTTCTTGAGGATGGAAATGTGCAAAAAGCGCTTCAGGCTGATCTTCAGGATGCCCAGACTGCCATCCACGATGAACACGATGGCTGCCAGCAGGAAGGCAAACGGATGGCCGCATTTGAGGGACAGCATTGCGATAAAGAAGCCCATTGCGCGGCTGCCGGCATCGCCCATCAGCAGGCTGGACGGCTTTGCGTTGGACACAGATAGGCCAGCAGCGCACCCATGAACACAACGCCTGCGGTGCCGTACTCGGCCAGCTCTGTTTTATAGGCCAGCAGGTAGGTGCCGATGGTCACCACTGCAACACTTGCCGAAAGGCCGTCCACGCCGTCGGTGCAGTTGACCACATTGATGCTGGTCCAGATCAGAATAACGATCAGCAGCAGGTACACAGCATACGGCAGAGTGAAACTCCACTGCAGGAAATTCACACCGCAGCCGTTGAAGTTGAGGTAGGTCACACCTGCAACAATGGCAATGGCAAAATCAATGATACCCTTTTTATACTCATTCCATGCAGTTTCAGCAGCATCGTCAAAGTAGCCGGACAGCATGGATGCAATGAGCAGGATGGTGTAGATGACGTATTCCACCTTGAACGGCAGGAATGCCAGCGATACCAGTGCGATGCACAGCACGAAGATCAGCCGGAACCACGGGCCTTACCCTTGGAAAGCGCACCGTTCACCGCAAACTCGCGGCCATGGTCGTGCGGAAGCTTATCGTGAAAAACGGAGTCCATCAAAGCCGTAAGGGCAAACGCCAGCAGGAATGCCAGAGCATCGACACCGCGCTGTCCTACGACCGAAAGCAGTGATTCGATCATATTCAAAGTTCCTCTTTCTTTTATGTTTGTGAGAGAAGTGTATCACGCTATCCATAAAAAATCAATCATTCCCGGAGAAAAATCCACGTTTGATTGACTTTCTGCAGCACCGCACTTATAATAGTATATCAGTCTGTCGAAAAAGTTATTGTTTCTATAAAAGGAGAACTCATGTCCATCTCTCTTGAGCAGCTTTCGGCGCAGATGCGCCGGGGCGAACAGGTGCCGCTGCGGCACACCATGCAGGTGGTGCTCACACTGAGCATCCCATCCATCCTGCAGCAGATCGTGGTAACTGCGGTGGAGTACATCGACGCAGCCATGGTGGGGCATATCGGTGCATCTGCTACGGCATCCATTGGCATCGTCAGTTCCAGCACGTGCTCATGCATGGAATGCTGGCCGGTCTATATATGTCCTTTGCCATTCAGGTGGCACAGTATCTGGGTGCAGACCGGCAGGACGATGCACGCGGTGTATTGCGCCAATCTATGATCTTCAACCTTGTGGTGGGCCTTGCAGCTGCGGCCTTCGGCATTGGCATCAGCCGTTTTCTGCCCGGATGCTGGGCGCCGACCCTTCCCTGCAGGCGGATGCTTCGGCCTACTTTGCCATCTGGTCGGCTTCCCTGCCTTTTTGATGATCATGGGAACCTACTCCTCCATGCTGCGTTCCTCCGGCGATGCCTGACACCGGGCCTTATCAGCGTGCTGACCTGCGTGCTGGATGTGATCTTTAACTTCTGCCTCATCAATCCCACCCGTGAGATGGTGGTGTTTGGCCGCACAATGACCGTCTGGGGCCTTGGCTGGGGGGTACCGGGCGCAGCACTGGGCACCGCCCTTGCTACCACTATCAGCGGTGTGCTGACCCTTGCCATCCTGCTGCTGCGGGACGGACCGCTGTGCATCCGCAAGCCCGGCTCCTGGCACATTACCAAAGCCTGCCTGCAGAACCTGTGGAAGGTAGGCGCACCGCTGGCCGCAGAGCGTGCAGTTCTTTCCTCGGCGCAGGTGCTGCTCATCCGCATCGTATCCGCTTGGCACCACCGCCATTGCTGCCAACAGTCTGGGTGTGAGCGCCGAAAGCCTGTGCTACATGGCAGGCTATGGCATTCAGGATGCATCCCTTGCACTGGTGGGGCAGGCCGTGGGCGCAAACCGTCGGGATATGGCAAAAAACTTTGCCTGGCTGTGCACCGGCATGGGCATAGGCATCATGGCGCTGACCGGTGTTGGCATGTACATTTTTGCGCCAAACCTGATGGGTATTTTCACCGCAGATGCGGCAGTTATTGCGCTGGGCGCACAGGTGCTGCGCATTGAAGCACTGGCCGAACCGATGTTCGGTGCCAGTATCGTTGCCAGCGGTGCCATGCAGGGTGCCGGAGACAGCACGGGATGCTTTGTGCTGAACCTTGTCAGCATGTGGGGCATCCGGCTCACGCTGGCTTCCCTGCTGGCTCCGCATTTTGGGCTGGTGGGCGTATGGATGGCCATGAGCTTTGAGCTGACCATGCGCGGGGTGCTGTTCCTTGTGCGGCTGGTACGCGGCAGATGGCTGGACAAAGGGGCATTAGCCTGATCGACCGCTGGCGGATATATTTCCTCTAAATAACAGCTCCCCGGCCGGGAACCGCACTGCGGGACCTGACCGGGGAGTTTTGCTGTGGTTATATGATTTGAGAAGAAGAAAAAATGGAGAACAAGTTACTTTCTACCGTGCAGGATGGGAGACAGCGGCTTGTAGATCAGCATGCACAGCACTGCATCCAGCAGGCCTTTGACCAGCGTGAAGGGCATATTGAAGATGACAAGGCACTTGATGAGGCTGTCTGCAGAAGGCAGGATGGCCTGATACATGCCGAGGATGGCTTCCAGCGGCATGTGGTAGAACTGCACATAGGCCGGATAGGTGATGAAGTAGTTGGACGGTACGCTGAACACAGCCATGGCTGCAGCGCCTGCAATAGCACCAATGATGGCGGTCTTGCGGCTCTTGTGGTGCTTATAGATAACGCCTGCCACAGCGGAGAAAACCGCACCCAGCATGAAGTTGCACAGCTCGCCCACGCATGCAGTGGAAGTGCCCTTGATAACGATGTGCAGCAGGTTCTTCATAAAGCTGATGACCACACCGTACACCGGGCCGAGAGCAAAGGCACCCAGCAGAGCCGGCAGGTCAGAAAAGTCCATCTTGACGAAGGACGGGATGAGCATCGGAATGGGAAACTCAATGAACATCAGGATAAAGGCCACCGCGCTGAGCATGGCGGCAACAGTAAGATTGTGAGTCGTGCTTTTTTTCATGGTAATGATCCTTCCCGGGGTAAGATGCCCCTTACAAAAATTGTTCCGAAAGCTCTTTTCGTATCTTGTTTTTTGGAACGGGAAGGACAAATAGAAAAGCGCCCTGCTGCAACAAAAACACTGCAACAGGGCGCGTAGACAACGATTTGCCTGCCGTTTCTTGCATCCGGACTATACCGTTGGTCCCGGAGTTGCACCGGTCAGCACCCTTGCGGGTGGTCGCGGACTTTACCGCCAAGTGGGGAATCTCACCCCGCCCTGAAACGAACTTTCTGGCACAAAGTATAGCGTGGCAGGCCCAGCTTGTCAAGAGGACATCTTAAAAATTTGTGCAAAAAATGTCAAAGTAATTCTTTCAAGCTCCCTTCTCTGTAAGCTCTTGCCCGGGTGGGTGCGGTATGGTATCATAGATGGGTCGTATAAAATTCAGGAGGTTATCATGATCTTTTCTATTCGTGATCTTTCGTTTGAGCTTGGCTCTGTGCTGCTGGAGGGCTGGTTTGCACTGGCTGCGCGCGCAGGGTGCGCACTGCTCATTCTGCTTGCCGCATGGCTGGTACGCCGCTGGCTGAGCAAAAGGGGCATTCCGGCACTGCTGGCCCGCAAGTGCACTTTAACGGCACTCCCATCCTGCTGCGCAGCTTTGCGGTACCCATCCAGCGCATGTGCACTGCGGTTGGCGTATATCTGGCGGCAGCTTCCCTGCCCTGGGCCATTCCCGGCATTGCCAAGCTGCTGTTGGTCTGCTTCCGCCTTGTCATGACCCTGCTGGTCTGCGAAGGCCTGTATGCGGCATCGGATCTGGCCGACCTGCTGCTGGCTTCCTGCAGCCCGGAGATCCGCTCCAACAAAACGCTCTGCTCTTTGCTGGACACCGCCTACAAGGTGCTGGTGATCGTGCTGTGCGTGGCAGCGTTGGCACAAGAAGTGGGCTTTCCCATCGGCAGCATTGTCGCCGGTGCCGGTCTGGTTGGTCTGACCATCTCGCTGGCCGCACAGGAAAGCGCCAGCAACCTGTTTTCCGGCATCGTGATTCTGCTGGACAAGCCCTTCTCGGTGGGCGACTGGATCACTGTGGGCGATGTGGAAGGCGAAGTGATCGACATCAACTTCCGTTCCACCCGCATCCGCTCGCTGGATAAAACCATCAATGTGGTGACGAACAGTAAGATCTGCTCTTCCACCGTGCAGAACGCCGCCCTGCGCACCATGCGGCCCTACAAGTTCAATCTGGGTGTCACCTATGGCACCACCCGCCCGAAGCTGGAACAGCTGATGAAAGACTTGCAGACCATGCTGGACGCAAGCCCTTACACCAACAAGGTACCAACATCGTACAGCTTGCAAACTTTGGCGATTCCAGCATCAACATTCTGGTCTCCGCCTACCTGCTGACTAACGCCTACGCGGAATTTTTGCAGATGCAGAACGACCTGAACCTGAACATTATGGACATCATGCAGGCCGACGGTGTGGATTTTGCGTTCCCCTCCACCAGCGTGTATATCGAAAAGAACTGAGCAAACCTGTAATGGGGCTGTTGCAAAATAGCGCCAACGAAAAGCGGAAAGCAAAAATCTCATCTTTTTCCCTCAAAAAGAGTAGAATTTTTCGGAACTGAAAATGCAAAAAGCTGAGCACCTGCTTTTTCACAGATGCTCAGCTTTTCTATACTCATTTTTTGAAATCTGCCTTTGAAGCCTCAACATTCTGCCCGTTTTGTACGGTGAATGCGGCGGCTATTTTCAATCAGTCAGCTCAAGACTGGCAGGCAGTGATCAGGCTCATCTTGTAGACCTCGTCGGCGTTGCAGCACGGGACAGGTCGTTGATGGGAGCGTTCAGACCCTGCAGGATGGGGCCGTAAGCTGCATAACCACCCAGACGCTGAGCAATCTTATAGCCGATGTTGCCGGCCTCGATGCAGGGGAAGATGAAGGTGTTGGCCTGACCAGCCACCTTGCTGCCCTTGCACTTGACCTGTGCAACTTCGGGAGCAACGGCAGCGTCAAACTGCAGCTCACCGTCCACAGCCAACTCGGGATCCATTTCCTGAGCCTTGATCACAGCGTCATGGCTCAAAGCAACGGTGCCGCCCTTGCCGGAGCCTTGGTGGAGAAGCTCAGCACAGCAACCTTCGGATCGATGCCGACAACTTTGCGGTCTTAGCGGTCTCAATAGCAACCTCAGCAAGCTTTGCAGAAGCGGCGATCTTGACCTCGCCGGTAGCCTTATCAATGGTATCGGTATAGTCGATGTTAACAGCACAGTCGCCCATGGCAATGCGCTTCAGGCCCTCTTCACCGCAGTCACGGTCCAGAATGAAGCAGGAGCTGACCAGATGTGCGCCCTTCTTGGTCTTGACCAGCTGCAGAGCGGGACGAATGGTGTCGGCAGTGGAGTAAGTAGCGCCGCCCAGCAGGCAATCAGCCTTGCCCATCTTCACCAGCATGGTGCCGAAGTAGTTGGACTTCTTCAGCAGAGCGGTGCACTCCTCAGCGGTCTGCTTGCCCTTGCGCAGCTCCACCATGGTGTTGACCATCTCATCGAAACCGGCATAGTTCTCGGGGTCGATGATCTCAGCAGCGGAAATATCAAAATTGCCAGCAGCGGCAGCAGCCTTGCACTCTGCCTCGTTGCCAACCATAACGACTTTCAACACGCCCTCAGCCAGCAGCTTGCTTGCGGCCTCCAGGATGCGGGGGTCATTGCCCTCGGTAAAAACGATCGTCTTGGGGTTTGCCTTCAGCTGGGCTACCAGGGGTGCAAACATATCAGCCATTGTTGATTACCTCCGAAATTACTTTGCAATTATTGCCGGGCATCACAGATATGCCCTTCTTTTTTATTCTAGCACAGAGTCAGAAAACTTCAAGACAAATCTTGAATTTTGTGGTATATTTTAAGGAAGGAATCGTGCGATAATTTGTTAAGAAAATGTCATTTAGTTTGTGAGAGGATACCGAGCTTATGGATTGGGAAACACTGAAAACCGACTGTCTTGCCTGTCAGCGCTGTCCGCTGCACACCACCCGGCACAACGTGGTGTTCGGGCAGGGCGTGGAGAATGCGAGGTGCTCTTCGTGGGCGAAGGCCCCGGCCAGAGCGAGGACGAGCAGGGCCTGCCCTTCGTGGGACGCAGCGGCCAGCTGCTGGACAAATACCTCTTCGCCATCGACCTCGACCGTGCTCCAACTGCTATATCGCCAACATCGTCAAGTGCCGCCCGCCCCAGAACCGCGACCCCCCTGCCCGCCGAGAG
>ENA-OQER01001683-OQER01001683.1-human-gut-metagenome-genome-assembly--contig:-NODE-1683-length-10140-cov-3.638370_pt1 | contig 10140 bp, 15 predicted proteins | sample MGYA00242797_ERZ504639 | MGnify/ENA primary metagenome ERZ504639 (study PRJEB26092, sample SAMD00036306) | human gut metagenome | host: Homo sapiens | study: EMG produced TPA metagenomics assembly of...
ACAGTTTTTCTTCGTATGATTTGTAACCTTGCATAATTACTTTTTTCTCTAATATACTAATAATTAATAATATATGCAACAAAAGGGATTGCTTGTTTTAATAATTTTGAGTTGTGCAACAGGCACAAATGCTTGCGGCATCCTTGCCGTTTTTCCGGTCAATTCCGATCACTTCAACATCACGTCTTTTCAATTCCTGACAGAGGGCTTTGCCTATGAAGCCTTCGCTGCCAGTTACAATCATCTTCATCTTTAATCGTTTTAGAGTTAATAAATTGGGTTTTATGGGGTGGTTGTTCTATCACTCGGAAATAATCTTTTTCGCGCTGTCAATATTCCGATGGTTCAGATAGGACTGCCAGCATTCATTACAGCGTGACCATTTGAAACCATTTTTCTTCAGTTGGTTACGTATGTCTGCATCCGGAATGGAAGGAAAGAATAGTTGCAGGCGGTTTTCTGAATAATTTTCAACCAGACTTACACCATTGATGGTGTATTCCTTATTCTCTGTCATTTTCATTTTTCTAGCTCTCTCAAGCTGTTCTTTGACCCGCCGGATATTAGATCCATTATTGGTAATGATATAACTGGGAAACCCTATTTCACCAAAACAGTCGGGAATGAAGAGTTGTGTTATCCCGTTTTCGGAATATCCTAACTCTTTCAGTTTATCATGTTTCTCAATTTCGGAGAGCTTCTTGGAGCGGAGAATCTTGTTGGTGGCTTTCATTGTTTCCTGTTTCTTTCCAAGGGTGGCCAGCTTTTCTTCCAGCCGTTCTACGGCATCGTCATCTCCCAAATAAATTGAGGCATTATTTTCTGCCGCCTTGGCTTTCTGTTCAAAATATTCAGCTTTCTCGCTAAGCTTTACCGCTTTTCCCAGCGTATTCCATGAACGGTCCAGAATTCGTCGATGAGTACTTTCTGAATGGTGCCCTATAAGTACGGGTTGTCCCATGGGGATGTTCTCCACTAACTTATGGCTTTGACTGTAAGCCTCCTTAGATTCTTTCATCGCTTTTTCTGCAAGTTCCCTGTACCTGCCAGCTTTCGCTTCTTGTCTTTCTTTTCTGTTCATAATTCAATGTTATTTGGTTTGACTATATGAAAAGACCACGACTAATGCGCCGTGGTCTCGTTAAACAAATCCTGTTGTTTTTGGGGAACTATATCATCGAACAAGCCGGGAACACGCGGTTGCAGGGCTTCATACTCTTCCCGGAAAAACTCGGCTTTCGTGCGTCCCTTCTTCTTGCCTTTGCGGGTATGCACATCGAATGTATAAGGTGGAATGGGTATGGGGCTTTGTCTGATATCCTCAATCCATTTTTCTATATCGACATCCTTGCGGTCATAAATGAAGTTCTGCAAGTGGTCGGCATCACGATTCTTCCGGCATTCGCACAGCAGAAGAACAGCTTTGCTTACAAAGATACGCCCTTTGGGTTCTGTGGCTTTCTTGTTTACGACCTCGTGTCCCTGCCATAATGCTTCTATTTCTCCGGTCACGATTCCATAGCAATCCTCGGCGGAGATGGTGAACAAACGCTTCCATACATAATCCCTGTAACCACTGGTCCACAGTTCCAAAGCAAAAAAGCCTGCAACCGCTGCGTCAGCCCTTCTGATCGCTTTCTGCATTGCAGAAGATACTTCAAAAAATCATAGCCTCCAACAGTTCTGATAGTCATAATTTTTAGTTTTTTGGTTTGACTTATTGTTTATTACATTAGTAAAGATAGTCGTAATTGACAAGTTTGGCAAACAGAATCTTCGCCATTTTATCGCCATTTTCATTTGATTATCAGTATTTGAATTTACAGGTTATGTTATATTGCACGAGCTGTTTTGTCTTGTCCTTCCCGTTGTTGGTTGCGCTCTTTAACAGGATACTGTCACCAAGTTTTTCTTGATGAAAAGAATGGATCGCCGTTCCTCTTCCTGATTGCGGATAGAGGCCAGCCCTCCTGCATTGACAAATGTATTTTTCTGCTCGAAGTTGTATCTGAGGTCTGTGAGTACACGCCGTTCCTTATACTTCATGTAACAGCTTATCCAAAAATCTTCTTTGAGTCTCAGTTCCTCGTTCCACCAGGTATTTTTGTTATAGATAATTCCGTAACTGCATCCTGTTATCATCTTTGAAAGAGAAAGAAAGCTCGTTTCGTCATACATCACAGGTGATATCCGTGAGGTGAAGCCGAAAAGGTGGATATCCATAAGACTGGCCATTTCATGGAGTGAGAGGATAATCCGGGTAATCTTGTCTTTGTCTTTCACTCTTCCGGACTCGCCTTTCTCCGCATAAAGAGTTTTGCAGGCATGGACATCATCATCGAGCATGAACAGCTCCCCGAAATATCTTGCCATCCAATTACGTTTGGGGATAAGACCAATGATGTCATCGGGATGGGTGACAATCTCGCAATCCGGGTTAAATTCACGATACAGGTCTGCTTGGCTCTCGGCCACACAGACAATGGGATCATTCACCAGCTTTTTGGCGAACACTCTGTCATGCCTTTTATGGCTTGGAATTACTATTTTGCAAGGCATGGCGTACATCTTTTATATCAATGACATTCGATTTGCTTATCTTGCCGGTCTTGTAGGATTTCATGTGCTGCATATCCAACCGTTCACGGAGCCAGTTGCTGTCCACCTCATTACCGGAAATAATGATGAATAGTTCATGTTTCTCATCATATTTGGGAATGAGAGGATACAGGGCGTTGTCATCCGATATGGCGTTGAAACGATCCTTGAATTCATCCTTTTCCTTTTCTGGAGCGAACTCAATACCCCAGTCCTGTAACTCAGCCTTATCCCACTCGTTTTCCATAATATCCATATCATTCTCACCGAAACTTACATTATCTTTTGTGGCGTATTCACGAAGCTTGGCTACGGGTGTATCGTCTGGCAGCACCTTGCAGGGAAGTTCTTTATAGCCCAAATCCTTACAGGCACGTAAACGCAGGTTACCACAAACGACAATGTATCTGCCTTCTGATGGAAAAACGATAAGTTCACGGAGATCAAGCATCTCAGGAGAGTCGGAAATACTTTTTTTCATCGCTTCGAAGCGATAGTCCCGGAAGAAACGTGGGTTCTTCGGAAGCCCGGCGAGCTGGCCCTTGTTGAAGTCCAGCAGCTTTATAGAAATGTTTTTTGTCATAACTCACTATTTATCAACTACACTTAAAATCAACATCACTCAAGTCAGTCACAACACCTATTCATCCTTGTTGTCATTGAACTCTATCGTATCCTTGATCAGTTGCTCGATGTTTGCGCATCCGATACGGCTTAGATAAGTTATGGTGGAAATGATGATACCTGCAGCGGCAATCTCCTGTTCTGAATAGCCGGGCAGATGCTTGCTGTGATATTTCGAAGCTTCAAGCAATTCCCTCCATTTGACAGAAATCAATAAGATAAAGGCACGCCTGGAGGTATAATTATTGATTTTACCTTTGCGCATTGCTGTTTCAAGGCATCTCTTCGCCAATTTATTCAATGTTATCATTGTTTGACAGGTAATTGTTAGGACTATATTAATATTCTCAAAGATCCTGTATGATCGGGCGACTCTCTTGGTCTGGGATGGGTTATTTTCATTTTTGTTCCTCTTTTTCTGTTTTGATGTCTGTTACTTTACCACGACTAACAAAACACAGACCTATTCCAGCAGCACATATATTACTACTAGGAATAGGTAATAAATTGTTGTTTTACTCATTTATGGTCCATTTTGAATTATTTTTTTATAACTACCGCCATTGTACTAACAGTTGTTCCACTCTCTTTAAACTCGCCTGCGCTGATTTCAAACACTTCTCCATGTACTTCTTTCAGCCAGTTGCGGAAATCAATACATTTTTTCTCAGACGAAAATTTCCAGTGTTGGCTGGTTATTGCTGCAAGCGTGCCGCCTTCTTCCAAGCGTTCGTACATAAGCCTGACATGCTCTATATCCTGATTACCGGAAAACGGAGGATTTGCAATAATCTTAGTGTAATATCCTACACTGTCTTTCGTAAAATCTTCATCAAGCAGTATCACATTTTCCAATGAATGCAAAGACTCTCTGTTTTCGGCATCAGCTCATAACACTCAACCATTACAGAAGGACAAGCCCGGTGAATTGCTTTAATAAGCGCGCCACGCCCGGCACTTGGCTCCAGTACCGAAACTTCTTATTCGCAAAGTCCATGATAAAGGCTCATACAGCTATATCCACCTTCAGGTTCAAACATATCATCCATGCCGGCATCTTTCCGGTTCACATACTCGAAAACTTCTTCTACTGTTGGATAAGTCTTATTTTTACAGAAACGATCAGGGATGTAGCCTGGTGAGAAGAAAGACGAACCCTTTGGGGTTTCTTCTTTCATTCGCCGTTCGGCATCTATCAAGCGACTCCGCCCAAACTCTTCTTGAGAAATTAGCTTGACCTCTTGCTTCCTGCACATAATACAGGGATAGCAACCAACGCGGGAAAATCCACGATAATATAAAGGGTTTGGTTTTTGTCCGACAGAAAGAATCTGGTCTATAACTTCTTGTGCTGACCACTGAAAAATCGGACGGGAAACGCTGGCATCATAGTGTTCACACCATTTAAGTACATCTTTTCTACGATAATCCTGCTTCCATACTTCAACAATCTTTCCTTTGCGATTCTTTTTCACACGTTCGAAATATTCTCCGAAGTAATTGCACTCATAAGGAAGTTTGGCGCGTTCTTCGCTTTCTTTTGCTCGAATACCTTGAATTATCAAGCAAGGTTCAGTAAGTGAGAGAATATAATCAATCATCGGCTTTATTTTTAACTCAGAGGTGCAAAACCTTCTTTGGGAAGACGGGAACCGGGAACGTTTGATAGACATATCCACAAAATCAGTATATTTCTTACTTCTCAAAATTACTAATCTGACATCAAGTTGTTTGCACGCGTTACTAATATGTTGATAAGTATCGGGATGCTCCCAACCTGTATCACAAAATACAGCTTCTATTTTATCGGCTCCATATTTATTAGTCGCCTGGATTAAACAGGCTTGCGAATCCTTACCACCGGAAAAACTAACAATTATCTTCATAATCATTAAGAGTCAAGTTTTTTAATAAATTCATTTAATCTACTAGCTGAATAATCGGTACCGCCAATTATGAAATAACCATCAACGGCAAATTTGAATGCTTCAATGGCTTTTTGTCTCATTTCTTCTTCGGCTATTGCTATTGCTGCATAGGCTTTTGCTTCTGATATGGCATATTGCACATAGCCGGTAGAATCCATCCGGTTGTCACTTTCCAAATCCAAAGTGTTACGTCTGATATAATCTTTTGCTTTTTGATTCATAATTGCTCCGTTTTGAATTTCTTGTTTATTTCCTTTTCTGCTGCTTTGGCTCCTTTCTTGAATCCCTCCACAAAGCTGTCAAAACAAGCTCTATGGATTTCTAAAGTACATCTTCGCATAAGTGGACAAATCGAACATTTTTGGCTAAGTCTGGCTGACTTCTTGGCTATTTTCGTTACGTTTTTCATTGGATTTTTAAATTAATTATTACGATTTCTTTCCGCTGCGACTTCACTCATACACATCTTGCACCAGGAGGTGAGACATTGGTATTCCTTATCCCCATATCTGACAGTCCTGTTATAGAACCGGTGGAGCGGAAGGGAACGTCCGCAATGCGGACAAACCTTTCTTCCGGCTTCCGTACCGGCAACCGTTTTGGCTTTACGGCGTACAAGCGTACATCCCCTGCATTCATCCAGTCTGCCTTTGTACTTCCGGCATTTGTGCAGGGAGATGCGCCCGCATGGAGCGAATTTCTCGCAGTCGAATCTAGGTTCTGTGTGATAGATGTTCATACGGCACTGTCCATTAAATCAAACAATGTGGGTGCGCTAACTTCCATCTCCGCCTCATACAGATATGAAAGGCTGTCTTTCCAATAGTCATAATTCAGTTCAGTAGATAATCCCCTACGTTTCAGCCTTATGGCACAATAAGGCACAGTGCCGATACCTCCAAAGGGGTCAAACACCAGCTCACCCTTGTTTGAGTACCGTTCAATCAGTCTTTCAACGATATCGAGCTGTAAAGGGCAGATGTGGTTCTGCCGTTTCTTCTGTGACTGCTTGGTATTGAGCGTGCGCATCCGGGTGACATCATCCCATATCCAGGGCTTCTTGCTTACCGGATCAACGGCCATAAACGTTTTAGGCAGCTTTCCGTAAGCTTCCAATTCCTCTGCGAATGATACATGTTCTTCGTAGTTATATATATGCTCGCGTTCGTAGTTCCTGAACAGATGGCGTATCTTGTCTATTCCGGTTCCTTTCATGTCCTCATAGCTCAATAGAGAGTTACCCGATGATTTCCAACTTGCATGGGCATCTATCTGCCAACGGGCGAGCGAGTATTCACTCTTATTCTTTGTCACCGGCAAATCAGCATAGGCTCGTGAGGTATCAGAAGGCAACTTCGGAAAAGAAGAACATATTCCGGGCAACCGATACCCATCTTTGAACCGTCCTTGCACATTTCAGTATATCCAAGCCGATAAGTCTGGTTGTTCTCCCTTACTACATCCGTATCCACTGTAATACGCCCCATGTAGCGGAATCCGTGCTTCAGATAATGGAACACTGTCATTTCGCTGAACGGGTCGATGGTGGGCATACCGTCACCCGTAGCGTTGCCGAACAGTACACGGTCCTTTACATGGATGCAGGCCAACCGGCCGGGCTTTAAAATACGCATAAGCTCCGGGGTGAGATAGTCCATCTGCTCAAAGAACTTGCTGTTGTCTTCATTATGTCCGAAATCATTATAGGTAGGCGTATATTCGTAGTGGTTGGAGAACGGGATACTGGTTACAATCAGGTCTACCGAATTATCTTCCATCTTCTGACATTCAAGTACATTGTCATTATTGATAGCTTTCCACAGTTTGCCGGACTTCTCTTCCCGACTGGCGAACATCCAGCGCATCATCTTTTCCTCTGCCTGTAAACCGAACAAACCGTTCTTGCGGACTATATCGGTCATTCTGGCTACCATCTGGCGGTGTTGCGCCCACTTCTGCATGAAGCTCTTGTATATCTCTCCCTCACTTTCCGCATAGACCAGATAGAGGTCAACCGGATGCTGCTGCATGAAACGGTAGATACGGGCTATTGCCTGAAACTTGTCGTTGAAACGGTAGTCAATGAACATGATTGCCTTGTGGCAGTGGTACTGGAAGTTCAGACCCTCACCAAGCATTTCAGGTTTGGCGGCCAGATATTTCAGGCGGCCATCCTTGAAGTCCGCTATCACCCTGTCGGCTTTTTCATCATCTTGCGAGCCATACACAGCCTTACATCCGGGAATTGCCTTGCAGAGTGCCTCACGTTCAGCCTCCAAGTCGTGCCATAAAAGGAAATGATCATCCTTGTTTTCGGAACGGTTGATTATTTCCACCACACGGGCTATTTTCTCAGTCATGTTGTCCCGGCGTTCCTTTGCCGCATCAACAAGTCCGAGAGCAGCCTCGCGGAACATCTTGACCTGTCCGTCACGGTCGGTGCCGGCAGTGGAGTTGTCCACACTCACGACTTCTTCATGTACTCGTAACTCCGGTAACTCATATCCTGTATCGGGATAACAGAGATCAGATGGTTTTGTAAGAAATAATGCCCATGTACTTATCCATAACCAAAATTCCTTCTCCTTGTGGGGATAGAGGGTAAGATTGTTCGCTTTCGTGCTGTCACGCTGGAAGAACCTTGTAAGTGCCTGCCCGGTATCCATCACTCCAAGGTAGCCGGCATAGTGTATCAGCTCCTTGTATCTGTTGGGTGATGGCGTGGCAGTGGCAACAAACCTGTACGGAACTTCTGCAAACAGAGGAAGAAACTCCTGATAGGTCTTGGTCCCGAATCCACGTAATACGCTCGCTTCATCCAATGAGGTAACGGTAAAGTAGGAAGGTTCTATTCTTATTCCGTCTTCACCGTCACGGACACGTTCATAGTTTGTTACCATGATATTGGTCGGACATTGCTTTACCTCCTGCATAGTACGTACATAGTTCACTTTCATGCCCAGATGCTTTTCGGCCTGTGTCAGGAACTCCACTACTACACGCTTGGGGCAAACTATCAACCCTTTGCCTCCTGTGCGGTTCAGGATCACCCGCAGTATCTCCAACTGAGTTACGGTCTTCTGCATACCGAAGCTGGAGAATATCGCCCTGCAACCGCCGGAAACAGCCCAACGTACTGTATCTTTCACATGGGGATATAAGTACGGGGTAAGTTCATCAGCCTTAACTTCAAATCCTGTCTGATGGCTGATTGCCATCTTGTCTTTCAAAAATTCTATATAATCTTTCATTATGCTATTCTTTTTTTGATTAAACTCATGTTCTTTTCCACAAGCCTTATAATGCGGTCATGATACTCTGATGTTCCGTTGCATACGGCTCTTGACTGTACTATCTGAAAAGATTTAAGATTCACTTCGATGGTTTCCACATGTTTTTCTCCGGCTATGGCTGTCATGATCAGGCATTCACTGCGTCTGTAATACCTGTTGGCGTATACACAATGGTGCATGGCTTTGCCCTCCTTGTAGAACTGGGTTACGCTTTCAAGCGGACGGATGGTTATGCCGTCGCCTTTGATTTCCATGCCGAAGAATCTTTCCATCCGGTTGTAGAATGATGCTATATCCTCCTTGAGCTGCTTTTCTTTTTGGATAGCCTTTATTCTGTCCCTTTCCCTTCTTTGCCTTGCCTCAATTTCATTTTTCTTTCTTAGTAATCTGTCGTGCTCGGCTTTTAAATTTTTGGGACATACGTATTTGGCGTTATGCAGATCCTTGTGGAAATAGGACAGCAGGCTTATATAGTCATTCCACATGCTTGCATCTCTGATTATATAACGGTTGCGGTTGCAGATGTTGAAGGACGGTTTATATCGGAGTTGGTAATAGCCCGTTTTGTACATGTGCTTTAACATATCCGTCTGTCCGGTCTTGATACATAATTCCGCATCATTGCCACCTTTCAGAAGGTCTCGTACAAGTTTTGAGGGGGGTACATCGGGGAACCGTTTCCCGATTCCCCGCTTTCTCAATTCCGGGAGCAGTTTCTTTCTTGGATATATCCATCCCCATATCGCATATAGGTCTCCACGATAATTCCAACTGTAACTGCCGTATTCACCCTTTATGCTCAGTGGTTCCGAATATATCCATCCGCTGCTTCCCATATTCATCGGTTTTGCATGATGGTGCGTTTCCCCTCGACGGTGATCCATTCCTGGACCACTTCAAAGAAGTATAGTGAATATAATCCTGTCTGCTGTTCAAATCAAAATTCCTTTTTCTGGCGTACTTGCAGCATAGTATATGTCTTATGATCTGGAACTCTCCGGCGGTCTGTAAGATGGACATGTACTTTTCTTCCTCGACTTTTCGTTTCCGGCTGACCTTTACGTCCAGTTTGTGGTGGCAGTACGGGCATTCGGTCGTATCACCGAGCAGGGTGGTTCCCAGCTCGCTATTGCTTGTGTCTATCCATGTTCCGCCGCACTCGGAACACCATAGCTCATCCTTGCACCTATATGCTTCGTGGGTGAATATATGTTCTTTCGCCCATTCTTTTTGTACTTCGGTAACGGCGGACAGTTTGCCGCTTAGTCCGGTTACACGTTTCTCAAGTTTCGTTCTCGGTTTCATGATTAGAACAGGCTCATTTGTTGGACATTATCATCTGCTTTCTTTCGGACGTTTTTCTTCCTGAGTGTCTGGTATTGTTCTTCCGCCAGCCGTGCGATTGCTTTGTCACGTGCCGCTTTCTTATCTTCTTCGGTGAGTTCCACAGGTTTGGCGGAGGATGATACGGACGTTTTTCTCTCCGGCAGCAGCCGGTTTATTTTGATATCGTCCTCATCATAGTAGTGCACTGCCATCCCGTAGACCTCCTCGTCTGAAATCGCTACGGCGTTACCACGCTTCCTGCTTCACCCATGATATAACTACAGCATTCATCAATGCTTTTCTTCTCATTCGCATATTTGGGGGCGAACAGTGAATCTTCTTCCGCCCGTTTGTCCAGATAGGCTTTGATT
>ENA-OQER01001684-OQER01001684.1-human-gut-metagenome-genome-assembly--contig:-NODE-1684-length-10131-cov-1.201519_pt1 | contig 10131 bp, 15 predicted proteins | sample MGYA00242797_ERZ504639 | MGnify/ENA primary metagenome ERZ504639 (study PRJEB26092, sample SAMD00036306) | human gut metagenome | host: Homo sapiens | study: EMG produced TPA metagenomics assembly of...
CAGACGAAGGTGTAGTGCTGCCGGCTGTCGGAGGCTTTCAGGATCAGTCCGGGCAGTCCTTGCAGTTTCCAAGGACCTTGCTGCGCGGAATTTCCGGAGTGTACCAAGCTTCGTAGTTCCGCCCCCGGAATCGGCAGGTCGCTCTGTAGCAGGTGTAGGCGAGGAAAGTTGCTGTGTCGGGATGCAGTTCCCAGACAGGAATCTCTGTTTTTTCTTCCGAACGGAAGTTACTGGCGGCGATAGGTTCGAGTTGTGTCAGTTTGCCTTCGGGATAGTTTTTGAATATCTGGTAGTTCACTTGGCTGGTGCCTTGTTTCATATGTTCCTGGATGATTTCCTGCGAAGCTCCGGTCGCTTTGTCCATTTCGATAAGCGAGTCCATACGGAAACGGGCATAGCTGTAGAACAGGGAACTTTTGGAACCTACCTTCAGCATCATAGTCTCATCGATGTGGTTTGTCTTCATGGGCTGTGTCGCCGACAAAGGAGAGGTCGTACTGGGCGGTGAACAATACCTTGTCGATGGGTTTCGCCTTGAGCACTTCGCTCATGTTGTACACGCGGATATTGAATTGGGCCTGTACAGCCCCGCATGCCAGTAAAAGAACTGCGGATAATAGGATTCGTTTCATAACTTTAATCGTCTTAGAGTGTTTGTCTGCTGCAAATGTAGCGGACGGCAAACCTCCGGGGCGAGTAAGTTATTACTGAAATATTACGGTGGGGTTATTCCTGGCTATCCAAATCCTTTTCTATATCTTTTATAATAAGTAAGACGGTGCTTTTAGGGTGGAGATGTTTCTTAATTGTAATGAATATCTTTTCCTCATCAACAGCAGAGTATTCGTGCGAAATGATATTACGCTGTCCTATCACCTTAACCCAAGGTACTTGGGGATATTTAGGTAGTAACTGTTTATTTGTTTTATCGTCTATTTTCTTGACGTATTCACCGATTGTCTGTAAGCGCATGACACAGGAATCAAATATGGTCATTCTCCAAGGTGTGGAAAGGAAGTCGTCCGGTGTTTGTATTTTATACATCGGTCGAGAATTACATCAATAGCCTCGGCTATAAGATACAATCTGTCTGTAATTTCATCTTTATGCATAAATACCCTCCTTTAGTATCTTATCCAGTAACAGAGCCTTAAACTTTACGCAAGCGAATCAGGTCGAATCGGGCAGCCACACCGTTTTTCCAAATCACTTTCTCCTGTTTGTTCTCCACGAACACTGATCCGAAGATGCCGATTTTGAGGATACCGTATTTATCGGCAAATTTGGATTTGAATTGTTTTAGCAAAGTAATATAATATCTGTAATCTTTCATGAAGAATCCTGTATATGGGATCAAAGATACATAAAAAACGGTGATTCCTATGTAAATAGTAGTTTTTTCCGTAAGTTTGTGCAAACTTCTTTCAAGTAAGGGGTTAAGTGATCAAAAAACACAAAATAATAAAGCAAACTTTCATAAATGAAGACTTTGGATAAACAGAAAAAGAACGTCCTTACCCTTTGTGGGGCGGCGATGGCATCGTTGCTTCTTTGGGGATGTGGCGGAACAAACCCTACGGCCGAATCTTTCGAACGGTCTGATTATTATACGCGTGGTATCGGACAGTATCCGGGTGACCCGAAGGAGGATTTCTCGCCTTCTCTGGCTCCGGATCCTTCCACTTACCGTAACATTGCCCGGTTGCGATCGGCTTTTGCCTCTTCCAGCCATGACTATAACCTGGTGGCGCAGTTGGCGACAGACGGCATCGTGACCGACGAGCAACCGCAGTATCTGAACTTGTCTACGCCGGAGGGAGATGTCCCGAGACGTGAACGCGAATGGATGATCGACGAAGGCCGTATTCACGGAATACTTTTCCCGGCGAAGATACCTATTTCCGGTTTACGCTGGCAAACTATAGCAAAGCGGCCGGCAAACTGTCGCTGGTAGGAACGGTCGTGTATGACGATAAAGTGTCGAAAGGTGGCTACGAGATCATCTGCCAGGGTTCCAATGACGGAAAGAACTGGACGGAAATCGGCAAACTGAGCGGTAGCGGTCTGCCCGGTCAGGCAGTCTCCGGACGGGTGGTGGTGACCGACCCGAACAAACAGACGGGCGAAACAACCATGCCGGTCCGCAAACTGAATGAAACGATTACTTTCAATTCCGAAAACGCCTACTCCGATTACCGCGTGCTGCTGAAGATGGCAGGCGCACATCGATGGTGTTTACGGAAGCTAATTTCATGGATAAGGACGGTGGTTTAGTGGAAATGAAACCGTCCCAGTTCTTCAACAGTGCCTGGATGAGTGCTACTGGGGGTGAAGAATGGTTGTATGTGGATCTCGGCAGCATGTCGGAGTTCGATAAGGTCGTGTTGCACTGGATCAACAAAGCCGTCAAGGAAAGTGCAGGTGTCGGATGATGCCAAGCTGTGGAAAGACGCAGCCGAACTGCCGGGCGGTGACGGCCTGATAGATGAAATCGCATTGAACGGCAAACAGAATGCCCGCTATGTGCGTGTCCTGATGCAACAGCCGGCGAACGATAGCCGTTATATCCTGAGCGAAGTGGAAGTAATGGGTAAAGGCGGATTAGTGGCTCAGCCTGTGGCTCCTCCTCCTGCTTCGAAGGGAAAGATCATCTTGTCCGGCGGTAATTGGGAGCTGCAACGCGCTTCGGAAGTGACGGCTTCGGGTGAAGAAATATCTATCTGGCTACAAGCCGGAGAACTGGATCGTGGCGACAGTGCGGGAACGGTATTGAGCAGTTACAAGAATATCGGGGCAATCGCCGATCCGAACTATGCGGACAACCAGTTGCAGGTGTCCGAATCGTTCTTCTGGTCCAACTTCTGGTATCGTGACGAGTTCGAAGTGCCGGAAGGATTCAAGCAGGACCGCCTGTTCCTGAACTTCGACGGGATCAACTGGAAAGCGAATGTCTTTCTGAACGGAAAGAAACTGGGCCGTATCGAAGGCGCCTTTATGCGAGGCAAGTTCGATGTGACGGATCTGGGTTGTTCCGGGTAAGAACGTGGTGGCTGTAGAGATCATCCGGAATAACCATATCGGGGCGATCAAGGAAAAGAACAAACAGAGCACGGACTTCAATGGCGGAATCTTAGGAGCTGATAACCCGACCTTCCACGCTACGATCGGTTGGGACTGGATTCCGACGGTTCGCGGCCGCAATATCGGTATCTGGAACGATGTCTTCCTGACCTCAACCGGAAAGGTGACGGTTGCCGATCCGCTTGTTACGTCTGTCCTGCCGTTGCCCGATACGACTTCCGCTACGTTGACAGCCGAGGTGATCGTGAAGAACCACGATGCCAATACGGTAAACGGTACGTTGGAAGGCAAGGTAGGAGATATCACATTCCAGCAACCTGTTTCCCTGGCGGCGGGAGAAGAGAAGACAGTCGTTTTCGATGTCAAGGACTTCCCGCAACTGAAGATGGAAAACCCGCGCTTGTGGTGGCCTAAAGGTTACGGCGCGCGAACCTCTACGATGCCAACTTCACCTTCAAAGTGGATGATAAGGTTTCGGATGCGAAAGACTTCAAAGTCGGTATCCGCCAGATGACATTCAATGAGGACAATCATATTCTGAGCCTCTTTATCAATGGCCGTCGCTTTATCGGCCGGGGCGGTAACTGGGGCTTCGGTGAATCGAATTTGAACTATCGCGGTCGCGAATATGATATTGCCGTGGCTTACCATGCCGATATGAACTTACGATGATGCGTAACTGGGTCGGCATGATCGGCGACGAGGAGCTTTATGAGGCTTGCGACCGCCACGGTATCATGATCTGGCAGGACTTCTGGCTGGCTAACCCGGCCGACGGACCCGATCCGTATTATCCGGAAATGTTTATCGCCAATGCGGAAGATTATGTGAAACGGATTCGCAGCCATGCGTCTATCGGCCTTTACTGCGGACGTAACGAAGGTTTTCCGCCCGAACAGATCGACAAGGCGTTGCGCCGTATCATCAAGGAAGACCATCCGGATATCCATTATATTTCCAGCTCGGCCGATGATGTGGTGAGCGGCCACGGCCCGTACCGTATGCTTCCGGCAAAAGAATATTTCACGCTGAAGACCGGCAACGATAAGTTCCATAGCGAACGAGGCATGCCGAACGTCATGACCTACGAAAGCATGCTCCGCACCTTCTCGCCGGAAGGAATCTGGCCGCAGGATAACGAATGGGGATGCGATGACTATACCCGCGAAGGGGCACAGGGCTGCACCTCTTTCAACGAGATCATCGCGAAAGGATATGGCGAACCGCAGAGTGCGAAAGAGTTTGCCTGCCTGGCACAGTGGGTGAACTACGACGGCCACCGCAGCCTGTTCGAGTCCAGAAGCCAGAACCGCAAAGGTCTGCTGATGTGGATGAGCCATTCCTGTTGGCCTTCAATGGTATGGCAGACGTATGATTATTATTTCGAGCCGACTGCCGCCTATTTTGCTATCAAGAAGGCTTCCGAGCCGCTGCATATCCAGTGGAATCCGGCAACGGACGAGGTAGAAGTGGTCAACTACAGCGCTGGCACGCATAAAGGTCTGACGGCAAAAGTACAGGTTCTGAATATGGATGCATCCGTAGCCTGGGAAAAAGAAGCGACTGTCGATAGCAATGAAGATACGACCGATAAGTGCATCAAGTTGGAATTCCCGGAGAACTTGTCGAAGGTCCATTTCATCAAGATGACGCTGACCGAAGATGGCAAAGTCGTTTCCGACAACTTCTATCACAGAAGTTTGGAAGAAAACAACTACCAGGATTTGTGCCAGTTGGCAAAGGTTGCTTTGCAGTCCGCAACAACCGTGGATAAAAATGCAGACGGAACCTGGAGTGCCGTGTCTGTTATCGAGAACAAGACGTCTACACCGGCTTTGATGATCCGCCTCAATGTTGTAGGTGGTAAAGACGACCAGCAGATTCTACCGGTATTTTATTCCGACAACTATTTCTCTTTGCTTCCGGGTGAAAAGAAGGAAGTACGTATGAGCTGGAGAGATGAAGATACCAGAGGTAATGAAGGCAAGGTCTTAATTACCGGATATAACGTGGAATAATATTATAGGTCGGCGACGGAAGGCGTGCAAAGTACCTTTATTACGATCCTTTAGGCACAGATTTACACGGATAAATTTATTTTCTTTCCGTGTATCTGTGCCTAAATTATGCCTATTAGTAAGCAGAATTTTGTTTCGACACACCTCCTGTCATATTTTTTTCTTGATTATTACTAAAATATTACGCAGCCTGAAAAAGATCTATTTTTGTATAGGACTTATCGGGAAGCTCTTTACCTTTGCCGGAAAGAGTATCGGAAGTAGATGGGAAAGCGGATCAAACTGATTTATATATTATCGTTATTCTCAGCTTTAATGGCGATAAGCGTGCAGGCCTATTGCTCTATAATCAGTATCGTTATGAAGTGGAGCGATATGCTGATGAATTGCCGCCGATGTATTGCGTGTCGGAGATGAAGAGTTGCCGAGCGCGGAAATGGCGATAGGTGATGATACTTCTTATATAATAGATCGTAGTTCGCGTACTCAATCCGGAACTTCCACTATCAGGAATGTGCAGACACAACTTTGTTTGATTTTAAAACGGATGTCTTGGTCGATTCGATAATTGGCGGTCAACTGAATATGACAAAACTAAACCTCTCGTTTGATGCGACCTTACCGGAAGACAGCATTATTCATGGTGTGGAACGAAATGTCGTTAATTACTATATTCCTTTCCAGGTTGAACGTTAGATAGTCTGCTTCGGGCGCGCTTGTCGCAATACGATTTCCAGATCGCTTTTTTGCCGGAAGGAGATACATTGAGCCGTTTCAATTCTTGGAAAATTTTACCGGAACATCTGTTTCCGCCTTGCTTGGAAGTTAAATACCGGTATGCTCCGTTGGAGCGGAAAGGGGTGATGATAGAAGTCGGTTTCCCGATAAACCCTCTTCTGAAGCGGATGGTGGGACAACTGATTTTGAGTCTGTTTTTGATCCTGTTGCTGCTTTCCTGCTTGGGTTTGCAAATTAATACGATACTTAAACAGTATAAGCTTGGCGAAATGCGTGAAAGTTTTGTTCATACGATGATTCATGAATTGAGACGTCCGGTACAGACTTTGAAAATGTGTGTCTCTTTCTTGAATGATAAAGAGATGCGCACGGATGAGGCTGCCTGCGACGGTATTGTCCAGGACGCCTTGTTTGAGCTGGACAATCTTTCCGCTTATCTGGAGAAACTGAAAAATATGGTGAGTGCCGACGGTAGTGCGACACTGCTGCATCCCATTCTGTTCAATTTGCAAGAGTTGGTTGAAAAGGTGATCCGTTTAGTTCATATTCCATCTGGAAAACAGGTTGCTTTTTCACTGGCTTTTCCACCTGATCTCCCATTGGTTACAGCTGATCCTGTGCATATTGCCAATATTCTGAGTAACCTGATAGAGAATGCGATTAAATATTCCGGCTCTGGAGTCAATATCCGCGTAGTCGTTATCCGGAATGACAAGCTGATAGAACTGACCGTAGCTGATGATGGCGTTGGTATTTCTGCCGACGAACAGACGAAAGTCTTCGAGAAATTCTATCGCTCCGTCCATTTACCGGATAAGCAAATTCCTGGATTGGGACTGGGATTGAGTTATGTACGTCAGATAGCCGAAGCCCATCATGGGCAGGTCTCGCTTCGTAGTGAAGTGGGAAAGGGCACGGAAGTAACAGTAGGATTACCGATATAAAACGATATGGCGACACCATTAAAAATACTTTTTGCAGATGATGATCTGAAATATTCACTTCTTCTCAAACGTTTTCTTGAAAAAGAAGGGTATGATGTGGCTTATACCGGAAACGGGATGATGGTTCTCGAACAATTTCCGGTTGTTAAGCCTGATCTTGTCCTTTTGGATATCAATATGCCGGGTTTGAATGGTTTTGAGGTCGCAGAAAGATACGGGAAAACGATCGCCATGTCCTGATCTTTTTCCTTTCCGACCGTTCGGACAAAAAACGACCGCCTGAAAGGCTTCAGCCTCAAAGGGAATGACTATCTTGCCAAGCCTTTCTATCCGGAAGAGCTGCTGGCGCGGATCAAAGAGCGGTTTGAAGTGAATCCCGATGTGAAAGTCGAAGAAGAAATCTATCATTTCGCTAATACCGTGTTTGACTATTCCACAAATGAAATCCGTACAGGCAACAGCAAGACGTGGTCACTTCCCGTCAGGCAGAAATTCTTCGTATCCTCGCCCGTAATCCAAATGTTGCGATCGACCGTGAAATCATCCTATCTGCTGTATGGGGAAATGTCTCTTATGCCAACTCCCTGGCTTTGAATGTGCAGGTCACTTATCTTCGCAAAGCCTTGCGTAACGACCCTTTGACCAGTATCGTTTCCCTTACAAAAAAAGGCTATATGCTGAAAGGATAAAAAAACTTGCTATCTTTGCGCAATTGAGAAGTATAGACAAATAAAAAAGCGTATGAGTTTCAGCGAAAAGTCTTGCCTGGTATTTGAACAGGCTACGAAGGCATATCATATCACCGATCATATAGATGCCACGGTACATAATCCTTATGAGGTGAAGAGTATAGAGTTCTATCTGTATTTGAAGAATTGGATTGATGCTGTGCAATGGCATATGGAAGATATTATCCGCAATCCGGCTATTGAGCCGACTGAAGGATTGGTGATCAAACGACGGATTGACAAATCCAATCAAGATCGTACGGATCTGGTTGAGTTAATTGACAGTTTCTTTTTGGATCAGTATAAAAATGTGAAAGTCTTACCGAATGCAACGATCAATACAGAGAGCCCAGCATGGGCGATTGATCGATTGTCCATCTTGATCCTGAAGATTTATCATATGCAACAGGAGGTAGATCGTTCGGATGCGACTCCTGAGCATAAGGGAAAATGTGAAGAAAAATTGCGTATACTTTTGGAACAAAAAAAGGATTTATGCGTGGCATTGGATCAGTTATTGGCAGATATCGGTGCTGGACGTAAATATATGAAAGTCTATAAACAAATGAAGATGTATAATGATCCGGCCTTGAACCCAGTATTGTACGGTAAAAAATAATGGCAAAGGTATTAGTAATACGACTCTCGGCTATAGGCGATGTCGCTATGACAGTGCCTGTCATTTATTCTGCCGCCAAAGCTAATCCGGAAGATTCCTTTACTGTTTTGACTCAAGCTTTTTTGATGCCCCTGTTTATGAATCGTCCACCTAATGTGGAGGTTATCGGTATTAATACAAAGGGGGCTGAAAAAGGGCTTATCGGGTTGTTGAAATTTATCTCGGCATTGTTGAAATTCGATTTTGATGTTATCTTGGATTTGCATAATGTGATCCGTACGATAATAATCTGTACTTTTTTCAGATTGAATGGTAAGCGTGTGTTTGTGTTGGATAAAGCGCGGAAAGAACGTAAAAGATTGACTGCAATTAAAGGCAAACGACTTTATCCTCTTCGTCCGGTTATAGTCCGTTATGCCGATGTGTTTCGGGCTGCTGGTTGAACTATACAGAAACGTTTACATCTCTTTATGAAGAATCTCCTGCCGAATTGTCTGGAATGGCCTCCGTTGCTGGAATTAAAAAAGGCAAATGGATCGGTGTTGCTCCATTTGCCAAACACCGAGGTAAAATTTATCCAGTGGACGAAATGGAACAAGTCGTTGCCTGTTTGTCGAAATGTGAAGATTATACTGTTTTTTTGTTCGGAGGGCGAGGATATGAGGAGGCAATCCTTGAACAATGGGAGTTTCAATATCCACGTGTTAAAAGTGTTGTAGGTAAATATGCCTTGGATAATGAGTTGGCGTTAATCAGCAATTGGATGTGCTATTGTGTATGGATTCTGCAAATATGCATTTTGCCTCTTTGGTAGGTACACGAGTGATTTCGATTTGGGGAGCGACGCATCCTTATGCCGGTTTTATGGTTATCATCAAGATTCCGGTGATGTTATTCAGGAAAATTTACCTTGTCGGCCTTGTTCTGTATTTGGGCAGAAACCATGTTTGCGCGGTGATTGGGCGTGTATGACACTGATAACACCGGAGAGGATTGTTGAAAAGGTAAAGGCATCAATAAAATAGTAAAGAGAAAACTACGATATCATGAGGGTCTGTTATTTTTCAAAATGTTATAAAGAACTATATAGTGCGGGAAGTAAAGCAAAGACCGATATGGAACAGATTATGTGCGATTTAGGATATCGGAATATCGGGTTTCCTTGTCTCGTTTGTTCGAATAAGATACTTGGCTTTGTCATAACTTTGCTCAGTATGATTAAAGTTTGTTTTAAGTTAAGGTCAGGTGATATTTTGATTATACAATATCCTTTGAAAAAATATTATACGTTTATTATGTAATATAGTGCATTATCGAGGAGCTAAAAGTTATAACCTTGATTCACGATTTAGGCTCTTTCCGACGGAAAAGATTGACAGTCCTTCAAGAAATTGATCGTCTGCAGAATTCTGATTATTTAATAACATTGAATGATTCGATGTCTGCTTGGTTACAAACTAAGGGGTGTGAAGTCCCGAAAGGAGAACTGAAGATTTGGGATTATTTATCTCCAGCCATTGTCTTAAACAAAATAGAACCAGCTACTGACTATACGGTTGTTTATGCAGGCGCGTTGGGATATAATAAAAATCGTTTTTTATATGAGTTGGATCGTTTACCTCGTCAATGGCATCTGAGTGTGTATGGTAAAGGATTAGAAGCTGATAAGATTCTCAATAAAGAATATTTCTCATATAACGGCTTTTTGCCGGCAGATCAATTGATATCTTCGGTACAGGGTGATTTTGGCCTGGTTTGGGATGGAGATTCTTATGAAGCATGTACTGGCAACTATGGTGAATATTTACGATATAATAATCCTCATAAAGTCTCTTTGTATGTCCGTTGTCATCTTCCGCTTATCATTTGGGAGAAGGCTGCATTGGCTCCTTTCATAAAAGAGAAGGAAATAGGTATTTGCATAAATCTTTGGAAGAACTGGATGGTAAATTGGAGAAATTGACGGTGGATGATTATTTTAAGATGAATCTCGGGTGATTGAG
>ENA-OQER01001685-OQER01001685.1-human-gut-metagenome-genome-assembly--contig:-NODE-1685-length-10119-cov-1.726882_pt1 | contig 10119 bp, 18 predicted proteins | sample MGYA00242797_ERZ504639 | MGnify/ENA primary metagenome ERZ504639 (study PRJEB26092, sample SAMD00036306) | human gut metagenome | host: Homo sapiens | study: EMG produced TPA metagenomics assembly of...
CCCGGAATTCACTTTTCTTTGTATGCTTTATTATTTCATCGTACTGTGCATACATTTTTGTGTTTCGTTTTCAAGTGTATAATAATGAAAAATATACGGCACAAGAAGCACAAGGAGCAGCATGGTAAAACCATAGAGTGTCATGATCCCCGTCAAAAGCGGAGCAAACAACGACAGTACCGTTATCACAGCAAATGTAACCGTTACAATCAGATGAATCAGACGTTCGTGCTGGAAAAATCCAATCTGAACCAGATGTTCTTCCAAAATACATTCCCATTCCTCATATGTTTTCTCTTCTTCGTCTGCCAGAAGCCGGTCCACACGTTTCCGGTACTCTGTAATTCTTTTTTTCATTTCTGCCTCGATTCAGACTCTATATTAATCCATAGTGTTCCATTGCATGCTTTATTCCATCATCGTAGATATCCGTTGTCACAAATTCAGCCGCCTCTTTTGCCGGAGGTGTTCCGTTTCCCATGGCAATTCCATGTCCCACAAAAGAAAGCATATCCAGATCATTGACACTGTCACCAATCGCATAGGTATCCTCATTTTTAATGCCCATATGCCTGCAGAGCCAGTCTATCCCGGTCGCTTTCGATGTTCCTTTCGGAACAAATTCCACAACATGTCCCTCGTGTTCGAGACAGTCAAAATCCGCATCCAGCTCCTTGCGCACCCGTTTATAATCGGTTGTTGGCAGGATATCCCCTGACATTTTATTAATGCGGATCTCCGGTGAATAACCTTTTAATATTTTAGCAGATGCTCCCATTGCCTCAAAAAGATACAGCACATAGGGATCCGTCCTGAAATTTTCTTTATCTATCCAGTGGCAGTCCGGGCCTTCCAGCACAATCGGCATCCGGCATTCTTCCATGACCCGGACAATTTTTTCTGTCAGTTCCGGGGAAAGAATATTTTCATACAGAACCTTTCCATCCATCTCCACATGGTTTCCGCATGCTGCAACAATCCCATCAAAGCCGATCCCAAGCAGCCGCTTATCGTTAATATTGCTGCGGGATCTTCCACTGCACAGAAATGTCTTATGTCCGTTTTTCTGCAATTGTCTGATGGTTGGAATTGTACTCTCCGGAATCTGCATTTTTTCATCCCACAGTGTTCCGTCTATATCAAAAAATATGTATGCCATTTTTACTCTCCTCATCTGTCAGCTGTTTCCCCTATACTAGCATAATCCGGCAGATGCGTCAAAGTATCCTGTTTTTATTTTCTATTTCAATGCATTTGCAATCCGCACAACAACATATCTGTTTTTCTGGAATTCAATCTCATACTGCCAGTACGGGCACGGTGCTACTGAGCTTCCAATCTCAATGGTAATAGAAGGTTTATTAAGCAGATCCATCACATACTCCCGGTACTGTCCTCCCCAGGACTTTCCGCTGCCGCCATCCGGGGCTTTGCTGTATCCGGTAATTTTCTTTGCGATATCATACATTTTATAGGTATCTTTTTTCAGGCTTCCTTTCGTACAGTCCCCGTAAATAATTCTTCCCATGGCATGGTAATTCACCACCCCCTGCAGATTTTGCTGTTTCATCAGCTGTCTGGTCAGCGTTGCTACTGCATAGGACTCCGGCTCGCTCAGTGCTTTTGGTCCGGAATATCCCTGTTCCCCTTTTTTCCCACCTGGAATAAAATGTTTTGCCGGGAAATTCCGGTTTAAGTCCACCCCACGTCCATTGGATTTCCATCTGGAATGTTTTGTCTGGGAAATCGTCACCCCATCCGGGTTTGCCATGACAATATAATGGATCTGCATCTTCTTGAGGACATTTGACATTTTGACCCCACCGATGGTTCCGTTATAATTTTCCAGATAATACTGGATTTCCTTCATCATGACTGCAGAACAGATATACTCTCTGGCATGCAATGTACTGACAATCAGAAGGGATTCCTCTGCATCCGGGTTTCCGATTGCAAAATCATAGATTCCGCGTCCCTGCACAGAAGTTCCGATTTTGGTCATCTCACAGTAATCACCGTACTGCTGTGCCAATTCCTGCATGTCTTTTTTCATCTGGCTGTAAGTATACTTCTGTGACCGGATCTGTACAGCCTCTGTATTCGAAAACGTGACTTTTGCAGCCTCATCCGCTTCCTTCTGCTCGTTTTTTGCAACAATTTTATATGTATATGTCTTACCGGATGATACGTTTTTATCGGTATAGGATGGCTTACTGCTCTCGGCAAGTTTTTTGTATTCCCCTCCGGCTGTTTTCCGGTAAATCACATAGGAAGTGGCATCGCTGCTTTTTTCCCATTCCAGATATACCTTTGTTTTTCCCTGTTTTGTTGTATGCAGTCCCTCCACGGCAGAAGGCTGTGGCAGTTCTTCCGGCTGTTTTGTATCGTCCGGCTGTTGGGTATCGTCCGGCTGCTTGGCATCATCTGATTGCTGGATATCTCCCGGCTGTTTTGTATCATCCGGCTGCTGCGTAGTATCCGGTGTTACATGATTACTCTCGGTATCCGTTACCGTGGCAGTATTTGCGGCATCTTCTGCATAAATACTCTGTGGGCACTGTGCCAGCATTCCAGCCACAAGTGCCCCGCAAATTACTTTTTTCCATAAACATTTCATCTTCTTTTGTACTCCTTTTTTCTATTGTCTTTTATCAGGCGTTTTGCGAAACGCGCTAGTATACGCCTCTTTGTTTATTTTGCAATATATTACCTCAATTTTATTCTTTCTCATTATCTACCTGCTTTTTTCTGTCAGACAAATACCGCCACATCAGCACAATCCCAGCTCCCAGTATCATCAGGGAAAATATCCATGCGACCGCATCTCCCCTGACACTGAAATCCAGCCAATGCGTTTCCGTCCGGACTACCGCAATAAATTTGCCGTCATATGTCCGATCATGGATGCATAGACATTTCCCGCGCGATCCATCAGAAGTGCCAGCACCACACCGAGAATCAGTGCGTAAATGAACTGCACGATATTGACATGCACGGCTGCAAAAATCAGTGCCGAAATTCCAACCGCAAACGGTTTCGACAGCATATCTTTTAATCTTCCAAAAAGAATCCCCCGGAATACCAGTTCCTCCAGAATCGGGGTAAACACTGCCAGACAAAGAATTTCCATTCCTATTGTACTTCCGTAAAAATCGGTATTTGCCTGCTGGTAACCCATCGAAATTTCCGTCAGTTTCGTCATGGATATGAGATTGTTCAGGGAAATTCCAAGACACGCCATAATCCCAGCCGCAAAAAGCGCATGACAGATACGCTCCCGGCTGATTCCAAACGGCTGCTTTGCAATCCCTGCCAGTGCCTGTCCCTGACGATAAAACGGAAGCATGGATGGAATTGTAAAAACAGTGGCAATCAGCTGACAGAACACATAATGTGTGGCATCTCCTCCAAATGCCCACTGTGCAATTGTCATAATAATCAGCATCACCGCATAATAAAAAAGAAACGGGTATAAGATATACCAGATCTTTCTCAGCGTCTCCTTAAAAGTTTCCATGATATACCCTCCCGTTTTTCTTTATTGTTTCTTTAACATGCCCGGCAGTTCTTCCATAGAATCGCACACACCGATCACGCCTGCCTCTTTCATTTCCTTTACATCTCCAAAACCAAAGCTGACCGCAAGACACGCAATTCCAAGTTCTTTCGCCCCGTTGACATCAAACATCGTATCCCCGATCAGACACATCTCGGATTTTGGAATATGACTCCAGCGGTGCATGACTTCCTTAAGAATCTCGGATTTTTTATCCCGTGTACCATCAAATGTTGCACCTACCACATCATCAAAAAGCGGAAGAATTCCAAAATGCTCCAGAATCCGTTTGCAGGATACTTCCGGCTTGGAAGATGCCATGCCAATCCGGTATCCCTGTTCTTTTAATGTACGGATACACTTTTCCACACCCGGATATAACTTACACTCAAAAATTCCCGTCGTATTGTACCGTTCCCGGTATTTCTGCACAGCCTCATACGCTTTTCATGCGAAAATCCATAATATCTTTCAAAACTCTCCGAAAGCGGCGGCCCGATAAACCGGTATAATTTTGCGTATCCGGCTCCTTAATTCCGTAAAAATCAAGCGTATATAAAACACATTTTATGATTCCCTCGGAAGAATCAATAAGCGTTCCGTCCAGATCAAACAAAATGGTGTTCATTATTTCTTTACTCCTTTGGTATCGCGGTTTCCCACATGCAGACGATGCAGGGCAACCGGCTTTCCTTTCACCTCGACCTCTTTCTCCTCACCTTCATGCAGCACATGAATACTTTTCAGTTCATCCCCGGCAGCCAGTTTCATGCCACGCACGCCCACCGCACCTTTCTTTTTCTGCGGAATTTGTGCACAGTCAATCCGAAGAAACATATCTTTCTTTGTTGCCATCACCAGTGTATCATTTTCTTCTAACGGACATACCGTTAGTACTTCATCTTCCTCTCCCAGCTTTGTTGCCGCCGTTGTCTTTTTTGCGACCACAAATTCCATACCGTCCACAACTTTGATCATGGCATACTTTGTGCCAAATAACATCCGGTGCGAGCTGACATGTTCAAGACCTGCCAGATATACAACATTCTCTTCTTTACTGTCATAATTGCAGAGGTTGTCAATCGGTGTTCCTTTATCCCGGAATTTTCCATATGGAAGATCAAGCACTTTTAGCAGATGCATCTGTCCCTTGTCCGTAAAGATACAGATTTTATCCGTATTTTTTGCACGTAAAGATATGCCTGTATTCCGCGTTTGCCGCCTCTTTATTTCTCTCATAGACAGAAGTATCCACTATCTTTGCATATCCGAAGCGGTCCATCAGAAAGACAACATCCTGCTCCTCGATCTTCTTTGCTGCAACTACAGCTTCTTTCAGATTGTCAATCACGGTTTTGCGCTCTTTGCCATAAGCTTTTTTAAACGCGGTCAGTTCTTTGATGATTACTTTTGCCATGGAAGAACGATGCTCTAAAATATCCTCATATTTTGCAATATTTTCCAGTGTCTCATCATGTTCTTTCATCAATGCTTCAATTTCCAGACCAATCAATTATACAGACGCATTTCCAGAATGGCCTGTGCCTGACGATCCGTAAAATTCAGCTGCTGTGCCATGATCTTTGAAGATGGATTCTTAAAGGTAATATGATCCGTATTTCCGTCTGTCAGACAGGCTTTTGCATCTTTGATGCTGCGGCTGCCGCGTAAAATCTCGAATGATCAGATCAATGACATTGCAGGCGCGGATCAGACCTTCCTGTATTTCTTTTTTGTCCTGTTCTTTCGCCAGAAGGGTCTGGTACTTTCTGGTTGCAATCTCATACTGGAATTTCACATGATGACGGATGATCGGCACGACGCCCATCGTCTCCGGTCTGCCATCCGCTACCGCAAGCATATTGACACCAAAGGTGTCTTCCAGCTTGGTTTTCTTGTACAGCAGATTCTCCAGAGCCTCGATATCTGCTCCTTTTTTCAGTTCCAGAACAATACGAATTCCCTCTTTGGATGACTGATTGGTAATATCGGTAATGTCACTGGTTGCCTTGGATTCTACCAGACCGTAAACATCATTTAAAAACTTCCCGATATTGGCTCCGATCATGGTATACGGAATCTCCGTGATTACCATGCGGTCTTTGCCGCCTTTGCCCTTTTCAATCTCGATTTTTCCACGTATTTTGATCTTGCCGACCCCGGACTCATAAATTGCCGGAAGATCATCTTTATTTGCAATGATTCCTCTGTCGGGAAATCCGGTCCCGGAATATACTGCATCATCTCCGCAGTGGTAATATCCGGATTTTTCATATAGCAATCACACCGTCTATCACTCTCCGAAATTATGTGGCGGAATGGAAGTTGCCATACCGACAGCGATACCTTCCGCACCGTTGACCAGAAGATTTGGCACCTTTACCGGCAAAACAACCGGCTCTTTTTCGGTTTCATCAAAGTTCGGGGCGAAGTCTACGGTGATTTTTATCCAGATCTGCCAGATAGGCTTCCTGCGTTACTTTCTGCAGACGTGCCTCCGTATATCGCATGGCAGCGGCACCATCGCCTTCAATGGACCCAAAATTTCCATGCCCGTCCACAAGCGGCAGTCCCTTTTTGAAATCCTGTGCCATGACAACCAGGGCATCATAGATCGAAGAATCTCCATGCGGATGATATTTACCCATTGTATCACCGACAATACGCGCACTCTTACGATACGGTTTGTCATATCGGATTCCCAGTTCATACATATCATAAAGTGTACGGCGCTGCACCGGTTTTAATCCATCACGGACATCCGGCAGGGCACGGGATGCGATAACGCTCATCGCATAGTCAATATATGATTTTGCATCAGCTCCGAATACTCGGTGCGAATGATACTATGTTCCATTTTATTTCTTCCTCACTCCTAGAAAACCTAACAGGATCTATACGTCCAAGATTCGCATCGTTGCATGTTCATAAATAAAGGCCTTTCTCGGCGGCACATCCGTGCCCATCAGCATAGCGGTTACATCCGACGCCATACGACCGTCTTCAATCTCCACGCGCTTCATGACACGCGTCTGGGGATTTAAAGTAGTCTCCCATAACTGCTCGGCATCCATCTCTCCGAGACCTTTGTATCGCTGCAGGGTAAAACTTCCGGTATGTGTTTTCCGGTATTTTCCAGTGCCGCATCATCATAAAGGTACTCTTCTTTCCCTTTTGACGGAATCACTTTGTACAATGGCGGCATCGCCACATACACATGTCCTTCAAAAATCAGTTCCGGCATAAACCGGTAAAACAGTGTCAGAAGCAGCGTGGAAATATGGGCTCCGTCGACATCGGCATCTGCCATGATAATAATCTTGTCATAGCGCAGCTTACTGATATCAAAATCATTTCCGTACCCTTCCGAAAAACCGCAGCCGAATGCGTTGATCATTGTCTTGATTTCTGCATTGGCAAGCACCTTGTCGATTACTGGCTTTTTCAACATTCAGAATTTTTCCGCGGATCGGCATGATCGCCTGATACATACGGTTTCGCGCCATTTTGGCGGAACCACCGGCAGAATCTCCCTCTACGATAAAAATCTCACACTTTGACGCATCCCGGCTCTCACAGTTGGACAGTTTCCATTGGAATCAAACGAAAACTTCTGCTTGGTCAGCAGATTGGTTCTCGCTTTTTCCTCTGCCTTGCGGATTTTTGCAGCCTTTTCCGCACAGCCAATCACAATCTTTAAGGTTTCTAAATTTTTATCAAAAAACAGCGGAACTTCATCACTTGTCACTTTGGCAGTTGCACGGTTTGCATCCTGATTATCGAGTTTTGTCTTCGTCTGTCCTTCAAAACGCGGGTCCGGATGTTGATGGAAATCACTGCTGTCATTCCGTTTCGCACATCTGTACCGTTGAAATTTGCATCCTTCTCTTTTAAAATGCCAAGTTCTCTGGCATAGGAATTGATAATCGTCGTAAACGCAGTTTTAAATCCGGTCAGGTGTGCACCACCTTCCGAATTATAAATATTATTACAAAATCCCATGATATTCTCATGGAACTCGCTGGTATACTGGAATGCCGCTTCCACCTCAATGCCTTCACTTTCCCCTTTGAAGTAAATGACATCATGCAGCACTTCGAGATTATTGTTCAGATCTTTGACGAACCCAATGATTCCATCCGGCTCATGAAACTCAATGTGCTCTGCTTCCGGCTTTCTCCGGTCCTCATATATGATCGTCAGTTTCGGGTTCAGATAAGCAGTCTCATGCATCCGGCTCTTCACATCATCTTCCCGGAATCTGGTCTTCTCAAAAATTTCTGGATCTGGAAGAAAATTGATCTTCGTTCCGGTCTTCTTTGTCTTCCCGATCTTTGGAAGAAGTCCGTCTTCAAGTTCTACCACCGGATGTCCCTGTGCATATCGGTCATGATACACATATCCGCCCTGGCTGATTTCCACATCCATATAGGTGGAAAGTGCATTGACTACCGAAGATCCGACACCATGCAGTCCTCCACTCGTCTTGTACGCATTGTTGTCAAATTTTCCTCCTGCGTGCAGTGTAGAAAATACAACGCGGGCAGCCGATACTCCCTTTGCATGCATGCCGACCGGAATACCACGTCCGTTATCTTCCACCGTACAGGAGCCATCTGCCTCAAGGGTCACCCATATTTTATCACAGGCACCTGCCAGATGCTCATCCACGGAATTGTCGACAATCTCATAAATCAGGTGGTTGAGTCCTTTGGTCGTTGTACTTCCGATATACATTCCCGGACGTTTCCGGACCGCTTCAAGCCCCTCCAGTACCGATATACTGCTTGCATCATATCCTGACATGTTCCTCTATCTCCTTACTATCCTGCTAAATTACATTTGATCTCTCATGTGAGCAATCACCATCACTGCAATCCGAAAAGTCATCGCATCGTCAAACGTACGGATATCCAGTCCGATTGCTTTCTCGATACGTTCCAGACGATATACCAGAGTATTGCGGTGCACATACAGCTGTCTTGCCGTCTCTGATATATTCAGATTATTCTCAAAAAATTTATTGATAGTAGACATTGCTTCCTCATCATCTAAGATGTCCGGAATTTTCTCACCGAATACCTCTTTGATAAACATATTACATAAACTCATCGGAAGCTGGTAAATCAGACGCCCGATGCCAAGCTTTCCGTAAGAAATTGTGTCATACTTGCATAAAAAACACGACCAACTTCCAGTGCCATCCGCGCTTCCTGATAAGATTCCGCAATTTCCGGAAGCTGTGTCACAACGTTTCCATAACCGACACGCACACGAATCATTGCTTCCATATGTAAATTATCTGCAAGGCTTCCCGCAATTTTTGACAGACGTTCCTCCATCTCCTCTTCTTTTATATGGGAAACATCTTTGATCAGAACGATACTGTGCTGATCCACGCAGGTCACAAGTCCTTCGAACGGATATCTGCAAGATTTTTACCAGTTCCATCGCCATATCGTTATTTTTACTTCCGGTATCAATCACAAAAACTACCCGCGGTACTTCCTGAATGTGGTGCTTTTTTGCTTTTCCGTAAATATCCACAATCAGCATATTACCAAGAATGATATTCTGCATAAAATTATTGCGGTCGAACTGCTCTGCAAAACTCATAACCAGATTCCGGATCTGGCAGACTGCCATCTGTGCGCATACAAGAAATGACTCTTCCTTCACCAGACAGACTAAAATATATTCCGTTTCACCTTCTACCATCACTTTATATAGATGATAATCCTGATACGTCTGTTTTTCAGCAAGCGATTCTGCGAAATCAACGACCACCTGCTGTTCTAATGCCTCCGGCAACGGCATCTCCTCCGTATGTGCTACCAGCTTCCCCTTTGCAGTAAACAATGCCGTATCCATGTGGCTGATCTCTTTAATTTCGTTTAATGAATTCTGTAATTTCTGATTTGAAAGCATATACTCTCCTATTATTTACGTTCGAAAGAACCGGGTGTAAATACTAACACCCGGGTTCAAGATTTACAACTATATAATTTTAACGGACTAGTTGGTAATTGTCAATTCTGTTTCCTTATCGAATACATGAATCTTATGAGGATCAAATGCAAGCTTGATATGATCGCCATAACGGGCAGGTGTATCAGAATCAACTCTTGCTGTCATGTTTGCACGGCTACAGAGTAGTACAGTAATACTTCTGCACCAAGTAACTCGTATCCTGTTACATCAGACTCGATGACACAGTCACCATTCTTCTGGATCATTTCAGGATCATCAGAGATATCCTCTGGTCTGATACCTAATACAACTGTCTTTCCGTTGTATCCGCCCTCTTCAAGCTTCTTTGCCTTGTAATCCGGAAGAACTACAGAGTAATCACCGAATGTTAATGTAGCTTTATCTCCCTGAATGGTGCACTTAGCATCGATGAAGTTCATCTGTGGAGATCCAATGAATCCTGCTACGAATAAGTTGTTAGGCTCATTGTATAATTTCTGTGGAGAATCAACCTGCATGATAACACCATCTTTTAATACAACGATTCTGGTTCCAAGTGTCATAGCCTCTGTCTGATCATGTGTTACATAGAT
>ENA-OQER01001687-OQER01001687.1-human-gut-metagenome-genome-assembly--contig:-NODE-1687-length-10104-cov-1.633357_pt1 | contig 10104 bp, 19 predicted proteins | sample MGYA00242797_ERZ504639 | MGnify/ENA primary metagenome ERZ504639 (study PRJEB26092, sample SAMD00036306) | human gut metagenome | host: Homo sapiens | study: EMG produced TPA metagenomics assembly of...
TTCGAATAATTTCCCGTAAAGTTCTTCCACCAGATGATCCAGAAAGGTTTCCTCTAAATCCGGGTACTGTTTTGAGAGCAAACAGGTCATGATCTCATAGCGTTTAAAGTAAAGATCCTGATCAAAAACTTCCTCGTCCATGCTCTCATCAATATCTTTTGCGCTGTAAGTGGAAGTAAACCAGGAAATGATTTCAGAAGATAAATCATTTTCTTTTTCTGCCTGCGTGCCAAGTGTTTTCAACTGCCGCAACGACACAATGCCGATCACGAAGAAGATGAGGAGCATGACACCCATAACGATACAGAGCATAATCTTCATATAATCAGCGACATGGACAGGAAGTACTCCGGTGGCAAATAAAATAAGTGCAATAAAACCGAAAACACTCACCAACAGGAATGAATAGGCAGTGGATTTCGTCTCTTCTTTTTTTTGATTCCTTTGAAACATAAACTTCATAATGATTCTCACTTCATTTTTTACTTTGTTATAATTATATTTGATTTACTAGACCGGGGCAACGGTTATATGATATAATTTTCTGTATGAAAATAACAATTTTATGTGTGGGAAAAATTAAAAGAAAAAATTTTTACAGGGATGCGGTCGCTGAATATGAAAAACGTCTGAGCCGCTATTGCAGATTTGAAGTGACTGAGGTGGCGGATGAGAAGACACCGGATCATGCAAGCGAGAATATGGAGCTTCTCATCAAGGAGAAAGAAGCGGAGCGCATGGAGAAGTATCTGAAGGAAAGGTGCCTATGTGATCGCCCTTGCAATTGAGGGAAAACAGTTAGATTCTGTGGAACTGTCGCAGAAAATTGATTCTCTGGGAACATCCGGTACAAGCCATATTATTTTTGTGATCGGTGGTTCGCTGGGACTTGCGGAACGCATTTTAAAACGGGCAGACTATAAGCTCAGTTTCTCAAAGATGACGTTTCCGCATCAGCTTATGCGTGTTATCTTATCAGAACAGATTTACCGCAGCTACCGCATTATCAATCATGAGCCATATCATAAGTAGACGATAAAAACAGACAATTTTAAAAATAACAAACATAGTGGGAGGAATTGTATTTTATGTTACGAATCAGAGAGTATCGCAAGGTGGAAAGTTTAGAGGAAGCCTACGAACTCAATCAGAAGAAAACGAACCGTATCATAGGCGGCGGACTCTGGATGAAAATAGGAGATCGGAATCTTATGACTGCCATAGATTTAAGTGGTCTTGGATTAGATCAGATCAGTGAGACAGAGGATGAGTTTGTGATCGGCTGCATGGCAACACTCCGCGATTTAGAAGTGCATCCGGGATTGAATGCATACACAGATGGCGCGGTAAAACAGAGTGTCTGTCATATCGTCGGAGTGCAGTTCCGCAACTGTGCAACCGTTGGTGGAAGTATTTATGGAAGATTTGGTTTTTCAGATGTACTGACTTTATTTGCGGCACTGGATTGCTATGTGGAATTATATAAGGGTGGAAATGTTCCAATTCAGGAATTTATCCATATGAATTATGATAATGATATTCTTGTGGCAGTACATATTATAAAAACACCTGTGAAGATCACTTATCTTTCACAGAGAAACACAGCAACGGATTTTCCGGTAATTGCAGTTGCTGTTTCAGAATATAACGAAAAACTGCATGTCAGCATTGGTGCAAGACCGGTAAGGGCAGAGACACTGACACTTGACCTTTCAGAAAAGCAGATATGGAACATCTGGTAAAAAAAGTGCAGGAACAGTTTTCGTTTGGAAGCAACCGGCGCGGCAGTGCAGATTACAGACGCCATATTGCAGGAGTTCTTGTAAAGAGAGCCTGTGCGGCAAATGAACAGCAGAGGATAGAAAATGAAGATACATTTATGGCTGAACGGCAAAGAAATCTCTGATGAAATCTCACCGGATATGCTTTATTGGAATATGTCAGAACAAAGGGATGTTACAGCGTAAAACGTGGCTGTGAGACATCTAACTGTGGACTTTGTACCGTGTGGATGAACAAAAAACCGGTTCTTTCCTGTTCGGTACTCGCAGCAAGGCAGATGGAAAAGAGATTGTAACTTTAGAGGGTGTGCAGGAACGCGCGCAGAATTTGGAACTTATCTTGCAAACCAGGGCGGTGAGCAGTGTGGCTTCTGTAATCCGGGATTTATCATGAACGTTCTGGCGATGGAGGATGAACTGAACAATCCGACCGAGGAGGAGATCAAGGCATATCTTTCCGGAAATCTCTGCCGCTGCAGCGGCTATGAGAGCCAGCTGCGTGCGATCAAAAATTACCTGAACCGTAACCGGGATAAAGAGTAGAAGAAATACAAGGAGAAACGGATATGAAATATGTAAATGCTCCCGTGATGAAAAAAGATGCCATGGCGCTTGTGACGGGAAAACCAGTGTATATGGACGATGTGGCACCGAAAGACTGTCTGATCGTAAAAGTACTCAGAAGTCCTCATGCACATGCCCTGATCGAAGAGATCAATATCACCAATGCATTAAAACAAAAAGGAATTGAATGCATTTTAACTTATAAAGATGTTCCACACCGTCGATTTACGATGGCAGGACAGACCTTTCCGGAACCGAGTCCTTACGACCGTTATATCTTAGACCAGCGTGTCCGTTTTGTCGGAGATGCGGTTGCGATTGTCGCCGGGGAGGACGAGGCGGCAGTTGACCGTGCATTAAAGCTTATCAAAGTGAAGTATCAGGTGTTAGAACCGGTGCTTGACTATCATACAGCGAAAGATAACCCGGTTCTTGTCCATCCGGAGGAGGACTGGAAGGCACTCTGTCCGGTTGGTGCAGACAATAAACGGAACCTTTGTGCGTCAGGCATGGACAGTGACGGAGATGTGGATGGTGTCATGAAAGACTGTGACATTGTCATGGAAGGAACCTATCATGTAAAGGCAATGCAGCAGAGTATGATGGAAACCTTCCGCACAGCTACTTATCTGGATACTTATGGAAGAATCAACATTTTATCTTCTACACAGATTCCATTTCATGTGAGAAGAATCCTTGCGAATGCCCTGGACATTCCAAAATCAAAAGTCCGCGTCATAAAGCCTAGAATCGGAGGAGTTTTGGAGCAAAACAGACCGTGGTAGCCGAGGTATATCCGGCAATTGTGACGATGAAAACCGGAAAACCTGCCAAAATCATTTATACCAGGGAAGAATCCCTAATTGCATCGTCTCCGCGGCATGAGATGGAAGTGACCGTGAAACTGGGCGCAATGAAAGATGGTACGATCCGCGCATTAGACTTGTATACTCTGTCGAATACAGGTGCTTTCGGAGAGCATGGACCGACAACTGTAGGCCTGAGTGGACATAAATCCATTCCGATGTACCAGACGGAGGCATTTCGTTTCCAGTATGATGTTGTATACACGAATCACATGTCAGCAGGTGCTTACCGAGGCTATGGGGCAACGCAGGGAATTTTTGCAGTGGAATCCATGGTAAACCGGCTGGCAGACAAACTTGGCATGGATCCATTGGAAATCCGTTATAAAAACATGACACATGAAGGTGATGTCATGCCGGCTTATTACGGAGAGACCGCAAATAGCTGCAAGCTTGAAGACTGTCTGAGAAAAGCGGCGGATATGATCGGATGGGAGAAAAAACCGCTGCGTCAGGTTATGCCGGATGGAAAGATCCGTGGACTTGGAACGGCAATGGCAATGCAGGGTTCTGCAATTTCAAACTGTGATGTCGGCTCTGTCACGATCAAACTGAGTGATGAGGGATTTTACAATGTGATCGTCGGATGTACTGATATGGGAACCGGCTGTGACACGATCATTGCGCAGTTTGTGGCAGACAGTCTGGACACGGACATTGACAACATTGCAGTATTTGGAGTAGATACTGATACCTCACCTTACGATTCCGGTTCCTACGCTTCGAGTACCACGTATCTGACCGGTATGGCTGCAGTGAAAGCGGCAGAACAGATGCGTGAAAAACTGCTGCAGCTTGCGGCAAAAATTCTGGAGGAAGATATCACAAAACTGGAGTTTGACGGCAAACGTGTATTTTGTGAAGAAACCGGAAAAGAAGTATCGCTGTTTGATCTTGCAACTGCATCCATGGTCAACAATGAGATCGCACTGGAAGTTACCTACAGTCACAGTTCCCCGGTTTCGCCGCCACCGTTTATGACTGCCCTGTGCAGAAGTGGAAGTCGATCCGGAAACCGGAGCCATCGAACTTTTTGGACTACACGGCATGTGTGGACTGTGGAACGGTTGTGAATACGAATCTTGCAAGAGTACAGACAGAGGGCGGCTTACTGCAGGGAATCGGTATGACACTGTATGAGGATGTATGGTACAACGAGAAGGGTGTGAATCTCTCAAACTCCCTTATGCAGTACAAGATTCCGACCCGTCTTGACTTTGATAAAATCTGCGTGGAATTTGAGAGCAGTTACGAGCCGACCGGACCTTTCGGTGCAAAATCAATCGGTGAGATTGTAATCAACACGCCGGCTCCTGCAATCGCACAGGCAGTATACAATGCAACGGGTGTATGGGTGAATGAATTGCCAATCACCCCGGAGAAGATTTTAAAAGGGATGCATGTGATTTGAGATGGAATCTGATTCTGCTGGCAGCCGGATATTCCAGACGTTTTGGAGACAGAAAGCTGTTGGCAGAGATAAATGGAACACCGCTTTATCGCTTTTCACTGGATAAAATAAGAAAGCTCTCGGAAAAACTTGGAGATACGACCATTCTTGTCGTGACATCTTACCCGGAGATTGAAGCATATTGCAGAAAACAGAGCGTTACCGTGATAAAAAATGCCGGAACAGATAATACCGGAATTGCGTCCTCTATTCAAAAAGCGGTGAAATATCTGGAGACACAGGAGTGTGCCGTGGAGGGCAGTCGAAAGGCAGATGTTTTCTTTACAGCAGACCAGCCTGGACTTGACGAAAATGAGGTATGGATGTTTTTGAACCAATATGCATCGCAGAACAAAAAATCGGTACGATGGAATGTAAAAATATCTGGCGCAGTCCAAACGTATTTGATGCATGCTATCGTTCAAAATTATTACAGCTTTCGGCGGACAAAGGCGGAAAAGCTGTGATGAAACAGCACGCAGAGGATGTGTTTTGTTTTCACACAGAAAAAGAAACACAGTTTTTGGATATTGATACGAGAGAGGATTTATTGCGCATATCAGATAAGCTTTTTTCATAAGCTTATATATGAGTAAAAACAGTAAAAAACCAATCCATGAAAAAATGATAAGTCAGTTAGAACTCCCCAAAGACCTTATGCTTGGAGCGGCAATTGTCACAATTACCGGGCGGAAAGAGGTTCTGGTCGAGAATTATAAAGGAATCATTGAACTGGAGGATTCACTTGTGAAAATTCAGACAAAGAACTGCAGACTTCAGATTTTAGGAGCTCATCTGACGGTGGAGTATTACACGAATGAGGAAATGAAAATTGTCGGTCTGATCGACTCCGTTTCTTACGAGTATTAATGTTTGTCTTATCATGGATCAAATTTTTTCGTGGATATGTGTATGTGCATCTTACCGGATATGCCACAGAGCGTTTCCTGAATTTATGTGGCAGCCGCAACATTTTAATCTGGAATTTAAAACCAACGGAAGATGGGTACTATTTTTATATCAGCGTGGATGGTTACCGCAGTTTAAAGCCAATCTTAAAAAAAAACAAAGACAAAAGGCGCGCATTTTTAAAAAAAATACGGTGTGCCGTTTCAACTGTTCCGCTACCGGAAACATAAAGTATTTGCGGCAGGAATCGCCGTTTCCGCTGTTTTGCTCTTTTACTGTTCCGGTTTTGTCTGGAATATTGAAGTAAAAGGCAATTCTTATCTGTCAGAGGAGACAATCCTCACGTTTTTGCAGAACGAAAATGCAGGCTTCGGTGTACCAAAAAGAAATATCAACTGCGAAGAACTGGAAGAAAAACTGCGTTCTGCATACAGTGAAGTCATCTGGACTTCGGTAAAAGTCTACGGCACGAAAATGACGGTGGAACTTCAGGAAAATCTGCTGCCGGAGGAGGAATACGAGGCAAAGGATGACACGCCGGAAGATATCGTTGCAAAAAAAGACGGTGTCATTGCTTTCATGGTGACGAGGACAGGAACACCGCTTGTGACCGCAGATATGGAAGTGAAAAAGGGAGATATCCTTGTCAGCGGCAGGGCAGAATCTTGAATGACGACGGTGAAGTGGCGGAATATATTTATCCGGGAGCGGACGCAGATATTATTGCAGAAGTAAATTTTTATTATGAGGATGAAATAAATATTTCGTATCAGGATAAAATAAAAACAGGCAGGGCAAAAAAAAGATTATGGGATCAGGTTCTTTGATTATCACCTGAAAAATCCATTTTTCCGGCAGGACTATGAGCAGTTTGATCTGACGGAGCATGCCAGCCAGCTGCATTTTACCGACAATTTTTATCTTCCGGTTTATTTTGAAACCTATTTGTATGAAGAATGTCAGACAGAGGAAAAAACGTATAGTAAAACAGAGGCAGCAGCAATTGCACAGAGCCGTTTTGAGCAATATCTTGCAAATTTAGAGGAAAAAGGTATTCAAATTCTGGAGAAAAATGTTATGATAGAAAAAGCAGATCAGAAATATGTGGTAACAGGGACGGTGGATGCCTATGAATCCATCGTTTCATATCAGCCGACAGAGATTCTGGAAATAACGAGTGAAGAGAGGCAGCAACCGAATGAGTCTGACTGAAATATCTTTAAATATACCAACCGAACATGTGGCAAATGTCTTTGGACAGTTTGATGCCTATATAAAGAAAATTGAGCGACTCTTAATGTGACGGTAGTCGTTCGTGGAGATTCCATGAAACTGATTGGAAATGAACGTCAGATCAAGAGTGCTTCTAATGTGTTTATGCAGCTTTTTGGAGTTGTCCAAAAGGGGAAATGTCATCACGGAGCAGAATGTGAATTATGCATTGTCTTTAGCGGCGGAGGCGAAAGAATCTGCGATCGTCGAGATCGATAAGGACTGTATCTGTCATACAATCAACGGAAAACCGGTCAAGCCAAAGACGCTTGGACAGAAGAATTATGTGGATGCCATCCGCCAGAAGATGATCGTCTTCGGAATGGGACCGGCAGGTACCGGTAAAACATACCTTGCAATGGCAATGGCGATCACAGCGTTCAAAAATGAGGAGGTCGGAAGAATCATTCTGACCAGACCGGCAATCGAGGCAGGCGAGAAACTTGGATTTCTGCCGGGAGACTTACAGAGCAAGGTCGATCCGTATCTGCGCCCGTTATATGATGCGCTTTATCAGATCATGGGAGCTGAGAGTTTCCAGAAGAATATGGAAAAAGGATTGATCGAGGTTGCCCCTCTTGCCTACATGAGAGGCCGGACTTTAGATAATGCGTTTATTATTTTAGACGAGGCACAGAACACAACACCTGCCCAGATGAAGATGTTTTTAACCCGCATCGGATTTGGCTCTAAAGCAGTCATCACAGGTGATGCAACACAGAAAGATCTCTCACCCGGAACAACTTCAGGTCTGGATGTTGCACTGAAAGTATTAAAAAAGGTAGACGAGATCGGTATCTGTGAACTGACCAGCCAGGACGTTGTGCGCCACCCGGTCGTACAGAAAATTGTAAAAGCATACGAAGATTATGAAAATCGCAATAAAAGAAACCGGCAGAGCAGAAGAAAAAGTGGGAGAAACGATAGATGAAGGAACAGTTTGTGGCAAAGAGGATCGTGAATATAGGATTGATTTTTCTTGTTGCAATTGGGGTTTCTGTCATTGCCGGTATGATGGGCAGGATGTATTTAGACCAGCTTCTTGGAATGGGAGCATTGACAGTTCTGTTCATGGTTTTATTTGCATTTCTTTTGATTTATGAAAGAAAACGGAAAAAGATATCAAATAACCGCGAGACGGATTACGGAAAGATTTTAAAGGGATTTTTGTTGTCTGCTATTCTTACAGTGATCTTTCTTTTCCTGCCGGAGTTTACAAGTCCGGTCATGATCCTGCCAATCTTAATGTCGGCGGTCGGAACGTATGAGCTTGCTGTGTGCAGTTCCTTTTTCTTTTGTACCGTATTGGAGATGGCAAAGGGCTGTCAGTCCTATGAGATCCTGTGCTGCACGATGCTGCTTCTGGCAGGATTTATGATCACACATATGCTGGAAGATACCCGGAATAAAAATGTGGTATCTGATCCTTATCTTGCAGTGGCTGTTTTGATCCCGGTACTTTTTTCGTACTTTTTTTATCAGGAACCGCATTATGATATTCTGGGCAAAGCCGCAATTGGGGCTGCTGTGACGGATCTTGCAGCTGCGTTTGTTTATCCGTTTCTCACAAAGCAGAAAGAGGCTGAGATTGATAATTTCTTAACAGATATCACAGAAGAGGATTACGGTCTTTTGCGTGAACTGAAGAAGTTTTTCGAGGCAGGAATACAGACATGCCTTCGTGTGTCGGGAATCGCCGAAAAATGTGCATATATTGTAGGGGCAGATGCTGCTGTCTGTAAAGCGGCTGGTCTTTATTATCGTATTGGGATTTTAGATGGCGATCCTATGGTGGAAAACGGGGTTGCAAGAGCGCAGAATCATTGCTTTCCGGAAAAGGTGACGGAAATCCTCTCTGAGTATTATGGAATCGAAAAGATGCCGTCCACCATTGAATCTGCGATCGTACAGATTGTAGACGGGATGATCAAGAAGTTAGAAGCACTTGAGAAGACAAGCAAAATCGCCGGTGGCTGGAACAAGGAAATGGTGATCTATCAGACCTTGAATGAGTTCTCTGCCCAGGGACTTTACGACCAGTCTGGACTTAGTATGAATATGTTTTTAAAAATCAGAGAATATCTGGTAAAAGAGGAGGCTTTACTGTTATGACATTGAACTTTGAAGCGGAAGTAAACGTACCATTGATTTTGATGTGGAAGCTTTAGCAGGGGAAGTGATCAACTTTACTTTGGAACACGAAGATTTCCCATATGAACCTGAGGTAAATCTCACATTAGTAGACAATGAGGGGATCCATGCCATTAACAAAGAATTTCGTGAGATTGACCGTCCTACGGATGTTTTATCATTTCCAAATGCTTTCCTATGAAAATGCAGGAGATTTTTCAAAACTGGAAGATGATTATGATGATAATTTTAACCCGGATACCGGAGAAATTATGCTTGGAGATATTGTGATCTCGGTGGACAAGGTTTTAGAACAGGCAGAGAGTTACGGGCATACCACAAAAAGAGAGTATGCATTTCTGATCGTACATAGCATGTTACACCTGTTTGGCTATGACCACATGACACCGGAGGAAGCTGCGGTGATGGAAGCAAAACAAAACAGATTCTTGATGAGATGAACATCACAAGATAAAGAAATTTTGAGGAATAATATGAGTAATAAAAAGAGTAGCACCAGTTTTTTAGTGCAGGGTTCCATTCTTGCAATGGCATCGATCATCAGCAGGATCATCGGTCTGGTATACCGTATCCCGCTGACTGCTATCATCGGAAATAAAGGAAATGACTATTATGGCTGTGCCTTTGAGATTTATAATATATTGCTGATCATTTCTTCCTACAGTCTGCCGCTTGCAGTATCAAAGCTTGTGTCCGCAGATATGTCGCTTGGGAGAAAGAAGAATGTATACCGTATTTTGAAATGTGCGCTGATCTTCGGACTGGTGTCCGGTACGATCGCCGCATTGATCCTATTCTTTGGGGCTGAGTTTATCACAGGAACGATCATGAAGACGCCTTACAGTATTTTTGCAGTGAAGGTGCTTGTGCCAACACTGATTGTAGTTGCAGTACTCGGCGTTATGAGAGGATTTTTTCAGGGACTCGGAACGATGATGCCAAGCGCAGTCTCGCAGATCTTAGAGCAGATCGCAAATGCGATCGTGAGTGTGTGGGCAGCCTATGTGCTTTATAACTACGGAACCAAAGTGGGTGCGGTGCTTGGAAATGCAGAAAACTATGCCGCTGCCTACGGTGCTGCAGGAGGAACGCTTGGTACGGGAACCGGGGC
>ENA-OQER01001688-OQER01001688.1-human-gut-metagenome-genome-assembly--contig:-NODE-1688-length-10102-cov-2.579148_pt1 | contig 10102 bp, 16 predicted proteins | sample MGYA00242797_ERZ504639 | MGnify/ENA primary metagenome ERZ504639 (study PRJEB26092, sample SAMD00036306) | human gut metagenome | host: Homo sapiens | study: EMG produced TPA metagenomics assembly of...
GGAGGGCGTTTGCGCCGGTGTAGAACAAAAGCTGGGCTGGCCGGTGTTCGTCAAGCCGCCAACGCAGGCTCCAGTGTAGGCATCTCCAAGGTGTCCAGTCAGGAGGAGCTGAAGGCCGCCATCGCCCTTGCACTGGAAAACGACCGCAAGGTAGTGTTTGAAGCCTTTGTGGACGGACAGGAAGTGGAGTGCGCCGTGATCGGCTCCGACCCCGCCGTGGCTACCCGTCCGGGCGAGATCCTTGCCGGTGCCGAGTTCTATACCTACGACGACAAGTACAAGAACGGCGTGAGCCAGACCGTCATCCCGGCCCACCTGCCGGAAGCAAAGCTGGACGAGGTGAAGACCTACGCCGCCATGGCCTACACTGCCCTGAACTGCGAGGGCCTTGCCCGCTGCGATTTCTTTGTGGAAAAGGGTACTGGCCGGGTGCTGATCAACGAGATCAACACCTTCCCGGGCTTCACGTCCATCAGCATGTACCCCAAGCTGATGGAGCACGAGGCCTGCCGGTGCCGCAGCTCATCGACCGGCTGATCGCGCTGGCGCTGGAAAGGAAGGAAAAGCAGCATGGATAACCGCCCGATCGGCGTATTCGACAGCGCCTTGGCGGCCTGACCGGTGTGCGGGAGCTGCGCAAGCGCCTGCCCCACGAGGAGATCATCTATTTTGGCGATACCGGCCGCGTGCCCTATGGCAGCCGCAGCCCGGAGACCATCCTGCAGTATGCCCGTCAGGACGTGGCATTCCTGCTTTCTAAAAATGTAAAGTGCATCATGGCGGCCTGCGGCACCGTGTCCAGCACCTACCCGGCTGCAGAAGCGGCAAAGCTGCCGGTGCCATATCTGGGCGTGGTGGATGCTGCCGCCCGGGAAGCAGCCTTTGCTACCCGCAACCGCCGCATCGGCGTGATCGGCACCGCTGCCACCATCCGCTCCCGCAGCTACGAAAAGCTGCTGCGTCAGCTGGTGCCGGGGGTGGAGATCACCGCGCAGGCCTGCCCGCTGTTCGTGCCGCTGGTGGAGGCCGGTTACGTGGACCACAGCGAGGAGAGCCGACAGCAGGTGACGAAGCTGGTGATCGCTCAGTACCTGACCGAGGTGCGTGAGGCCGGTGTGGACACCCTGATTTTGGGCTGCACCCACTACCCTCTGCTCAAGACCATGATCGGCGAGTTCATGGGCCAGAGCGTGACGCTGGTGGATCCGGCCAAGACCGCCGCCCACCATCTGGAACAGATGCTCTCCGAGCGCGGCCTGAAAGCGGCACAGGAGCACGAGGTCAGGCGCACTTCTACGTGAGCGATGTGCCGGACAGCTTTGTGCAGACGGCAGACCTGTTCCTGGGCGAGTACAAGGGCGGCCCGGTGGATCAGATCGCCATTGATAAATATTGATAAGGACAGAAAAACGTGAGCAAACCGCTGAAGGAAGATTATATCATCCGCATCAAGAGCCGCATTGAGCAGCATGTGAAAGAGCCTGTGGAGCAGGAAGAAAAGGAAGAGTTTGTGGAGCTGATGACCCGCGGCCAGTTCGTGCAGAAGGGCGGCAGCTACTACATTACCTATAAAGAGACCGAGACCACCGGCTACGAGGGCTGCACCACCACCCTGAAATTGCCGCCGACGCAGCCGCGTGGCGATGTTGCGGTTTGGCAAGGGCGGCGGGGCCGGAACCCAGCTGCTGATCGAAAAAGGCAAGCGCAACCTCTGCCACTACGAGACAGGCTACGGCTCCATGACGCTGGGCGTGACCGCCGACGAGATCGAGTGCGGCCTGACCGAGAAGGGCGGCACCGCAAAGTTCGGCTACCTGCTGGACGCCAACAGCGCCGAGCTTGTGAGCCGCAACCGCCTTGAAGTGACCGTGACCCACGTAAACTGAGATATTTCCCAGACTGTGAAAGGAACCAGACCAATGACTGAATTTGAAAAGATCTACCAGAACTATAACCCCCGTCAAGCTGCGCTGGACGAGGCACGCGCTCTGCTGACCGCTGCCGCCAAGGCCGCCATGGCCGATGGTGCTCTGCCGGAAGCTGAGCTGCCCGCCTTCATCGTGGAGATCCCCGCCGATACCAAGAACGGCGATATCGCTCCAACATCGCCATGGCCGGTGCACGCAGCTGGCGCAAGGCTCCCAAGATGATCGCGGATGCGCTGCTGGCACATCTGCCCTCCATCGAGAACAGTGTGTTTGCCAAGGTGGAAGTGGCTGGCCCCGGCTTCATCAACCTGTTTTTGGCTCCGTCCTTCTGGGCCAGTGTGGTGCTGGGTGCCTGCTCCAACAAGGAGTATGGCCGCACCGATCACGGCAAGGGCGCCAAGTACAATGTGGAATTCGTTTCCGCCAACCCCACCGGCCCCATGCACATGGGCACGCCCGCGGCGGCGCTCTGGGCGACTGTCTGTCCGCTGTGCTGGACTGGTCCGGCTATGATGTGACCCGTGAGTTCTATATCAACGATGCCGGCAACCAGATCCAGAAGTTCGGCAAGAGCCTTGCCGTGCGCTACCTGCAGAAGTACTGCGGCGAGGAAGCTATCCGCTGCCGCCGAGTGCTATCAGGGCGGCGACATCAAGGTGCTGGCCGGTGAGTTTGCCGAGCTGAACGGCGACAAGTACGTTGCCGCTTGCAAGGGGATGGACGAGGAGACTTTGTTCAAGAGCGAGGCTTTTGCCGCCCTGAAGGACGCACTGGTGACCTACGCTCTGCCCAAGAACATTGCTGCCCTCAAGCGCGATCTGGGCAAGTACCGCATCGACTACGATGTGTGGTCCATGAGAGCACCCTGCACGAGTCCGGCGCGGTGAAGGCCGTGGTGGATAAGCTGCTGGAGCTGGGCGCATGCTATAAGGCGGAGGACGGTGCCATCATGTACCGCAGCGCCCAGTACGCTGCCAAGTACGGCACGGTGAACAAGAAAAAGACCGAGGACGGCACCGAGGAGGAAGCCAAGGACGAAGTGCTGGTCCGTGCCAACGGCATCCCCACCTACTTTGCCGCCGATATCGCCTACCACTACAACAAGCTGGCTACCCGCGGCTTTGCCAAGGCCATCGATGTCTGGGGTGCAGACCATCACGCCATGTGGCCCGCATGAAGGGTGCCATGGATGCCATCGGCCTGAACGGCGAAGATCTGGACGTTGTGCTGATGCAGATGGTCAACCTGATGCGCGACGGCCAGCCTGTGCGGATGTCCAAGCGCACCGGCAATGCCATCACCCTGACCGACCTGCTGGAAGAAGTGCCCATCGACAGCGCACGCTTCCTGTTCAATATGCACGACGCAGGCAGCGGCATCGATTTTGACCTCGATCAGGCTGTCAAGACCGACAACGATAACCCCGTGTACTATGTGCAGTATGCCCATGCCCGCATCTGCTCCATCCTGAAAAAGATGGAGAGCGAGGGCGTGCAGTTTGCCGGTGCCGAGAAGGTGGATGCCACCCTGCTCACCGAGCCTTCCGAGATGGATCTGATCCGGATGCTGGCAGCCTTCCCGCAGGAGATCGTCATGGCGGCCGAGAAGTACGACCCCAGCCGCATCAACCGCTTTGTCATTGATCTGGCCAGCGCCTTCCACCGCTTCTACGGCAGCTGCCGCATTCAGGGTGCAGACCCCGCTGTGCAGCAGGCACGTCTGGCCCTGTGCATCGGCGTGAAGAATGCCATCTTCAACGTGCTGACCATGTTCAAGATCAACGTGCCGGAGAAGATGTAACATGCAAAAACCCTCTCAGTCAAAACCTTACGGTTTTGCCAGCTCTCCCGAAGGCGAGCTTTATGCGCTATGAAGATAAACGATTTCTTCACCCGCAAGAAGCCTGTTTCGGCAGATGAAAAGGCTCCCCCTTTCGGGGGAGCTGGCACGGCGCAAGCGTGGCTGAGAGTTCGTACCCCAAAAATCTGGCTCCCCTGCGGGGGAGCTTTTTTCGATAACAGCGAGGAACAACCAATGGAACCTTTGAAAATCGGCAATATCATCCTGCCGCACCGGGCGGTGTTCGGCCCGATGGCGGGCTTTACGGATGCACCCTGCCGCCGCCTGATGGCCCAGCACGGTGCAGGCTTTACTGTGAGCGAAATGGTGTCCAGCCGGGCGCTGGTGTACGGCGACCACAAGACGGTGAGCCTGCTCAAGCCGAACCCAACGGTGCACCCTATGGCGTGCAGATCTTTGGCGAAGTGCCCGAGATCATGGGCGAAGCCACCGCCGCCATCGAACAGTACGAGTTCGACTTTGTGGATATCAACATGGGCTGCCCGGCCCCCAAGATCGTGTCCGGCGGAGCAGGCAGCAAGCTGATGCTGGACCCGGACCGCTGCGGGCGCATCGTGGAGCAGGTTGTGGCAAATACAAAACGGCCTGTCACCGTGAAAATGCGCAAGGGCTGGGATGCCGACCACATCACTGCAGTGGAGTGTGCCAAGGCCTGTGAGCAGGCCGGCGCAGCCCTCATTGCGGTGCACGCCCGTACCCGGGAGCAGATGTACACCCCCGGCATCGACCCGGAGATCATTGCCCGGGTGAAGGATGCCGTCAGAGTGCCGGTGCTGGGCAACGGCGACATCCACTCGGCAGAGGATGCGGTGGAGATGATGCAGGCCACCGGCTGTGACGGCGTGATGATCGCCCGGGGCGCGCTGGGCGACCCGTGGCTCTTTGAGCGGGTGAACGCCGCCATTGAAGGACTGCCCGCACCCAAGGCACCCAACCTGCAGGCCCGCATGAATGCGCTGCGCCGTCAGGTGGAGGAGATGGTGGAGCAGAAGGGCGAGTTCGTCGCCATGCCGCAGGCCCGCTCTCAGACCATGCACTATATGAAGGGGCTGAAAGGTGCGGCCAATCTGCGCCGCTACTGCTGCACCCTGACCCATCTGGAAGATCTGGACGAGCTGATCGATGCTGTTTTTGAAGAGCAGCGCAAAGCGGGCATCGACCCGGACGACGTGCGCGAGGTGCCGTTTCCGTAAGGGAAATATTACTGCTGCCGGGTCAGCTCATCCAGATTCTGGGTGTAACAGGGCAGACAGTGCTCTATGAACCAGTCGGCTTCCGGGCAGTGCATGGCCTGCAGGGCCGCTTTCTGCTGGGCCAGCGCCGCGTCAAACTCGTGGTTGCCGCTGCGCTGCTCCTCCATGCATTTGATGAGGGCGCTCAGCCGGTCGGCGGCCTTCAGCAGGCGCTTTTCCTCGGCGGTGAGCAGTTCCCCGGAGATGAACGGGGACAGCTCTTCGCTCAACTCGTCCGGCAGAAGGCCGGTCATGCAGCGCACGCTCTCGGTTTCCAACGCCTTGTAGGCATCCCGCAGGGTGGGGCTGCTGTACTTGACCGGTGTGGGCATGTCGCCGGTAATGATCTCCGGGCGCGTCGTGGTACAGCGCCGCCACTGCTACCGTTTTGGGGCGGCAGGGCGTGCCGGTGTAACGCCGTGCGATCAGGCAAAGCATGTGGGCCAGCAGGGCGGTATCGCAGGTGTGCTCGCTGAGAGATTCGGCCGGGTGGAGTGCATCAGGCTCCAGCGGGTAATGTATTTCATGCGCGCCAGCAGGGCGCTGAACGGGTACAGCATGGCAGCTTCCTCCTTTTTTCTCCAACATACCTGTCCGGCAGAGCGTTGTCAAGCCCTTTTTTCTGCGCAGTGTTCGTGCTATACTAGAACAAACCAACTTTCTGCCGCTTTGGCAGAGAAAAGAGGAAACCATGGAGCGGTCTGGTACTGCCCGGCAGCCGCAGCTGCTGGGACAAAAAAAGGATAAATTCTGGCTGACGGTGGGCCTGTGTGCCCTCACGGCGGCCCTGTTCTTTCTGCCGTTTTATATCATCGACGGCGGCTTTTTCCACTATGCAGGCGATTTCAACAGCCAGCAGATCAGCTTTTACCGCTATATGAACGGCTTTATCAAGGGCGCAGGCTACCCGGACAGTGCGTTCACCTCGGTGCACAATACCTTCTCATGGGCTACCGACCTTGGCAGCGGCGTGATGAACGCCTATTCGTTCTACCTGTACGGCTCGCCGTTCTTCTGGTTCTCGCTGCTCTTCCCGCAGGGTGGCTGCCCTACCTCATGGTGCCGCTGCTGGTGCTCAAGTTTGCCGTGGCGGGCGGCGGTGCGTACCTGTATCTGCGCCGCTACGTCAAAAATATCGACTACGCCGTGCTGGGAGCCTGCCTGTATACCTTCTCCGGCTTTACGGTATACAATGTGTTCTTCAACCACTTTGTAGATGTGGTGGCGCTGTTCCCGTATCTGCTGTGGTCGCTGGACGAGGCCCTTTACAACGACCGCCGCAGCTGGTTTGCGTTCTGGGTGGCGGTGAACCTTGTCAACAACTACTTCTTTTTCATCGGTCAGGTGGTATTTCTGGCCATCTACTTCATCTGCAAGCTCAGCACAAGGGACTTCCGTCTCACTGCAAAAAAGTTCGGGCTGCTGGCCTTTGAAAGCCTGCTGGGCGTGCCATGGGCAGCATCCTGCTGGTGCCTGCGGTGCTCTCCATTTTGCAGAACCCGCGAACCATCGACCTTCCTCCGGCTGGGGCTTTCTGACCTACAGCAAGGTGCAGCAGTACCTTGCAATTCTCGTCAGCTGGATCATGCCGCCGGATTCTCCCTACCTCACATCCATCTGGTCGGAGGGCGTGATCAAGTGGACCAGCATGTCGGCCTATCTGCCGCTGTGTAGTCTGGCCGGTGCCGTGGCCTACTGGAAAGCAAAGCGCGGCGACAGTAAAAAGCGCATCGTGGGCACCTGCGCCGTGTTCGCACTGGTGCCCATCCTGAACAGTGCGTTCTACGCCCTCAATTCCAGCTACTATGCGCGCTGGTACTATATGCCGGTGCTGGTGCTGGCCGCAATGACCGTGAACGCGCTGGAAGACCACAACACCGATCTGGACAGCCCGGCCCGCGGCATCAGCTGGCTGATGATCGCCACGGTGGCCTTTGCGGTGGTGCCGGTGCAGGACAGCGACACCGGCAGCTGGTCGTTCGGCGTGCTCAAGAACCCCGGTCAGTACTGCGCGGTGCTGGGCTTTGGCCTGCTGGGCTTGCTGCTGTACCGCTATCTCTGCCAGAAGTGGCGGGGTGACAGCCGCTTTGCCCAGCGCCTGACGGCGGCAGTGCTGGCGTTTGCCTTCCTGTTCAGCGTGGTGCACATCGGCATTGGCAAGTTCGGCCAGTGGTATACCGACAGCGACCTTGTGAAGCAGGACACAAGCGCCCTGCTGCTGAAAAACGACCTGCCCGAAGGCGATTACCGCGTGGATACGTACAAGATCCACGACAACATCGGCATGTGGCTGGATAAAAGCTGCCTGCAGTATTTTGGCAGCACGGCAGCCCCCAGCATCCTCAGCTTCTACCCGGCGCTGGGGGTCAAGCGGGATGTGCGCAGTGAGCCGGAGCTTTCCAATTATGCACTGCGGGGCCTTTTGAGTGTGGAGTACCTTATCACCACGCCGGAAAAGCAGACCGACTTTGAAAACGAAGCCGACGACGGCTGGGAATATGCCTTTGCAAAGGACGGCTATGCGGTCTACCGCAACACGAACTACGTGCCCATGGGCTTTGCCTATGACTATTACCTCACCCAGACCGAGTACGAAGAAACAGCCAAGCACCCGCGCAAACCTCCTGATGCGTGCACTGGTGCTTACCGACGAGGATGCTGCAGTCTACGGCAAGTACCTCACCCATCTGCCGGAAGGCAGACGGGAGGAGCTGTACTATGAGTCCTACGTGCAGGACTGCCGCGAGCGCCGTGCCACGGCTGCCAGTGTGTTCCAGATGAACAATTCGGGCTTCCACGCCGAGATCACGCTGGAAAAAGAGAACCTCGTGTTCTTCTCCGTGCCTTACGATGACGGCTTTACGGCCTATGTCAACGGGCAGGAGGCCGACATTGTGGAGGTGGACGAGGGATTGATGGCTGTGCTGTGCCCGGCAGGTGAAAACAGCATCGATTTTGTCTACCAGCCCGACGGCATCCGGCTGAGCCGTGCGCTGACTTTGGGCGGCATTGTGGTATGGCTGGCGTACACGGCGTACTTCGTCTGGCGCAAGCGCCGCACAAAGCGGGCTGATGCACGGAAGAATGACTTTGTGCTGTAGAAAAAAGAAATTTTTGAAATTTCCCCTTGACTTTATGCCAATAAAGTGTATAATGCAATCAAACCGATGAGGCGGAAGAGAACCTGCACAGCGCATCTTCAGTGAGCCCGGACAGTGAAAACGGGCGAGAGCGGGGCAGAGCTTCGTGGGCCGCCGAGGGCCGGGCAAATGGGCAGCAAGCCTTAGTAGCTTTGGACGGAAGTCTCCGTTACAGGACAGGGGAGTGTTGGCTCTCCGTGAGAGGCTCTGCAGTTTGCAAAGCAGGGCAAGCAAGGTGGCACCGCAGAATCGAACTTACCCGATCCTGTCCTTGTGGATAACACACAGGGACAGGGTCGTTTTTATTTGTAAGACCCGTCCCGCAAGGGGAGCGGGTCTTTTACTTTTGCCGCCCGCTCCGGGAAAGGAGTTTACTGTTATGAAAAACGTTACCATGATCTCCCGCCGCAGCTTCCTCAAGGCCGCTATGGCTGCTTCCGCCGTTTCTGCACTGGCATTCACCGGCTGCGGCGGTTCCGCTTCCAGCACCGTGGCTGCATCTTCCACCGCTTCTTCCGCTGCCGCTTCCGCAGCAGCCGAGGGTGGCCAGACCTTCAAGGTTGGCATCGTCAACTATGTGGATCATGCTTCCCTCAACCAGATCGTGGAATCTGTGGAGAGCCGTCTGGATGAGCTGGGGGCAGAGAAGGGCGTTACCTTCGACTACGCCGACTACTACGCAAATGCACAGGCTGACCAGTCCAACCTGAACCAGATCGGTGCCGACCTCGTAGGGGACGGCGTGGATGTGATCGTGGCTGTGGCTACCCCCACCGCCGCAACCATGCTGGCCGCTGTGGAGGATACTGATATCCCCGTTGTCTACTCTGCTGTCACCGACCCCGCTGCTGCAGGCTTTGACGGCGAGGAGAACATCACCGGCACCTCCGACGCACTGAACACCGAGGCCATCATGAAGCTGATCACTGCCGTCAACCCGGACATTGACACCATCGGCCTGCTGTACGACCTGAGTCAGGATGCCTCCACGCAGGCCATTGCAGATGCTAAGGCTTTCTGTGATGCCAACGGCATCAAGTACATTGAGAAGAACGGCACCACCACCGCTGAGGTGCAGATGGCGGCTGAGGCTCTGATCGCCGCCGGTGTCAAGGCCGTGTTCACCCCCACCGACAACACCGTGATGACCGCAGAGCTGTCCATCTACGAGACCTTTACCGAGGCAGGCGTGCAGCACTACACCGGTGCCGACAGCTTTGCACTGAACGGTGCGTTCGTAGGCTACGGCGTGGATTACGTCCAGCTGGGCGAAGCCACTGCCGACATGGTGGCAGAGATCCTCTGCGACGGAAAGACTACCGCAGACCTGCCCTACCAGACCTTTGATAACGGCATCGTCACCATCAACACCGAGACCTGCGAAGCGCTGGGCCTTGACCTCGACACCGTGAAGGAAGCCTTCAAGCCCTACTGCACCGAGATCGTGGAAGTAACCACCGCAGAGAACTTCTCTTAAAAAAGTACCCTCTCAGTCAAAACCTGACGGTTTTGCCAGCTCCCCCGAAGGGGGAGCTTTTGGCAGTTCTGAGGAAGTGTTTTGCTGCCCACAGTGCACCGCATCACAAGAAGCTAAATTAAATAAGTCCGGTATCTTCGTGGTTAGCAGGCTCGCCCTCTCAGTCAAATCCTACGGATTTGCCAGCTCCCCCAAGTGGGAGCCTTTGGCAGTCCACGTAAAGTTCATCTTTCTGCCAAGGCCTCTCCCTTTGGGAGAGGTGTCACCGTAGGTGACGGAGAGCGAGCCTGCTTTCCGTCACGACCCTACTCGTGAAAAGGGGATTCAGAAAAGCCCGCAGGCTTTTCTGAATCCCGAATAAAAACCCAATTCCGCTGAATATGGCCAGAGCAAAAGCGGAGGCCATTTTTAAATCGTCCAATCCAAAAGAAACATAAAAGGAGCACACACATGCTGGCGAGTATC
>ENA-OQER01001689-OQER01001689.1-human-gut-metagenome-genome-assembly--contig:-NODE-1689-length-10098-cov-2.146525_pt1 | contig 10098 bp, 13 predicted proteins | sample MGYA00242797_ERZ504639 | MGnify/ENA primary metagenome ERZ504639 (study PRJEB26092, sample SAMD00036306) | human gut metagenome | host: Homo sapiens | study: EMG produced TPA metagenomics assembly of...
ATACGATCGGCGGTATTATCTATGCACTGAAAGTGCCGATTTCAATGCAAAGCATAAAAATTTCGGCTCCCATGAGATCTTCCACCTGTTTGTGATGGGCGGAAGCGCATGCCACTTTGTGACGATGTTTCTTCTCGCCTGAGCCTTTACAGCCCACATCACGAATCTGCTGTAATTAGTAAAAACTATATACGTCAAAAATCCTGCCGGAAGTTCCATCTGAAACTTCCGGCAGGATTTTTCTATTTCGTCCTTTCTTATACCGTAATTTTTCTTTTTGCATGTTCTGCTGCCACTTCTTCTACAGTTTTCTCTCTTACAACCGCTGCACCCTTGTATCCTTCACAGCGAGGTGTTACATAATGCTCCTTTAAGTTTGTTTTTGCAGCTTCGATTCCTTCTTTGTACTGTGGCAACCATTCTTCCTGTGCAACCAGCATTTCATCGATCATCTGCCAGATTTCCGGCGGATTACATACCGCTCCGGTCAGTGGATCCATTAAGGCAGCCTGTTTTAACAAAGATACATCTCCGTGAACAGCTGCTTCTACTGCCAGTTTCTGTACCCAGATGGACTGTGAGCACACTGCTGCACATCCCAGTGGCAGATCCCCAAGTTTTGGAATACTGATTCCGTTACCATCACATAACAGGGAACTTCTACTACACTCTCATATGGAAGGTTTGTAATACATCCTTCATTCATAACATTGAAATGCCCTCTGTATTTTCTTCCTGTTTCCAGTGATTCGATGATATAAGAGCAATGTTCTTTTCCTCTTGCGGATCCATCCAGTTTCTTTGGTTCTTCCTCACGAATCTTTGGATAATCTGTCTCAAACCAGTTTCTTTCTTCTCTGGTCACCCGCAGATAACCACCGGTCTCACCATTGATCCAGTTATCCAGATTGATCCAGTCTTTGATCTCATCCGGACGTTTTCTGTACCATGCCACGTATTCTGACAGATGTCCGTTTGATTCTGTAGAATAGTATCCAAAACGTTTCAGAATATCAATTCTAACTTTTTCTTCTTCGCTGAATTTCTCATGTGCTTCAAATCCTGGCAGAATCTTATCTAGCATTTCTTTTCCATGATGTTTCACAGACACATACCATGTCTGATGATTGATTCCTGCACAAGTAATATCCAGTTCTTCTCTCGGAATTCCTAAAACTTCTGCTATCTGCATTTCTCCATGAATTTCTCCATGGCAAAGACCAAGAGTTTTAACACCACCGTACTTATTACAAGCCCATGTTGCCATTGCATTCGGATTGGAATAGTTCAGCATAAGAGCACCCGGTTCTGATACTTCTCGAATATCTTTACAAAAATCCAGCATTGCTGCGATTACTCGTTGTCCGTACATAATACCACCAGTGCACAATGTATCTCCAACACACTGATCCACTCCGTATTTTAGCGGAATTTCAATATCCGTCTCAAACCCTTCCAATCCACCAACACGTACGCAGTTTACAATGTATCTTGCGTCTTTCAATGCTGCTCTGCGATCTGTTGTAGCTTCGATAACCACTGGAATTCCATTTGCATCCAGATCTCGCTGGCAAAGTTCCCGTGTCTTCTCCAGATTGTCCGGATTAATATCTGTAAAGGAAATTTCTGCTCTCTGCAGCTCCGGTACAGACATGATGTCAGTAAATAATGTTCTTGCAAAAACAAGGCTACCTGCCCCGATAAATGTAATTTTTAAGCTCATAAAAACCTCCCGTTATTCCTTGTTGATTCCATCTTTGCCGGCCTTAGACGTTTCTTTTTATAGCTTCAATATATCAATTTTATACCGGTTCTCACAGTTCTTTTCTCATTAAAAACCATACATTTTCTACCATTATGCATCGATTATGTATATTTTGCTTTATCTTGTCATATGTATGGTTTTTATCCATCTTATACTTGTTTTTTTGATAATTTATAAAGCTTCACACCATGCGATTTTACTTTTGTCACTATCTTATCCACGCTTCCAAGATCTTCCCGTTCCCACAAATCACGAACTTCATAATATCCTTCTAAACCTGCTTTTCTAAAGTCAAAGCTGAAAGTTTCATCCCAATTAGTAACATTAAACAGTGCAATATAACAGCTACCTTCCTCATCGTGTGCACCCCATGTGATCAAATCAAAGCTTCTCTCAATCTGATGTGCATCTCGACTGTCTTTATGCATCTTCAACACTTCTTCATTTGTCAGCAGTGATAGTGTCCAGGAATCCAAATCTGTCATCTCCGCCCCTAACATCAGGGGTGACCGGAAAATACACCATAATGACATCATTGTTTTCTGTTCATCCTGCGACAAACGACACATGCGATCTCCCACGCCATGTTCGCAGCCAATGATAGAAATATGTCCTAACGGCAGCATATCACAATCCGGATAACATCCCTCAGACACATATGGCTCCATTCATTACATCTGGAAAACATTTCCATAATATTGTCCCAACTGTCCCACAGGTCATTAGTAATTCGCCACATATTTGCATTCTTCCGCAGATGTTCCGCTTTATCTAACATTGCCGGTCCCGGAGAAAGGCTTAATACGATTGGACGTCCACATTTATCAATAGCTCGTCGAAGCATCTCTATCTCGTCTCCGCCATAAGCAAGTGTACTTTCATCATTTGTTCTTCCATATTTGACGCAAATATCATCTACCTTAATAAAATCGACACCCCAAGAAGCATATAATTCCAATAAAGAATCATAATATTCCTGCGCTCCCGGCTTAGTACAGTCAAGACCATACATATCCGAATTCCAGCAACAAATAGATGCCGGATGAGCTACCTGCCTTGCTGTGTACTCCGTTCCTTTGATTTTTACATTTTGCGTCACAGCCTGACGCGGAATACCTCTCATAATATGGATACCAACTTCAGTCCTTTGTTGTGTATATATTCCGCAATCGGACCAAATCCTTTGCCGTCTGACGCGGACGGAAAACGGTTCGGAGCCGGGATTACACGACCGTATTCGTCCATACACAGATCCGCAAACTGATGATAATGACTGGAATCTGCAGTAGGCTCGTACCACTGGATGTCACATACGATGTATTCCCATCCATACTTTTTCAAATGTTCTGCCATATAATCCGTATTTTTCAAAAGAACCTCTTCCGTTACTGCTGCGCCGTAACAATCCCAACTGTTCCACCCCATCGGTGCTGTTGGTGCAAATGTATTTTTATTTATCATCTGTTTTCTCTCCTTTGTCTGTTTAAAAAATGTCAGGTACTATAAAACCGGTTGGATTATATCTTCTGTTTTTCAATACCTGACACTTTATATTTTTATTTTCTGTTTCTCATTTTTTCTTCTTATTTGATTTCAAACAGTCTTGCGCAGATTACCTGCGGCATCGCTACCTGTAATTTACCGTCTTCAACTTTATACGTACAGTCTCCCGTTGCCGGATAGATAACTTTTGCGCTTGTTCCTGTAATTCCTGCTGCCGCCAATGGAATCTCTGCTTTATCTGTCTTCGGTGTAAATACAGCCAGATAGGTCTTGCTTTCTGTTTTGATCGCATATGCCAGCACATCATCTCTGGTATCTGTAAAGCCAAGTGGAAATACAGGAACACCCTTTTCACATCATCACGGATTTCTTTATATAAGGATATTCCTTCCCGCATCAGTTCCAGGCTTTCTTCTCCCATATCCCATACCATACCGCTCATATATGGACGAAGAAGCAATCCATTTACCATATTGTAGATAACATGTTCCCGTTCATCCTTATATGGATATACCCACATACCTGCCTGCTCCGGTGTCACGGCGCTTGCCACATTGGATGCAATATAGGAGTTGTAAACATAATCCGTCTGGTCACTGGTGGACTGAAGGCTTAACAGTTTCAACATGCCATAATCCATACGCTGTCCGCCGGAGCCACAGTTTTCGATCACCAGATCCGGATGTTTGCAGAAGATTTCCTGATACCATTCGTACAGATACAGATAATGATCACGAATTGCATCGGCACAGCTGTCTGCATACAGATCACTTCCGTATCCCATAGTTACATTGTAATCCACTTTAAAATAGCCCACACCATAGTCCTCGATCAGACGATCCACTACATCCATACAGTACTTCCGGACTTCTGGATTTCTAAAGTCCAGTAGATATCTCTTATTGTCGATATGACGTTTTCCGTGGCGGCAGATAAACCAGCCATCCGGCAGTTTATTCGCCAATTCGCAGGCAACCCCCATAACTTCAATCTCAAGCCACAGTCCCATAACCATGCCTTTTTCCTTTGCATAGTCGCATACTGCCTTCAGAGTATTCGGGAAGCGTTCCGGTGACTCTTTCCATTCACCTACACGATCCCACCAGAAACCTTTATCATACCAGCCACAATCCAGACAGTAGTATTCACAACCCATAGCCGCTGCCTTGTCGATGATTGCTTTTTCCTTTTCTTCGGTAGGATCTCCCATCAGGCAATTCATATAATCATTAAATACTACATTTAATTTCTCATCATCTTCGTTTGGACGACGGATTTTCCTTCTGTATTCTGTTAATTCTGCCATCGCTTCGTTAACATCACCATCTGCCACACCAAAACCGGCGGGTACTGTGGTAAACGTATCTCCTGGCTTCAGATTTTTCCACCAGCCATGTTCCGTCTCTGTTGCCCCGGAAAGAGCCACATACAACCGTTCTCCGGTACTTGTCCATACTCAATCAGCCACTGACCGGAATGTTCCACCTGGAAGAAATAAGTTACTTTGCATTCTTCATCTTCACAGATGCCCATTGGTAAATACTCACAGGTAGACCAGGAACTGTGTCCACCGTAACAATATCTGTTCATGCCAAATCCTGGTGTGTTAAATCCATTTACTGCCATTCCACTCAGATTAATCTCCCGACAGTCATTCTTTCTCCACTGACTCTCACAATCCCAACTGTTATGTGGTGTATAGATACTTGTTTTCTCAAAATAAGGCTTTTCTCCGCTCTGGCAGAGTCCCTGATATATAAAGGAAGACACATATTCCAAACCAATCTCTTCTGTTCCTTCATTTTTAAGAGTTGTCCATACCTGAACTGCTGCAACATTTGGATAAAACTGCATGTGATACTCGCCTTTTACACCATATTCAGCAGCTGTATGAATTACCAGTCTTTTCCTTTTTTCATTTTCCAGAACCTCATGGCTCTGATATACAAAATCCGTAGCTCCACCACTGACATTGTGCTTATATGCATGCATCCCTCTGGTTCCACGTCCGGTGATCTGAACTTCTGTAATCGGATAAAAATCTTCTTCCCCACGATCTCTTTCCTTTACATCCATACGCCCGGCAGGGTCGAATTGCTTCAGTTCTACTACTCCGTTTTCCTGAATTTCAAAAACTACTTTTAATTTTCCCTCTTCGATACGAATCTCTCTAGTCATGTCCATGTTTTCTCCTTTCTTCGAATCGATTTTAGTTCTTTGTACTGAACATACCTTGTTCGTACATATAAAATAAAGGCTACATCCAGTTCATTTCCAGATGTAGCCTTATTTTTACTATGCTTTTGTTCCTGTCAAAGCAATTCCTTCGATAAACTGTCTCTGGAAAATAATGTAAATAATAATCATAGGAATCATTGCCAGAACGGAACCAGCCATCAGGTTTGGATAATTAACAGAAAACTGTCCTCTTAAAGTTGATAAACCTGAGGATAATGTCAACTTATCCAACTTTGTGTTTACGATCAACGGCCACATCAAATCTCCATATGCAAACAATGCTGTAAATACTGCCAATGCTGCCATTGCTGTCTTGGTCAACGGGAAAGCAATACTGATAAAGCTTCTAAAATGTCCACACCCGTCAATTCTTGCGGCTTCCAGAAGATCATCCGGAATACCCATATAGGTCTGTCGCAGGAAGAATGTACCGAAAGCACTTACCAGTGCCGGGAACACCAACGCGAATAGTGAATCCGTTTTTCCCAATGCTGAAATCATTTCATACTGCGGCAGGATAAACACCTGTGCCGGAAACATCAGCTGATAATACGATCATAAAAAACAGATTCTTCAGTGGAAGTTCACTTTTGCAAATGCATACGCTGCCATAGAGGAGAATACCACTGCACAGATCACTCGAATCACAATCATCATGATCGTATTAAATACAAGTTAAAAAATGGTAAACTCTTTGTAACCTGCTCATATGCTGCCGTATTACTGAACGATGCCGGTAACAGTGTTGGCGGTATTAACGTTGTTTCCGGAACTGTTTTAAAACTGGTGCTTATCATCCAGATAAATGGGAATATCATAAGAACACTTCCAAGTATCAAAACGAGATACACCAATATGTTGCCTTTTTTTATTTTTGGTTCTGTTTACTTGTTTTTCCATATTGCTGTGTCACCTCTCTCGTCTATACATCATATGTAACCCATTTCTTCTGTCCGATAAACTGTACTGCTGTAATAATTGCAATCAGAATGACACACCATACAACCAGTGCTGATCCATAACCTTTGTTATTCTTAACAAAGGTCTCCTGATAGAAATTATAAAGAATCGTCTCACAGCTTCTGATCGCCGGATTGGTTTTTTCAATCATCATATAGACAATGTCAAATACCTTCAGGGAAGCCATAACACGCATCATCAATACAAAGAACAACGTTGGCGAAACCAAAGGAATCGTAATACTCTTAAACTGCTGGAAAGAATTTGCCCCATCGATTCTCGCTGCTTCGTAATATGATTTTGAAATACTCTGCAGACCGGACAGAAGCAAGATTGCATCGTATCCAACACTGCTCCAGATAGTAACAATCGCACATGCTAACAATGCTGTCTTTGGATCAGAAATCCACTGGATCTTCGATGGAAGATGCAGTGCACCTAATACGATATTAATAATACCGTATTCTGCATTAAACAGCCATTTCCATACCATGCCACTGCCGCAGGGGCAACGACCATGGGAAGGAAGTAAATTGCTCTGAATACTGTCTTACCATTGATACTCTGATTTAATAGTACTGCAATTAATAAACCAAGGATAACTGTCACAGGCACTGTCAGTAACATAAATAACAGGGTGTTTTTTGTTACAGTCCAGAAACCGGCACTTTGAAACATGGTAACATAGTTGTCTAATCCTACAAACGTCCATTTTCCAAAAGCTCCAGACTTAAAGAAACTCATATAGACGGTTCTGCATAATGGATAAATATTAAGAAGAATCAGACCGAGCACAGTAGGTAATGCCATCAGGAAACCAACGCTGGCACCTTTATCATATTTTCTTTTCTTCTTTCCCATTTTTGCCACCTCTCATTCTGTCTTATTCAGAAGCAAGACACTCATCTACCTGCTGCTGGCACTGTGCGAACGCATCATCCAGACTCATCGTTCCGCTGTATGCTTCCAGCAGAGTTGCTTCAACTTCCGGGAACCATGTAGATTTGGATTTTGAATACGGATACTGAACACTGTACTCCAGCTGATCTACGTATGCCTGTACATTTTTACCTTCATAATTATTAGCCCAGGAATCACCGGTTCCGTTAAATGCCGGGATAGCTGCACCATTTTCACCGTGAATAATCGCTGCTTCTTCCGTTCCCAGGAATTTCAGTACATCTTTTACAACATCCATATGTGGATTATCTGCGGATGTAGCGTATGCAAGTCCGTTGGAGATGCTGGCTCTTCCGTCACCGGATACCGGATCCGGGCATTTCGGCAGAACTGCCACATCCCAGTTCAGGTCTGGATAGTTGATATACAGGTTATTGATTCCCCAGCTTCCAAGATACATCATAGCGCCTTCACCGGCGAAGAAACGTTCTGCTTTACCAAGATCAGAGAAATCACTCTGGTTTGGAGAAAAATCATAATCGGTCTGCCATCCGATATATTCTGCGATACCTTTCTGTGTTGCAGGATCATCAAATCCGGCTTTTGTCTTATCATCATTAATATAGTAGCCACCTGCCTGATAAATGGTATTTGCCCATCCTTCCTGCTCATTCTCATCTGCCATCATACCGTATTTTCCAGTTTTTTCATGAATAGTTTCAGATGCTTCTACCAGATCATCCCAGGTCCATGTATCATCCGGATAGGAAACACCTGCTTCATCAAAGATGTCTTTGTTATATACAAGACCGATGGTATCAACATCTTTCATAACCCCATAGATTTTGTCTTCGTATGTAAGTTCTCAACCAGATTTGCCGGGAAGTTATTGTGATAATAGTCCGGGTCTTCATCTGCATACAGGTCTGTCAGATCTGCCAGCATACCTGCCTCTGCATATTTACTGAATTCATTGGTGTGCATCCAGAAAATATCCGGCAAGGAATTACTGTTTGCCATAGCTTCCAGTTTTGTCCAGTACTCACTCCATGTGGAGATCTGTACTTCAATCGTTACATTCGGATGTTTTTCATGGTATGCAGCCGCCAGAGCTTCCATACCTGCCTGCTGATAGATTTCCCATCCAAGCATCGTCAGTTTTACTTCTCCGTTATCTCCGGAAGAATCAGAAGAGCTACTGTCCGTTGTTGCTGCATCCGAACTTCCACTGTCAGAGTTTCCTGATCCACAGGCCGTCATACTTCCTATCACCATACATGCTGCCATTCCGAACGCCAGAAATCTTTTCATATTTTCATACATTTTCCTCCATTTCATTGTTTATTTTTCTCTTCTTTTTTTCTCTCCGCCTTTTTTTCGCTTAGCACTTTGACGTTTTTTTAATGTATTTTTATAGTATTCACTTGTTAATTTTTACCAACACATCTTTTTTCATCCTTTTTCTTTCACATTTCTGCATTTATGTTTTATTTTGTATATTTTGCATTATTTTATCTGATTTTCGTTACCTCCCCCTGAAATTTTCAACTATTTTTATTTGTCCATATACTTTTTTTTGTAAAATTTACTATAATAAAGTTTGTACTTAGTCATGTACAGAAAGGGGAAAATCATATGGCCTGTTATGTATTTAACTTTAATCTCCACGATTTAAATCTGGTTGAAATTGGAAAGCAGAAATGTACACCTTTATATTCCTTTGGACCATTTATCAGGAATGAATATATTTTTCATTATGTTATCAGTGGTAAGGGCTACTGTTCCATGGGACATGATGTACAGGAATCTTCTATTCAGAGACCTGATCAACCTCCGGTGGACCAACCGCTCATGAAGTGAGAGCCGGAGAAGGATTTTTGATAGAGCCTCACACCAAGCATATTTATAATGCAGATCTGAACGATCCCTGGCACTATATCTGGGTTGTTTTCAGCGGTGCCTCCGCTCCACATCTTCTTCGGGCCTGCGGACTTTCCAAAACAAATATTGTTTATCATCCCAAAGATACTACAATTCAAACATCTCAGAATATCCGCCAACCTCTGATGAACATTCTCGAGCATCCGGATGCTTCAGAAGCTGCAGTTATGGGAAATTTTTACCTGTTTTTGGATCAGCTGATACAAAATGCTGCTCATCCAATCATCGAAAGTTCTAACAAGGGAATGTTCCGACAACATTATGTTAATCTTGCCTGCCAGTATGTCTCCACTTATTATGCAACCATCCAATCCTTGGACGAAATCGCTGTTTACTGCAACATCAGTCAGAGTCATCTTACCAGACTCTTCCGTGAATCTCTTCACATGTCCCTGCAGGAATACCTGATTACTGCCCGGCTGAACAGAGCAAAAGAACTTCTGGTTACAACAAATCAGTCTATTTCCGAAATTTCATGGGCTGTAGGATACCCGAATGATTGAATCTTCTTCGGGCATTCAAAAGCAGATATGGAATCTCACCAAAAGAATTCCGTCAAAAAAACCGATTGTAATTTCATTCGACAGAATTCGCGAATCTGGCATATGAAGCAGCAATCACTATGTCCTCTTATAAAAGCTGCAGCAATTCTCTGCACATAAAAACAAAAATCAGCGAACTATCAATACAACTATGTATCTATATTTCGCTGACTTTTTCATTTTTTTGACAGGTTTTCGACAGTACTTTTTATGGTAATAACCTGATATTTTTAATATATTAATTTTTCT
>ENA-OQER01001690-OQER01001690.1-human-gut-metagenome-genome-assembly--contig:-NODE-1690-length-10098-cov-1.503259_pt1 | contig 10098 bp, 11 predicted proteins | sample MGYA00242797_ERZ504639 | MGnify/ENA primary metagenome ERZ504639 (study PRJEB26092, sample SAMD00036306) | human gut metagenome | host: Homo sapiens | study: EMG produced TPA metagenomics assembly of...
AGGAATTAAAGGAGGAACGAAAAATGTGTGAAGCATTACGTGAATTATTTGCGGATGATCTGCGCGAATCGAGGGAAGAAGGAATTATGGAGGGCAGGAATGTTGGAAAACTCGAGGGAAAACTCGAAGGCGCAGCTTCAAAAGTCATAGAAATAGTAATTAAAAAAATATAAAAAAGGCTGCTCTGTAAAAGAAACAGCAGATATGCTGGAAGAACCCCAAACGTTAATCAAACAAATCTATGATGTGATCGGACAGTGTGCACCTGATTATAATGTAGAGACAATTTATAAGATACTTCTGGATAAAACTATATAATATGTAACATCCGTAGGCTGGAACAAGACTGGAAGACGGATTTTCACAACCTAGATATTACATGCCACACAGCCTTGGATAAATAAAAATAGAACTGATTTGTTTTCAGGATTTTGGACGGAAAACAAATCAGTTCTATTTTTTATGTTTATAAATACTTTAGGCATGCAATACAACATAACCTGCAAAAAACCCGTAACACCACCCGAAGCGGCAGTTCATAATCCAAAAAGTCTTTGAAACAAAGAATAACGTATTGAATTTCTTTGAAGCTAAGACTATAATGAACATATATTCTTATTTTATAAGAATAAGTCTTGAAAGTTAGGAAAAAGTGCAATTATGATCACATATATTTGCCACAATAAAAATGACAAAACAGGTGAGAATCTGCCATGTACAAATAATCGATGTGAGACAAGTATATGTCCTAGTTGTGGCGGACGGCAGATGCCATTTCAGAGATTTTCTGGTGTCCAGAATGTCAGGTGCCAATTTATGAGAAGACTTGTCCGGTTTGTGGACAGGAAGGAAAAAAGCTGACCAGTGATGTAAGACCGGTGTTTCCGGAAGAACGTCTGCTGTTAGAAATCATTTTGGAAAAGCCGTTTGCATTTGAAAAAGATTCTGTCTGGAACGGCAACGGAAATAATTATTTTGTAAATGGAAAAAAAATTAAATTCTGTCAAAGACCTGAAAAATAAGGATACAGATGCGATTCGGAAGCAATACGAAGAATTAAAAGCGCAGAATACTTATCAGTACTTTGAAGACAGATGGAACGTTTTATTTTGTGCAATAAAGAACGATATAACCGGATTGTGGAAGAGGCGAAGGGATATATCAGAAGCGTGACAGAGAATTTTAATATTACAGATATGTTTGTTTCCTTCAGTGGGGGAAAGGATTCGACTGTCACAGCAGATCTGGTGACACGTGCTTTAAGCAATCCGCAGATCATGCATATTTTTGGAGATACGACGCTGGAATTTCCGTATACCTATGAATATGTTCAGAGATTCAAGATGAATCATCCGAAGACACCTCTTATTTCTGCAAGAAATAAAGAAAAAGATTTTGAAGAATTATGTAAATTGGTTGGACCGCCAAGCCGTGTGATGCGGTGGTGCTGTACCATTTTTAAAACGGGAACGATTCAAAAAAGAATCAAATCTTTATATAGGGATAAAAATCAGATTTTAACTTTTTATGGAATCCGGCGCAGTGAATCGTTGAGCCGGAGCAAATACGAGCGGGAGTCTGACAGCCTAAAATCACGAAACAGCGCATTGTTTCCCCGATCATTGACTGGATGGATTTTGATATCTGGCTGTACATCCTGACATCCGGGATTGATTTTAATGACGCATACCGTCTGGGTTATGCAAGGGTTGGATGCTGGTGCTGCCCGAACAACAGCGCTGGTCGGAATTTTTGTCAAAAATCCATATGCATGAGCAGTCAGAGCGGTTTCGTACACTGCTGATCGATTTTGCCAGAAGTATCGGAAAAGAAGATGCAGAAGTATATGTGGATGACGGATTCTGGAAGGCAAGGCAGGGCGGTAACGGGGTAGCGTATGCACAGAAATCGGTGATCTCTTTTAAACCATGTGCCACAGAAGAGAATGCCTTCAATTACGAACTTCAGAAACCTGTCACAGAAGAATTATACGAACTTTTCCGTCCATTTGGATATCTGAATTTTGACATGGGCAATGCAAGACTTGGAGAAGTTTTTATTTTGAATAGAGCCGGAAAGATTCTGTTGAAATTGCAGGGAAGAGTTGGAAGCAGGAATCTGAAAGTGACGATCCTGGATCATAAGATCGCAGGTGCGTCCGACATGAAAACGGCGGAGGAACGTGTCAAATGTCAGCTTACAAAGTATCAGATGTGCATGGGATGCCTGGCATGCGAAAGTGTATGCCGTTTCAATGCACTTTCTGTGAAAGAAGAGAAAGATGGAAAAATCGACTACCGCATTTCAGATGAAAAATGCATGCGCTGTGGAGAGTGTGTGAACCACTTTATCGCAGGCTGTTATATGCGGAAAGTATTATCAATAAAAAGAGAGTAGGAAGGTGACGATCCTTGACAGAGAAAAAATAAATACCGGTTTTAAAGGGGCATGAAAGCTTTATTCTCCGTGAGGGATGGCTGAACAAAGGATTATTTGAAATAGAGAAAGACGCAAAAGTTTTTTCTGAAAATTATGGAGCGGATGAACTGGGAGTTGGACCTAATATGGCAAAATCGATCCGCTACTGGCTTAAAACGATGAACCTGACGGAGGATAAGCCAAAGGAAGGAACAAAGCTCACAGAGCTTGGAAGAATCATTTTGACAGGAGATCCTTATCTTGAGGATATTTTTACGATATGGCTTTTACACTGTCAGATCGTAAATTATGCATTGGCAACTGCGTGGGGACTGTTTTTTGATTCTTTTTCTTATGAGGAGTTTTCACGAAAACAGATGAACGATGAGATGACAGAACTTGCAGCGGATTATACCGATGGAGAAAAGTTTTCAGAAAAATCCGTGGAAGACGATTGTGATGCCATTCTCCGAATGTATGTAAAGAGAAAAGAGAAGCAGATGAATCCGGAGGAAAAGAACAAGAGCCCCTTCTGGAAATTAAATCTGATGAAAGCCTCAGGTGACCTGTTTGAAAAATGCCAGCCGGATCTGAATAAAGTACCTGAGGATATTATTTATTATCTGCTGAACGATCTTTTACAGGAGCATGATTCGGTCCAGATCGACGAACTTCTGACCATGAAGGGTGGACCGGGAAAGATCATGAACTTAAAGAGAACCATGCTCATCGAATTGCTGGAGCGTCTGGAAAATCAGGACAAAATCATTATCAACCACACCGCAGGCTGAATATGGTGTATTTAAATGAAAAAACAGATGGCAATTCTGTTGTAAGAAACTATTACGAAAAACATGGAGTGCATTATGAACCCTTTGATAAAACTGATACAAATTAATCATTCCTTTCAGAAGTCTGTTAATTTACAGCTGGATCTGGATAATTATGAACGCATTGGAAGTTATATTCCGACGCGTTCTTCTATTGCAATTTTAAAGCGTTATTGGAATATCGTATCAGGAAAATCAGGGAGAGTGCCTCTGTTTTGATCGGACCTTATGGAAAGGGAAAATCACATCTGTTACTGGTACTTCTGGCACTGCTTCACGGAAGTATGGAACGGGATCAGGTGATTTTAGGGAAAATAGAAAAAATCGATCCACAGTTGACGGAAGAGATCAGACAGTGGATAAAGCAGGGGAATAAATATCTTCCGGTATTAGTGAATTCTGTTTCAGGCACAGATTTAAATCAGAGTTTTATTTATGCGCTTCAGCAGGCATTAAACCGTGAAGGGTTACAGAATCTCGCACCTGCGGATTATTATTCAGAAGCAGTTAAGGTTATTGAAAAATGGAAGAGAGAATATCCGGAAACATATGCGGCGTTTGAAAAGCTGGCAGAGCAGGCAGGATATGAAATGGCTGGGTTCTGTATGCGGCTTGAAAAGCAGGATCGGGAAAGTCTGGACTTTTTACGGAAACCTATCCAAAACTGACGGCAGGAAGTCAATTCCAGCCGATGATGCAACTGGATACTGTCCGCATTTATCAGCAGATTAACAGAATTTTGGTGGAAGAAAAAGGTTTTGCCGGCATGTTCCTCGTTTTTGATGAATTCAGTAAATATTTGGAGGGACATGGAGCAGAGTATTTTTCAAATGATATGAAAGCTTTGCAGGACATGTGCGAGCTGGTGAACGCTTCAAAAGGACAGATGATATTTACACTGGTTGCGCATAAAGCATTCATGATTACGGAAAAACCATCGATAAATCGGTCAAGAATTCTTTCCGTGGTGTGGAGGCAGAATCAAGGAAATTGATTTTGTCGTATCAGCACAAAATAATTATGAATTGATCGCAGATACCATTGAGAAAAAAGAGCCAGAGTTTTCAGAGGCATACAAAGAGTGGGAAAATCAGTCTGTCTATGGAGACATTGTGGAGAAAACATATTATGTGCCATGCTTCCAAAAGCTTTTTGCAGAGAATGAATATCTGGAAACACTTGGAAAAGGATGTTATCCGTTATTGCCGTTGACAGCTTATGCGCTGCTTTGCATTTCGGAAAAAGTGGCACAGAACGAGCGGACAATTTTTACATTTCTGGCGGAAGAGGAACAGGGCAGTTTAAGCTGGCTTTTGCAAAAAGGAATAGAGGACTTTATCGGAATCGATAATTTATGATTATTTTAAAAATCTGTTTCGGGACAATACGGATCTTCCACAGATCCATAATGAATGGATGAAAGCAGAATATGCAATTTCACAAGTGTCAGAGGATCTGGAGATCCGGATATTAAAGACGATCGCGATTATCCGCATGATCCATAAAGAGGAAGAACTGCCTGCAAAAGACGGACATTTCAAGGACTTCACTGGGATGTGAAGAAAAAGAATTCAACATGCAATGCAGCAGCTCATGGAGAAAGATCTCATCATATACAGAAAACGCCTCGGGGTGTATGCGTTCCGTTCTAACGTCGGGGTTGACATAGAAAAGGCGATTGAAAGCCGCATGGGAGAAATGGAAAGCAGATTTGATCTATGCAGAAGCCTTATGGATAGCGCGGAGATGGACTACGAACTGCCGAAGCGGTATAACCAGAAATTTGCGATCACCAGATATTTCCAGTATGAGATCATGCTGCTTTCGGATTTCCTGAAACTGGAAAACAGTGCATATTTATTTGAAGAAAAATTTGCAGATGGAAAAATTTTACTCCTCATTTATGAAGATGAAACAGATGTGTCTGAAGGTACAAAAGCATTTGCAGAAATTAGCGGATGACAGACTGATCGCACTGGTATCAGACCATAGACTGTCAGTCAGAAATCTTGCTTTAAAATATGAGGCAGTCAGAAGTCTGAAAAAAGATGAAAAATTTATCGAAGATAATGTGGTGCTGCTTCAGGAATTAAATTTATATGAGGATGATATTACTTTTGAGATAAATACGGTGTTAGAACAGGATTTTCACCGGAAAGCCGGAACACAGCTGTATTTGGAGAAAATGGAGAAAAAGTGGTCTGTGGGACTTCAGCAGATTGGAACGACTATTTAAGCAGTGTATGTGAAAAGTATTACGGACATTCGCCTAAGGTAAATCATGAGCTTTTGAATATCGAGTGTGTTGGTGCCCAATATAAAAAGGCAAGGAATCAGGTCATTAAAAATCTTTTGAATGAAAATGACTGCACAGGATATATGAAAGGTACCAGTCCGGAAGCAATGGTATATCGTGCAGCATTTGTCCACACAAAAAATGATGAAGGATGCAATCGGGTATGCAATGAGATCGAGAGATTTTTGAACAATGTGCAGGAGAAAAACATTCTTTTGAAACATTATATAAATGTCTGCAGGGAAAAGATTATGGTGCAAGAAAAGGAATCATACCTTTATTTCTGGCAAAAAAGCTGGCTGATACAGAAGGAACGGCCGTCATTTATCTGAAAAATAAAGAATTAGAAGTTTCTTTTGATACGTTAAATAACGTGAATGAGTTCCCGGATAAATATGAATTGTACATTGAACCGGAGACAGCTGCAAAAGACTGGTATTTAAAAGAATTAGAGCAGATTTCTGCGAGAGGGGAGACTTACACTCTCAAAACAAAGCCGGATCAATGGAATCGCGGCATGTATGCAGAAATGGTATCGTTCATTGCCGCAATATACGGTAGTTACAGATCATTATTCAAGTGAGAACATTTTAATTGTAAAAGTACTCAGAAGTTTATTAAAGCGTGCAGAGATAAATCCGAGGGAATTGATTTTTGACAGAATTCCAGATGGGATGGAAACAGATGATTATGAACAGGCAATTGTGGGGGTAAAAAATGCTGTCTCGGAGATGAATGGAAAGCTGGATGAACTTTTAACACAGATCAATATCCAGATAAAAAAAGAATTTCATGTGGAAAAGATACGAATCTGAAGGCATGCCTCATCGAATGGTACGAGAGACAGAGTCAGGCTTCAAAACAGTATATATTAAGTACTGGAATCAGTAAATTCATGTCTTATTTAGATCAATTAGCGACAAATGATGAAGAAGAAATTGTGCGGAAACTGAGCCGGATCGTTACAGATATGTATGTGGAAGACTGGAACGATACTTCTATTGTGCAATTTCAGGAAGAACTGCATCAGATACGTATTGAAATTGAGAATATCCAGGATGCCTCTGCTGCCACTGACAGTAAGAGCAGGTTTATTCTGCAGGATGCAGAGGGAAATGAGGTTATGAAGTATTTTGATGCAGAAATTACAGATTCTACCAGCATTTATCTGCAAAATATGATCGAGGAAGCACTGGATGATTTTGGTGATACGCTGGAGATGAACCAGAAAGTAGCAGTTCTGGTTCAGGCGATCAGGAAGTTATTGTAGAAGGTGGGCAGAAAGAGACCGGATCATTACGAAAAAAGATGTGGAGTACAGATATGGAAAAAGTATATTACTTTGATAATGCGGCAACGACATTTCCAAAACATGAAAATGTATATAAGGCAATGGATGAGGCAAACCGGGATTACGCTGTCAATGCCGGAAGGGGCGCCTATGCGCTTGCTAGGAAAGCTTCTGAAGTTATCAGTGAAACAAGACAGCAGATCATGGAATTGACGGAGACAGAGAATGTAGCAGAGGTTGTATTTACAGCCTCTGCTACGCTTGCATGTAACGAGATTTTTGGCGGAATAGACTGGGAGAAAAAACGGACCGTGTACGTTTCTCCATTTGAACATAACGCAGTTATGCGGAGTCTGTTTTTATATCAGAAGCGGTATGGATTTCTGATCACAGAGCTTGCTCTCGATGAAAAAGGGATGGAACTGGATCAGGAGAAGATCCGATTCCAGTTCATGAGAGAAAAGCCGGATCTGGTAATTATGTCTCATGTGAGCAATGTTACAGGTTATATTCTTCCGATAGAAGAAATAGCAGCGTCAGCCAAAGAATATGAAGCAATTGTAGTTGTGGATGGTGCACAGGCATTAGGATTGGTTCCAATTTCGCTTAAAAACAGTCCGATTGATTTTTATGTGTTTGCAGGGCATAAAACTTTGTATGGTCCATTTGGAATCGGAGGTTTTATCTATCATTCCAAATATAGATTAAAACATATGATTGCCGGGGGAACCGGAAGTGATTCACTGAATCTGGAAATGCCGGAGGAAGGAACGGTTGGCTATGAACCCGGAAGCCGAATATTGTGGCAATTGCAGGATTGCATGCATCCCTGGAAGAGAGAATGACATATTTGAAAGAAAATGCAGATTACTTTTTGGACAGAGAAAAAGAAATGACGGAGTATCTGATACGACAGTTGAAGAAGATTTTCGGAGTGACTCTGTATTTACCAGAACATCTGGAAAATCACGCCGGAATCGTGTCTTTCAATGTGGAAGGCTATCAGGCAGGGGAAGTGGGAATGATCCTGGATCAGGACTATCATGTGGCAGTCCGGACTGGTTACCAGTGTGCACCGCTCATTCATAAATATCTTGGAAGTGTGAGTTATCTTGGAGTGGTGAGAGCGAGTGTGGGACGGTTTACGACGAAAGAAGAGATTGATGTGCTTGTGGATGCAGTCAGGGAAATTGCGGAAGGATAAGGAGAGGGAAAGTTATGAAAAATGATACAAAAACAAATTTGAAAAGAAATGATTGAATTAATACAAAAACAGGAGTTGTTATTACCGGATTTCAGAGAGGTTTTGTATGGGATATAGAAATGCAGCAAAGACTGGTTGCATCTGTATTAACTAAAATGCCAATAGGAAGCATTCTTGTTTTGGAAGCAGATACAGAGGATTTTGGATGTAGGATTTAGGCAGAAAAGATGAAGTGGATACATCTGGTGGAAACAGAAATGTAAATGTGCTATTAGATGGACAACAGAGAATGACAGCATTAGCGAATGTATTTTCGAACCAGCTATTCTATGATTATTCCGGTAGTGGAAAGCTAATGACCGATTATAGGAGACTAATTTCGGTTGATCTGCAAAATCGTTTCTTTCTGCGGATACCATCGGTAGAGAACCTGGATGAAAAAGAAGACTGGTTTCATTTGAAAGAATTACAGTTTGCGATGACCAGTCCGGAAAGTGATGTTCCAGAGTTTTTGACAGGGGATATCAGAGAAGATATTGTATATTTTTCTTATGATGAAAAAACACAGGAATCTATGCGCCACATGCTGAAAAACCACAGAATATAGGAAATTTTTGTTTAAAAGAAGATTATTATTATATTCCTTTGTTTTATTGATTAATAACAGAAAAGGGGATTCAAGTAATGAAACCCGTTTGAAAAATATTTTAAAGGACATCGTAACAAGAGTGGTGCGTTACCGTATAGAGAAAGAATTTGATATTTTAAACAACGGAAAGTCAGAAGCAGGAATTTGTAAATAAATATATTGAAGATGACTATAAGGGAGAAATTATCAAGGCAGAGAAAGTGGATCGAAGTGAACTTGAAGAAAGCTGGATCAGTATGGGAGAAACCCATTGGCTGATAAGATGAAGCAATATCTGACATGTTGTATATCGAATTTGGATCTTCACCAAATTGTAGTGTCAAAATCAGATAGAAACAGAGCTATTGATATTTATGAAAACTTAAATATAGGTGGCATATCGTTAAGCACATTTGAATTAGTTTTAGCTAAAGCTGCAAAAAAGAAGCTTGCAAGTAATAAGAATCTTTTTGATTTAATCGTTGATGATATACAGCGGACGAAAAAATACGATGAAAAATTGTCCCAGACAGGATGAAGAAATATTACAAATGTTTTATAGATACAATTGGAATGTACTCGGCATCGGATAGACTCGGATGTTTTGATGAAAAAAAGAATCAATTGAATAAAAAATATACAGATATTTTTTTGAATGTATTGTCTCTGATTTGTTATGTTCCTGATTATCAGAAAAATAGAGTGGAGTTATCTTATATTAAGAGAGACAAAATATTGTCGTTAACATCGGATGAAATCTGTAACAATTATGGGAAAGCATGTAAAGGAATAGATAGAGCATGTTTCTTTTTGCAAGTGAGATGTGGAATTAGAAAAATACAGGAAATAAACTATAATCTCATGCTTGTTTTTATTAGGATACATATTATCAAATGACAGTTTCTATGAGAACGAAAATATAATAAATATATTAGAAGCGTGGTATTGGTGTTCCATATTTTCAGGAAGATACGATAAAGACCAAAGCGAAAATATTATCGAAGACATCAATCATGTCTTAAGTATAAATTAAGAATCCGGAAGATAAGAACTGGATTAGGATATGAAAAAAAAAATGTGTTTTCATATGCAGGGCTTTTCTGATAAAGAGACATTGCTAATGAAAACAAGTGTAATTCCAAAAGCAGTTGTAAGAAAGACATTATGTCAGTTTTATCTGGCAGAAACATACACGGATTTAATGACGGATGCAGAGATACAGGTGTTTTCAGATGTGTGTGACAAATTAGAGGAGCATCATATTGTTCCTGTAGGTACATTAGACAGTACATATAAGGGAATGGAAAAGAAACGCAGGGATGATAAAAAGAATGTCTTTAATTCTCCATTAAATTTTATTTATATTACAAAAGATTCAAATCAAAAAATTTCAAATCATCAAGTAGAGTATTACGTTAAGTAATTGTAATG
>ENA-OQER01001692-OQER01001692.1-human-gut-metagenome-genome-assembly--contig:-NODE-1692-length-10085-cov-1.799458_pt1 | contig 10085 bp, 19 predicted proteins | sample MGYA00242797_ERZ504639 | MGnify/ENA primary metagenome ERZ504639 (study PRJEB26092, sample SAMD00036306) | human gut metagenome | host: Homo sapiens | study: EMG produced TPA metagenomics assembly of...
CAGGAGTGGACAAATGCCTGCTCCAGATTTTCATATCCATGGACTTCTCCTTCGTAGCAGGTGATCCGCACATCTTCTTTGGAATGCTTCCGTTACAGGTATAGTTGAATTCTGGTAATCATCCGGATATTCCCGGATATATTCCAGCGTTGTGAGGATCTTAAAGGTAGATCCCGGCGGATACTGCCCCTGCAGTGCACGGTTAAAAAGGAACTGTTGCTGTCGTCATTGATCAGTGCATCCCAGTCCTGCTCGATCGTATTCGGATCAAATCCGGTTTGGAAACCATCGCCAGTACCTTTCCGGTGGACGGCTCCAGCACCACGATCGCACCTTTGTTGTCACCAAGTGCATCATAACATACCTGCTGCAGCTGTGTGTTCAGTGTCAGCACAAGGCTGTCCCCCTGTACTTTGGTATCCAGCTTTTCTTCCCGGATCTGATCCAGGATGGAGGCATGACTGCTCAGCAGATCATAATTATGGACCGACTCGATACCGGACTTACCATTTGTTGCATAACCGACAATATGTGCAAACAGATTGCTGTACGGATAGCTTCTGCTCTCTGTCCCGTCTTCTGCAATGTCTGTCTGTGCCAGGACGTTGCGTCCGCAGAATAAATATTGCCTCGGATGATCTGTTCCTGGTAAGCAGACTGTTTTGTATTGTACTGGTTATTATTAATATCATCCCGCAGCACCACATTAAAATAGATCAGATAACCTGCCATTGAGAGAAACAACGCCACCATCAGATAACTGACACGAACCAGCCCCTTGTTCTTGATACGGCGGATGCGTTCTTCTTCCTCGTTATCATAGTCATCATAATCCTGATCCAGATAATCCTCATCCGGATCAGCCTGTGCATCTCTTCCTTTTCGCCTAGTACTATCGGTAGTTTTGCGGCTCTTCATAATATTCTTCATCTTCAAATGAATCATCCTCGTCTTTTCTTAGTATATAGAGTCCCTGGATCACAGAGAACATGATCAGTGTACTGAGCATGGAACTTCCTCCGGAGCTGACAAACGGAAGCGTGACACCGGTCATCGGGATCATCTTCATGGAACCGCCGATCGTTAAAAATACCTGGATCGCATACGTGCAGGCAAGTCCAAGTGCCACATAACGGTAAAAATTCTTCGTCATTTTCATTGCGATATTGACAAACATGATAAAGCAGCTCATACAGATCAGAATCGTGCAAATGCAGAAAATACTTCCCATCTCTTCGGCGATCGCCGCAAACATAAAGTCCTGATCCACATAAGGGATCTCGGTCGTGATCCCTGATACAGACCGGTACCGAACCAACCGCCGGCCGCGATCGCAAACAGTGCCTGTGCCACCTGATAGCCGCTTCCTTCATAAACACTGAATGGATCTTTCCAGATCTCCACGCGGACACGGACATGGGCAAACAGGAAATACGCTGCCACGGCTGCCACCACAAACGCTCCGAATCCAAGAGCCAGCCATTTCCAGTCACGCGTTGCCACATAAAGCATGATCAGATAGGTCATAAAATAGATCAGTGCACTTCCAAGGTCTGTGGAGATCACAAGGATCAGTACATGGACAGCCGCCAAAATGGTAGTTTTGACAATCTGCGAAAATTCGGTCGATTTTGATAACATTCCGGCAATGCAGAATACATAAATAATCTTGACAAACTCCGATGGCTGCAGGGTAATGCCGCAATCGTCAGTGACAGTTTTGCACCATTTGTCACCGTTGCCATGACCGCAACCGCTACCAGAAGTCCGATGCCAAGGATAGCATAAACCACAGCAAATTTCGTGATAAATTTCAGCTTGCTGATCAGCCACGGCACGATCAGAGCGATCACCGTTCCGATCACACAGATCTGAAACTGTTTGACCGACTGATCATAAGACAGTCTTGTAACCATAATAAAACCGATCGTGATCAGCATACACATGTTATTGATCGCAAGTTTGGAAGCTTTCGGATACAGATGCCTGAAAAAGATCAGTGTCGCTGCCAGATACAATGCCTGTTCCCCGTAAAAAAACAGAATCTGGGACTGGTTCATCTGAAGGTACAGTACCATAAAAGCCACAAAATGGAGACAGAACATCACCACATTCTGTCTGATAAAGAGGAATTCTCTCGCTTCCTCGCTCCGCTTAGCAAAGATCAGAATACTTTGCAGCGTATAGATCACCATCAAAGTGATCAGAACATATTTTGAAAATTCTATGATCAGTTTATCCACCGTTTCACCTACTCCACTCCTCGTTTGTAGTGTCCTCTTGTAAATTCATATCCCGGCTCTCCCAGTTCTTCTCCCCAAAGATATTCTTTCACAAATCGCTTCGCGACTGCCGCCGCTTCTTTGTTGCTTTCTGTCGTAAACGCCAGCCGTACAGATGCCGGGCTGCATTTTCGCACCTCTTCGCTCCATCCGTGCAGCGAAACCGGAACAGAATTGTAAATCACATTATAACAGTAACTGCAACAGTTTTTACCGGGAATTCTTTCCCCTTGCGATCACGTACCTTAAAAAGATCCGGCGTTTTCTGACAGTGTCCGGCACTTTTTTTCAAACACTGTGTGCTTGTCATGACCGGAATCCTTCCGTAGACCAGCATTTCATCGCCATCGCAGTCACGCTCTTTCAATTCTTTGAACGTAAGCTCTGCAGGGCAGACAAAAAAACTGCAGCCCAGATTTCTTAAAAACGCTTTCGCTTCTTTATTATAAGCATAAACATTGTAATCTGCTGCCCAGGTTCCGTCATATCCGATCTGCTCCAGATATGCGATCTGCTCTGGATTTTTGACCATCATTCCGTCAAAACAGGTCATATACTGCTTCATCTGCTGATCCCACAGTTCCTGATCTTTTGTCCGGAACAGAGACGGAAAAATGTACCAGAGCTCCTTTTTCTGCCCCTGGCATCTCTGTGCCATCGACGGAATCTGTTCACACATCCGGAAATCCAGAAAGCATTTGCTGTCAAGATAAATCCTTTTGACACCTTCTATTTGCAGCATTTCTTCAAACAGGTCTGCCCGTTCGATCGATACAGAAAGCTTTGCTTTCTTTTCTTGCTTCCCGTCATTGGCAGATTTTTCTGCTTCCACTTTTTCCATCTCCGGGCTGTTTTCTCCTGTTTTCCCGGATTTGTCAGATTTTCTCTGATAAGCCTGCAGCTGTTTTTCCTGTAATGCTTCTAGAGCCCCCCCGTCGAAGTTCATTGAAACTCTGCATCGGAAGAAAACAGTCCTCATCCATCACAACCTGAAGATGTTCAAACAGATACGGCGAATTTCCGGTACGCATCATCTGTTTTCTTACACGTTCCTCCGCAATCGGCTGTTTCTGTGCCGCCTGTACAATCGCTCCGCTCTGGGAGGCCGTGATCCTGCCTTCCGGCCCGTCATATGTCACCGTCAGTATAACAGGTTTCCCTTTAAAAATCATTAACTTGCCCTTAATTTTTTCATAGAGGATCTTCCCGATATACTTCTCTTTCAGTCCTTCCATCAGTTTTGCATTGTACGTGCGATTCCAGATGCCTCCCTTCTGCAGTCTGCCCGCATCGCGGACTTTCATGGAAAAGATCCTGCCTTTTTTCACATCTTCCGCTACCGTTGCGGACTCCAGCATATCACCTTTTTGCAGATTTTCCAGTGCTTTAAAAGTAAGCTGTCCGCCTTTTCTCTGTTCCAGAAGCATGGCACCTTCTGTCCCGTAGTGATTCTGCCGCTTCATGGACATCATCGACACACCATGGTATCTCTGATAATATCCTGTGGAAAAACCGCCCCGGTTATACAGATCCATCAAATCCTGGATATCTTTTTTCTCCACATGATATCCTTCTTTTCCTTTTTTACAATAAAGATCCACATATTTGCGGTACATGGCTGCCACACCTGCTGCATACTCCGTTCGCTTCATCCTGCCTTCGATCTTCAGAGAATCCACACCCGCTTCCAGAACCTCCGGCAAAATCTGCAAAGTACAGATGTCTTTCGGACTTAGCCAGAACTGCTCTTTTCCTTCATATACATAAGGAAGTCTGCACGGCTGTGCACAGCGTCCACGGTTCCCGCTGCGTCCTCCGATCATACTGCTCATCAGACACTGACCGGAATAACAGTAACAAAGTGCCCCGTGCACAAAACATTCGATTTCCAGAGAAGTATTCTGCCGGATCGCTGCGATCTCCTCCAGGCTGATCTCTCTTGCCGGAACAACTCTGGATGCTCCCAGTTTTTCCAATAAAGCTGCACTTTGCACGGAATGGACCGACATCTGTGTGCTGGCATGAAGATCCAGATTAGGAAATTCTCTTTTCAAAAAAGCAAATGCCCCGAAATCCTGCACGATCACGGCATCCAGACCCTGCTCATAAAACGGCACCAGCCAGTCTGCCAGTTGATAAATCTCCGACTGTTTCATTAGCGTATTGGTTGTCAGATATAATTTTTTATTGTGCAGATGACAGTAATCGATGCATTCTGACAACTCCTCATCAGACAGATTGTTTGCATACGCCCTCGCACCAAACATTCTGCCTCCTGTATAGACTGCATCTGCACCTGCATACAATGCAGCTTTTAATCCTTCGATCGAACCTGCCGGTGCCAGAACTTCTGTTTCCACAAAATCCCTCCTGTACTTTTCATGGCAAAAGCCACCTGTTTTCATGTAAACTTAAAAAGGTTGGCAGACGCAATGCCGAACTGCCTTCTCTCCGGCTCTTTGTGTCGTTCCAACCTCTGTCTGTATTACTTGCCCAACTCTGTCTCCAGTTTTACAATCTGCTTCTGGTACTCTGTTGCCTGTTCTTTTAAAGCTTTCAGCTCTTTTGCTGCATCTTCCAGCTTGATCTGAGTGGAGATCAGTTCATGTTTCAAATCGTACAGTTCCTGATCTTTCTGTGCCAGCTCTTCTTCGACCATCTCCACCTGATTCTTGGCTTTAAAATAATCATCTGCAACATTCAACTCCAGCAGGATGCTTTTCAACTCCTGGGACAGTCTTGCGTAACCATCCAGTTTTTTTAATTCTGCCAGTTTGTTATTGATATATGTGGCAACCCGCTGCAGATACTCTTCACTCTCATATCCACTCAGGGTATAAATCTTCCCATCAATGAGTACTTCCGTTTTGTTTTTGGATGACATCCTGTGTACTTCCTCTCTTTCGGTAATTACTTGACGCATGATCTTTCCCTATTATAACCTCATATCGCAATTATTTACAAGAGAATATTACAAATCTTTTTCATTTCGTTTCTTCTTTTTCAATTCCAAGGTGCTGATACGTAAGATCTGTGACCACTCTTCCCCTCGGTGTACGCATGATAAACCCGTTTTTGATCAGAAACGGACTCATAAACTTCTTCGAATCGTTCCGGCATCCTCACCGATTGCCGCTGCCAGGGTATCCAGCCCGACCGGACGGCCCATAAATTTCTCTGTCATCGTATAGAGGATCCGGCGGTCCGTCTGATCAAGTCCACAGGAATCCACCTCCAGAAGATCCAGGCGAAGGATGCCACTTCTCCTGTGATCTTTCCATCGTAACGCACCTGTGCAAAATCGCGGACACGTTTCAAAAGACGGTTTGCAAGCCTTGGCGTTCCCCTGGAACGTTTGGCAAGCTCGGCGGCTCCCTGCGGATCGATCTCCACATTCAGTACATCCGCCGACCGCATGATGATCGTCTGCAGCTCTTTTTCTGTATAAATTCCAGGTGATGTACCACTCCGAAACGATCCCGCAAAGGTGCCGTCAGAAGGCCTGCCCTTGTCGTTGCCCCGACCAGTGTAAATTTCGGCAGATCCAGGCGGATCGATCTGGCGGAAGCTCCTTTTCCGATCACAATGTCGATCGCATAGTCTTCCATGGCCGGATAGAGTACCTCCTCCACCTGACGGTTCAGACGGTGGATCTCATCTACGAAAAGCACATCGCCCTCCTGCAGATTATTAAGGATTGCCGCCATCTCCCCCGGTTTTTCGATCGCCGGTCCCGAGGTGATCTTTGATATTTACCCCCATCTCATTGGCAATGATACCGGCAAGCGTCGTCTTTCCAAGTCCCGGAGGTCCATAGAAAAGGACATGATCCAGCGTATCGCCTCTCTGCTTCGCCGCTTCGATATAAACTTTTAAATTTTCTTTTGCTTTTTCCTGTCCAATATACTGTTCTAATGTCTGCGGTCGCAGATTTTTTTCAGAAGATACATCTTCCTCCAGAATATCCGTTGTGATAATTCGCTTTGCCATTTTTTTCCTCTTTTTATTTATTCTAAGATCTTAAAGTCAGAAGATGCCCTGCGATTTCAGACTTTTAACCCCGGCATCATTCCAATTTCAGATCAGATCATTCTTTTCAGTGCTGCTTTCAGTATTGCCTCGGTGTCCATATCATCTCCCGGCTCCACCTTCTGCACGGCACGCAGAGCATCCGCCGGACTGTAGCCGAGAGCTGTCAGGGCTTCCACTGCTTCTCCTCTTGCATCCGGAAGCGTCTCTTCTGCTTCCTGTTCATGCAGAAGCTTCTTCTCAAATGCATCCTCCAGATCCAGCTTGTCTTTCAGTTCCAGGATCATTTTTTTCGCCGTCTTCACACCGATCCCCGGTGCTTTGGCGATGGTTTTTGCATCTTCCGACAAAACGGCAAATCTCAAATCATCTGCTGAAAATGCAGTCAGGATCAAGTGCCGCCTTCGGTCCGATCCCGCTGACACCAAGCAGCAGTGAAAAAACTTCCAGATCATCCTTGTGCTGAAATCCATAGAGCTGCATCGCATCCTCTTTTACGTGAAAATAAGTGTGAAGCTTCACCTGACTGCCCATTTTCGTCAGCTGCTCCGACTCTCTTCCCGATATATAAATACGATATCCGATTCCATGGACATCCAAAATCACACTTCCCGGAAGTGTCTCCACAAGTTCCCCTTTGATATACGCGATCATATTTTCCCCTCTGTTGTTCTGTTTTATATTCCAAACCGTTACGTGATTTTTTCCAGAACGGTTAGTCTCTGTCTTTTTTTCCATGTCTCATCTGATATATACAGATGATATCCCATCGCATTTCCAACCTGCCAGTCATAAAATGCCTTTTTTTCTTCCGCCAGTGCTTCCAGAATACTCATAATTGTTCCGCCATGGACGACGATCGCCGCAGAATATTTCTTTTGCTCCAAAAGTTCCGCCACAATCGTTTTAAAAGCTTCCACACAGCGTTTCCGGAAATGGCTCTGCTCTTCGCCCGCCGGAAACGGCAGTGTCCCGTTGCTGTCAAGCCATCTTTGATAATCCGCATCACCGGATAATTCCTGAAAATTTTTGTTTTCATATCTGCCGAAATCGCATTCCCGCAGATCTGAAACCACAGAAATAGACTGCTTTGGAAACAGGATCTTCGCACTTTCCCTGCACCGCAGCATCGGACTTACAAAAAGTGCCTCCACTGCCGGATACTTTTTCGCATCTGCCATCTGCATAAGACTTTGCTTTCCTTCTTCGCAGAGCGGTTCGTCCGTTGTCCCGATATATCGCCCTTCCAGATTTCCTTTTGTTTTTCCGTGTCGTATCAGATAAATATCCATATTATATCGTTCCCTTTTTTTGTTTGCTGTCCACTGCTCACAGTGATGCACACCATGCATCGCAATGCCCGGTTCTTCTGTGCACCTCTGCCATCCACCAGGATGCTGCATCATTTGATTTTTGTTCCGATACCGCAGACTACACGATACACTGCATCTGCCAAGAAGCAATCTCCGTGCAGACACGCCCGGTTGTCTCCCGGTAGTTCCGGTCAAACACATCCATCGGAACCACGCCGTATCCGAGTTCGTTGCTGATCAGGACAAGATCCGGATTCTTCATCCACAGCTGTTCTGCCAGATCCTGCACACTCATTTCCTGCTCCAACATTCTTCGGATATACTCATGGAAATGAAACAGCACTTTTGCATGGTAAATATCCGAAAAAGCACAGCTTGTGCCATCCGTAAAATCTTCTCTTTTCTCGTTCAGAAGTTTCTCTGCAAACGCCTTTTTCCCCTGAAACGTTCCTCCTACGATCAATATCATATATGATATCTCCATTTCTCATATGATTTTTATCTTTTGACATCCTTATCGCAAGATACACAGTCGACCTTGTATGACAAGCTCTTAACGTAAAACAATACGAAGTCCGATCACGCAGACTGCCATAAACAGTTCGCAGTTCTGAAGGAAGAATCCTGCCAGATCGCCGGTGATCCCGCCAAATTTTTCATAAGATAAATGGCGGTACCAGAAAAATACCAGCAATGCCCCGATCAGCTCTGCCGTTCCGTACAGTGGATCCAGATACAGCAAAAGTCCGGCACATACGATCAGATAACAGATCATCACGATCCGCACTCTGCTCTTTAATGCCATGTCTGAAAACGTCGCTGCAAGCCCTGTATTTTTCGCCATACGGAAAGATACCAGTGAAAGTCCGCTCAATGTCCTGGAAATGACAAAACCGATTGCCAGAAGTCCTATTGTATGGGCATCTGCCTCGGAATAAATCCCGAAATCCAGAACAAACCAGCAGATCCCTATGATAATCGCAAATGCTCCGGCATGCGAATCTTTCAAGATCTCAAGCTTTTCTTCTTTTGTTTTATAAGAACTGAGTGCATCTGCTGTATCCAGAAGACCATCCAGATGGATCCCTCCGGTGATCAGAACCGGGATCAGGATCAGAACTGCTGTAAAAAGCAGACTTCCAGAGAGCTTCGCTCCGACAAGCATATTCCACAGAAGCGTTGCCGCTCCGATCACAGCCCCGACTGCCGGAAAAAAGCAGATACAGTACTGCATACTTTCTTTTGTCCATTCCACCTGCGGCATTGGGATCTTCGAATACATCGAAAAAGCAACGCACAAACTTCTTCCTATATTTTTCATGCCATTCTCTTCTTTCCTGCTGCCAGAAACAGCAGCTGTGATATCAAAATTTTTTTACTTTATCCGAAGCGGGATACCGTAAACTACCTCATAGCAGACATCGGAAATTTCCGCCAGATATGCATTGATCCTTCCGAGCAGCCTCTGATAATTTTCCGTCTCTTTATCATAGACCATACCATCTGAAAAAATCTCATTCGTGACAACGCAGACATCTGCCGCCTGCTCTTTCAGATGTAAAATCCCATCACAGATTGCCTCATAAGCGTGCTCTTTTGCCCCTTCCGGCGAAAAAACTTCATTTGCCGCCAGATTGGACATACATTCCAGGAGCACCGCCGTGTCCTTTGGAATCCTACATGGACAAGATCCGTCGGACATTCCAGGGTATCAAAATGCTTCTCTTTTCGCATTTTTCTGTGGCGTTTCACACGCTGTCTGCTCTCTTCATCAAAACAGACCATCGTCGCAATATAGAGCCTGTTTTTCTCCGGAAATTTCAGGATCTGTTCTTCCGCAAAGGCAGATTTCCCGCTGCCGCTGCCTCCTGTCACCGTAACAAACATCGCATCCCCCTCCTCAGACCAAGTGCTCATACTGCTCAATGCTTGCCTCTTCAAAGGTACTCATGCTGTTATAAACCACACAGGCAAGATCAAGGATTGGAAACAGTGTCAGGCTCCGGTCCCCTCTCCAAGATGCATCTCACAGTCCAGCATGGCATCTAATCCCAGTTTCGATAGAATCATCTGTGCCGCCGGTTCTTTTGACAGATGAGAAGCAATCATATAATTTACGCAGTTCGGGCAGATTACATACGCTGCCAATGCTGCAGCTTCAGAAATGATCCCATCGATCACAACCGGAATCCCCTCTGCCGCACCGCCGAGGAACAGACCTGCCATCCCGGCAAGGTCAAATCCTCCGACTTTTGCAAGCACATCGATGCCATCCGCCGGATCCGGCTGATTTACCTGGATTGCCTGATGGATCGCAGATATCTTCTTGTCAGCCCGGAAGTAGAAAGCCCTGCACCTCTTCCTGTTACCGCCTCAACCGGAATCCCCAGAAAACGGCTGCCAGAGCACTGCTGGTGGTGGTATTTCCAATCCCCATCTCTCCGGTTGCAAGGATCTGATA
>ENA-OQER01001693-OQER01001693.1-human-gut-metagenome-genome-assembly--contig:-NODE-1693-length-10081-cov-2.246735_pt1 | contig 10081 bp, 13 predicted proteins | sample MGYA00242797_ERZ504639 | MGnify/ENA primary metagenome ERZ504639 (study PRJEB26092, sample SAMD00036306) | human gut metagenome | host: Homo sapiens | study: EMG produced TPA metagenomics assembly of...
CGGAAAGCCTGCCAAATCCGTTACTGAAGATGGAAAAAGTCAGCGCGGGCTATGGCGATCGCATTATTCTCGACTCGATTAAACTGAACCTGGTGCCCGGCTCGCGCATTGGTCTGTTAGGCCGCAACGGCGCGGGTAAATCGACATTAATCAAACTGTTAGCCGGTGAACTTGCGCCAGTCAGCGGTGAAATTGGTCTGGCGAAAGGGATCAAGCTCGGCTACTTCGCCCAGCATCAACTTGAATACCTGCGCGCCGACGAATCACCTATTCAACATCTGGCACGTTTAGCGCCGCAGGAGCTGGAACAAAAACTGCGTGACTACCTCGGCGGCTTTGGTTTCCAGGGCGATAAAGTAACCGAAGAAACGCGCCGCTTCTCAGGTGGGGAAAAAGCCCGCCTGGTGCTGGCATTAATTGTCTGGCAGCGTCCGAATCTGCTGCTGCTCGACGAACCGACTAACCACCTTGATCTCGACATGCGTCAGGCACTCACCGAAGCATTAATCGAGTTTGAAGGCGCGCTGGTTGTCGTTTCGCACGACCGTCATTTGCTGCGTTCCACCACTGACGATCTCTACCTGGTTCACGATCGTAAAGTCGAACCGTTCGACGGCGATCTGGAAGATTATCAACAGTGGTTGAGCGACGTACAAAAGCAGGAAAACCAGACCGACGAAGCGCCAAAAGAGAACGCGAACAGCGCCCAGGCACGTAAAGATCAGAAGCGTCGGGAAGCGGAGCTGCGTGCGCAAACCCAGCCGCTGCGTAAAGAGATTGCCCGTCTGGAAAAAGAGATGGAGAAGCTGAACGCGCAACTGGCGCAGGCGGAAGAGAAACTCGGCGACAGCGAACTGTATGACCAGAGCCGTAAAGCGGAGTTGACCGCCTGCCTGCAACAGCAAGCCAGCGCCAAATCCGGCCTGGAAGAGTGCGAAATGGCGTGGCTGGAAGCCCAGGAGCAGCTTGAGCAGATGCTGCTGGAAGGCCAAAGCAACTGATGGCGCAGATAACGACGACCGATGCCAATGAATTTAGCAGCAGTGCTGAATTCACCCCTATGCGCGGCTTTAGCAATTGTCATCTACAAACTATGCTGCCGCGTTTGTTTCGTCGTCAGGTGAAATTCACCCCGTACTGGCAGCGGCTGGAGTTGCCCGACGGCGATTTTGTCGATCTCGCGTGGAGTGAAGACCCCGCACAGGCGAAACATAAACCGCGTTTAGTGGTGTTTCACGGGCTGGAAGCAGTCTCAATAGCCCTTACGCCCACGGTCTGGTTGAGGCGGCGCAAAAGCGCGGCTGGCTGGGCGTGGTGATGCATTTTCGCGGATGCAGCGGTGAACCAAACCGTATGCACCGCATTTACCATTCGGGCGAAACCGAAGACGCCAGTTGGTTTTTACGCTGGCTGCAACGCGAATTTGGTCATGCGCCAACGGCTGCCGTCGGCTATTCGCTCGGCGGTAATATGCTGGCCTGTTTGCTGGCAAAGGAAGGCAATGATCTCCCGGTTGATGCGGCGGTGATTGTCTCTGCGCCGTTTATGCTGGAAGCCTGTAGCTATCATATGGAAAAGGGCTTTTCCGCGTTTATCAGCGTTACTTGCTAAACCTGTTAAAAGCCAATGCCGCACGCAAGCTGGCAGCCTACCCCGGAACACTGCCGATTAATCTCGCGCAGTTAAAATCGGTACGTCGCATCCGTGAATTTGACGATCTAATCACCGCCAGAATTCACGGCTACGCTGACGCTATCGACTATTATCGTCAGTGTAGCGCCATGCCGATGCTGAACCGGATCGCCAAACCTACGCTGATTATTCACGCCAAAGACGATCCGTTTATGGATCATCAGGTGATCCCGAAACCGGAAAGTCTCCCCCCGCAGGTTGAGTATCAACTGACTGAACATGGCGGTCATGTTGGCTTTATTGGCGGTACATTACTTCATCCGCAAATGTGGCTGGAGTCACGCATTCCTGACTGGTTAACAACGTATCTGGAGGCGAAATCATGTTGATTCCGTGGCAAGACCTCTCCCCCGAAACGCTGGAAAATTTAATTGAAAGCTTTGTGTTACGTGAAGGCACCGATTATGGTGAACATGAGCGTACACTTGAACAGAAAGTCGCCGACGTCAAACGCCAGCTACAGTGCGGAGAAGCGGTGCTGGTATGGTCGGAGCTGCACGAAACGGTCAATATTATGCCGCGCAGTCAGTTTCGCGAATAACCTGCAACCGTCGGCGGACGAGATAATAATGATAGCTAAGTCATGGAGTTACTATGTCTGCCAAACATCCGGTCATTGCGGTAACAGGATCCAGCGGCGCGGGGACCACCACCACCAGCCTCGCGTTTCGTAAAATATTCGCGCAGTTAAATCTGCATGCAGCTGAGGTGGAAGGCGACAGTTTTCACCGTTACACCCGCCCGGAAATGGACATGGCGATCCGCAAAGCGCGCGACGCCGGGCGGCATATCAGCTACTTCGGCCCCGAGGCTAACGACTTCGGCCTGCTGGAACAAACCTTCATTGAATACGGTCAGAGCGGCAAAGGGAAATCTCGCAAATATCTGCATACCTACGACGAAGCCGTACCGTGGAATCAGGTACCGGGGACATTCACCCCCTGGCAACCTTTACCGGAACCCACTGATGTACTGTTTTATGAAGGTTTACACGGCGGCGTAGTCACGCCACAGCATAACGTTGCGCAGCATGTGGACTTACTGGTCGGCGTGGTGCCTATCGTTAACCTTGAGTGGATTCAAAAACTGATCCGCGACACCAGCGAGCGCGGGCACTCACGAGAAGCAGTGATGGACTCGGTAGTGCGTTCAATGGAAGATTATATCAACTACATCACACCGCAGTTTTCCCGCACCCATCTTAACTTCCAGCGCGTTCCCACCGTCGACACTTCAAACCCGTTCGCGGCAAAAGGTATCCCGTCGCTCGATGAAAGCTTTGTGGTGATCCATTTTCGTAATCTGGAAGGGATCGATTTCCCCTGCTGCTGGCGATGTTGCAAGGCTCATTCATTCCCACATCAATACGTTAGTGGTACCGGGCGGCAAAATGGGTCTGGCAATGGAATTAATTATGCTGCCGCTGGTGCAACGATTGATGGAAGGAAAGAAAATCGAGTAACTCTGCTATTACGCCGGATAAAATACTATCCGGCTTCACAACGGGATAGTTAAATCACGCGGCAACCACTTCATACGAGTGAGTAATATTCACCGCTTTTTCCAGCATCAACGCCACTGAACAATATTTCTCAGCAGAGAGATCAACCGCACGCGCAACCGCTGCGTCTTTCAGGTCGCGACCGGTGACGATAAAATGCAGATTAATGTGCGTAAACAGGCGTGGTGCCTCTTCGCGGCGTTCAGAGGTCAATTTTACTTCACAATCGACCACATCCTGACGCCCTTTTTGCAGGATAGAAACCACATCGATGGCACTGCAACCCCCCGCCGCCATCAACACCATTTCCATCGGACTTGGTGCTTTATCGCCTGAGTTGCCGTTCATTAAAATCTGATGACCAGAGGCGGATTCGCCCAGAAAAGTTAACCCTTCGACCCACTTCACTCGCGCTTGCATTTTTGCTACTCCACTGCGTCAATTTTCCTGACAGAGTACGCGTACTAACCAAATCGCGCAACGGAAGGCGACCTGGGTCATGCTGAAGCGAGACACCAGGAGACACAAAGCGAAAGCTATGCTAAAACAGTCAGGATGCTACAGTAATACATTGATGTACTGCATGTATGCAAAGGACGTCACATTACCGTGCAGTACAGTTGATAGCCCCTTCCAGGTAGCGGGAAGCATATTTCGGCAATCCAGAGACAGCGGCGTTATCTGGCTCTGGAGAAAGCTTATAACAGAGGATAACCGCGCATGGTGCTTGGCAAACCGCAAACAGACCCGACTCTCGAATGGTTCTTGTCTCATTGCCACATTCATAAGTACCCATCCAAGAGCACGCTTATTCACCAGGGTGAAAAAGCGGAAACGCTGTACTACATCGTTAAAGGCTCTGTGGCAGTGCTGATCAAAGACGAAGAGGGTAAAGAAATGATCCTCTCCTATCTGAATCAGGGTGATTTTATTGGCGAACTGGGCCTGTTTGAAGAGGGCCAGGAACGTAGCGCATGGGTACGTGCGAAAACCGCCTGTGAAGTGGCTGAAATTTCGTACAAAAAATTTCGCCAATTGATTCAGGTAAACCCGGACATTCTGATGCGTCTGTCTGCACAGATGGCGCGTCGTCTGCAAGTCACTTCAGAGAAAGTGGGCAACCTGGCGTTCCTCGACGTGACGGGCCGCATTGCACAGACTCTGCTGAATCTGGCAAAACAACCAGACGCTATGACTCACCCGGACGGTATGCAAATCAAAATTACCCGTCAGGAAATTGGTCAGATTGTCGGCTGTTCTCGTGAAACCGTGGGACGCATTCTGAAGATGCTTGAAGATCAGAACCTGATCTCCGCACACGGTAAAACCATCGTCGTTTACGGCACTCGTTAATCCCGTCGGAGTGGCGCGTTACCTGGTAGCGCGCCATTTTGTTTCCCCCGATGTGGCGCAGACTGATTTATCACCCCGATATCAACTATGCACTTCGACAAACGCTGGTGCTATGTTTGCCCGTGGCCGTTGGGTTAATGCTTGGCGAATTACGATTCGGTCTGCTCTTCTCACTCGTTCCTGCCTGTTGCAATATTGCGGGCCTTGATACGCCTCATAAACGTTTTTTCAAACGCTTAATCATTGGTGCGTCGCTGTTTGCCACCTGTAGCTTGCTGACACAGCTACTACTGGCAAAAGATGTTCCTCTGCCCTTTTTGCTGACCGGATTAACGCTGGTACTTGGCGTCACTGCTGAGCTGGGGCCATTGCACGCTAAATTGCTTCCCGCATCGCTGCTCGCCGCCATTTTTACCCTCAGTCTGGCGGGATATATGCCGGTCTGGGAACCATTGCTCATCTATGCGTTGGGCACTCTCTGGTACGGATTGTTTAACTGGTTTTGGTTCTGGATCTGGCGCGAACAACCGCTGCGCGAGTCACTAAGTCTGCTGTACCGTGAACTGGCAGATTATTGTGAAGCCAAATACAGCCTGCTTACCCAGCACACCGACCCTGAAAAAGCGCTGCCGCCGCTGCTGGTGCGCCAGCAAAAAGCGGTCGATCTAATTACCCAGTGCTATCAGCAAATGCATATGCTTTCCGCGCAAAATAATACTGACTACAAGCGGATGCTGCGTATTTTCCAGGAGGCGCTGGATTTACAGGAACATATTTCGGTCAGTTTGCATCAGCCGGAAGAGGTGCAAAAACTGGTCGAGCGTAGCCATGCGGAAGAAGTTATCCGCTGGAATGCGCAAACCGTCGCCGCTCGCCTGCGCGTGCTGGCTGATGACATTCTTTACCATCGCCTGCCAACGCGTTTTACGATGGAAAAGCAAATTGGCGCACTGGAAAAAATCGCCCGCCAGCATCCGGATAATCCGGTTGGGCAATTCTGCTATTGGCACTTCAGCCGCATTGCCCGCGTGCTGCGCACCCAAAAACCGCTCTATGCCCGTGACTTACTGGCCGATAAACAGCGGCGAATGCCGTTACTTCCGGCGCTGAAAAGTTATCTGTCACTAAAGTCTCCGGCGCTACGCAATGCCGGACGACTCAGTGTGATGTTAAGCGTTGCCAGCCTGATGGGCACCGCGCTGCATCTGCCGAAGTCGTACTGGATCCTGATGACGGTATTGCTGGTGACGCAAAATGGCTATGGCGCAACCCGTTTGAGGATTGTGAATCGCTCCGTGGGAACCGTGGTCGGGTTAATCATTGCGGGCGTGGCGCTGCACTTTAAAATTCCCGAAGGTTACACCCTGACCTTGATGCTGATTACCACCCTCGCCAGCTACCTGATATTGCGCAAAAACTACGGCTGGGCGACGGTCGGTTTTACCATTACCGCAGTGTATACCCTGCAACTGTTGTGGCTGAACGGTGAGCAGTACATCCTTCCACGTCTTATCGATACCATTATTGGTTGTTTGATTGCTTTCGGTGGTACCGTCTGGCTGTGGCCGCAGTGCAGAGCGGGTTATTGCGTAAAAACGCCCATGATGCTTTAGAAGCCTATCAGGAAGCGATTCGCTTGATTCTGAGCGAGGACCCGCAACCTACCCCACTGGCCTGGCAGCGAATGCGGGTAAATCAGGCGCATAACACTCTGTATAACTCATTGAATCAGGCGATGCAGGAACCAGCGTTCAACAGCCATTATCTGGCAGATATGAAACTGTGGGTAACGCACAGCCAGTTTATTGTTGAGCATATTAATGCCATGACCACGCTGGCGCGGGAACACCGGGCATTGCCACCTGAACTGGCACAAGAGTATTTACAGTCTTGTGAAATCGCCATTCAGCGTTGTCAGCAGCGGCTGGAATATGACGAACCGGGGAGTTCTGGCGATGCCAATATCATGGATGCGCCGGAGATGCAGCCGCACGAAGGCGCGGCAGGTACGCTGGAGCAGCATTTACAGCGGGTTATTGGTCATCTGAACACCATGCACACCATTTCGTCGATGGCATGGCGTCAGCGACCGCATCACGGGATTTGGCTGAGTCGCAAGTTGCGGGATTCGAAGGCGTAATGCAGGCTAAACCATCGGATAAGGCATTCACGCCGCATCCGACATCTTTTGCCTGATGCTTCGTATTTACGCCCCAATCACCTTAGCCACCGCGTGGGCGAAACGTTGCATCCCTTCATCGATATCCGCATCTTCCACCACCAGCGACGGTGCAAAACGCATCACATCCGGTCCGGCATTCAGCACCATTACGCCAGCCTCTGCGCCCGCATACAGGAAATCACGCGCCCGACCTTTGAACTGTGGCTTAAGCTCCGCGCCAATCAACAGCCCCATACCGCGAATATCGCTAAACACATCGTACTGCTGATCGATCTTCTGCAAATGGTCAACAAAACGCTGGCGTTTCGCCTGAATGCCTTCCAGCACTTCAGGGGTATTGATGATATCAAACGCCGCGCCCGCTACTGCACAGGCCAGAGGATTACCGCCGTAGGTGGAACCGTGAGAACCAGGATGAAACGCAGAAGCAATTTCCGCCGTGGTCAGCATGGCGCTAATCGGGAAGCCGCCGCCTAACGCTTTCGCAGAGGTCAGAATATCCGGCGTCACACCGTAGTGCATGTAAGCAAACAAATCGCCAGTCCGCCCCATCCCGCACTGCACTTCATCAAACACCAATAATGCCTGATGTTGATCGCACAGCTCGCGCAAGCCCTGCAAAACTCTGGCGTCGCAGCCGTCACACCGCCCTCGCCCTGGATCGGCTCAACCACCACCGCACAGGTGTGATCATCCATCACCGCTTTCACTGCGTGGAGATCGTTAAAGGGAACGTGGATGATGTCTGCCGGTTTTGGCCCAAAGCGTCGGAATATTTTGGCTGCCCGCCCACCGAGACGGTAAACAGCGAGCGACCATGAAAAGCGTTATGGAAGGCAATAATTTTGGTTTTGAACGGGCTATGACGCACACAGGCATAATGGCGTGCCAGTTTAAAGGCGGTTTCGTTAGCTTCCGTGCCGGAGTTCATAAACACCACGCGTTCGGCAAACGTCGCTCAATCAGTTTGCGCCCAAGACGCAGCGCCGGTTCATTGGTGAAAACGTTACTGATATGCCACAGAGTTTCGCCCTGGGTTTTTAACGCATTCACCAGCGCAGGATGGCAATGGCCCAACGCCGTAACTGCAATGCCACCCGCGAAATCGACATACTCCTTGCCTTGCTGATCCCAGATTCGGCTGCCCTGACCTTTTACCGGAATGAACTCTGCCGGAGCATAAATCGGCAGGATCACTTCATCGAAAGTCGCCCGTGTAATTGCTGTTTGTTCAATTGCCATCTCATGATCACCCTGTTACGCATAAATAAATGTGAAATTATAATCACAAAATATGCATAAAAAATCACTGAATGGCAATCAGAAATCAGCGATGCAGAAAATTAGCCAGCAGTTGATGTCCTTGTTCGCTAAGAATACTTTCTGGATGGAATTGCACACCTTCCAGATCCCACTGGCGATGGCGAATCCCCATAATCTCGCGGGTTTCGCTCCAGCCGTCACGTCAAAGCACGCTGGTAATGAGTCAGGTTCCACCACCAGCGAATGGTAGCGTGTCACGGTGAGTGGATTTGCCAGCCCCCGAAATACGCCCTCACCGTTATGTGTAATCGGCGAGGTTTTGCCGTGCATAACCTTTGCGGCGCGCACAACTTTACCGCCAAATGCCTGCGCCATTGCCTGATGACCGAGGCAGACGCCAAGAATCGGCAAGCGCCCGGCATAGTGGCGAATAACGTCAAGGGAGATCCCGGCTTCATCTGGCGTACAGGGGCCAGGTGAGATGACAATTTTTGTGGTTTAAGGGCGTCGATATCCGCCAGCGTCAACGCATCGTTGCGCTTAACCAGCACATCCGCCCCCAGTTCACAAAAGTACTGGTAGAGGTTCCAGGTAAAAGAATCGTAGTTATCTATAAGCAGGATCATGGCGGCTCCGGTACGAAAGAACCGCGCTATTTTACTCAGATTCCCCGGCTTCGCTTACCACTTTGCTAAATATCATCTGCAGCGCGGTGAGATCCCCCATTGCTCCACTCTGATTTGCCTGATTCCAGGCCTCTTTTTCGATACCCTGCCAGCTCAGTTGATATCCGGCATGAATCGCCAGTTGCTCGAAGAAGATCCGCTGTGCCAGACCACTTCCCACCCGGAAGGGATGCAGCACGTTGATTTCACAATAGTAATGCGCCAGCCGCTCGACGAACTTCGCTTTCTCCAGGCCAACCAGATAACCTTCTTCCTCCAGATCCTGCATCAGGCATTGCCCTCTTTTTCGATATAAGCAAAGTGGCAGAACGGCGTATCGCCCTGATAAATATCAACTTCACGCAGTTGCCCTGCCCAGTCGAAATATCCTGGTACAGCTGGCGATGGATAGTGCGCAAATGCGGTAAACCGCGCACCAGCGGACCAAGCTCAATGGTCGCAGCACGCAGCGCCGTCATTTCGTAAGCGGCCTGTTCCAGCCGCTGCTGCTGGCGGATGTTCAGCCGGTTACGCATGATATCAAGGCCAGGATAAAGATACGGATCGCGCCCTTCGCCGAATTTATCGCTCATAGTGACTCCTCAGCTCTTCAAGGCGCGCTAAAGCCTCTGCGGCAGTAAGAGTGACTAAAGGCATCTCGACGCTTCAAGACGGCGACTGGCCTGAAAATTACGATTACGCTGAAGCTCCCAGAGACGGGACTTTTGCTTATCGGTGAGTTTCTTCACTTGATGCTCCCTGAACGTGTCCATTTGCCACAAGTATAAGCGGCAAATCCGGGTTACGCCGGGAGAGCAAAAGCGCGGGCAAGATTGCCCGCGCGAGAAATCATTACGGCAGGACTTTAGCGGAAAGGATAACTACCGGTTTTGACGGCACATTCTGGTACGGACCAACGTCATGAGTCGGCACCTGGGAAATCTTATCGGCAACGTCCATGCCTTTCACCACTTTACCAAATACCGCGTAACCGAAATCACGCTGACCATGGTCAAGGAAGGCGTTATCGGCAACGTTGATAAAGAACTGGCTGGTGGCGCTGTCTTTGTCGGCGGTACGCGCCATCGCGATGGTACACGCGTGTTGCGCAGGCCATTATCGGCTTCATTTTTGATTGGCGGGTTTGGTTTTTTCTGCTGCATCTGCTCGGTGAAACCGCCGCCCTGAATCATAAAGCCAGGAATGACGCGGTGAAAGGTAGTGTTGTTATAAAACCGCTGTTCACATAATCGACAAAGTTCTGCACAGACACTGGCGCTTTTTGTTTATCCAGCTCCAGTTCGATGTTACCAGCTGAGGTTGTCAACAATACGTGCGGGTCCCTTTGCTGCCATTGCTGCGGGAGAAAGAGCAGAAAGAGCGAAAACAGCAGCCATCGCCGCCAGGGTCGATTTGAACATGATC
>ENA-OQER01001694-OQER01001694.1-human-gut-metagenome-genome-assembly--contig:-NODE-1694-length-10075-cov-2.237334_pt1 | contig 10075 bp, 11 predicted proteins | sample MGYA00242797_ERZ504639 | MGnify/ENA primary metagenome ERZ504639 (study PRJEB26092, sample SAMD00036306) | human gut metagenome | host: Homo sapiens | study: EMG produced TPA metagenomics assembly of...
GCGATTCATATATTTGTGTCCTTTCAATAATGTACATTTTAAATATGTCAATCAATAATAATATAACCTGATTCAGATATAATGCAAGTTCATAATAGTTCATAATGAAACTATGTAATATGCAGAATGTAGAGAAAAAGTACTAGTAAAAGTACGTGGTTTGTTTACATTTTATAAAAAACGTGATATTATTAATTGAAATAAAGTGCAAAAACAACAAAGCGGACGTGGGGGCATTATGTTAATATCAGATAATATATATAATAATAAATCAAATATGGTATATTGTTCTGCAACATTTACACATAATTATCTGGTTATGGTTGCAGATGATTATTTCTATAATTATGTAGGAAAGTTAATTAATATATCTATAACAGATTATATTCATCCTGATTTTAAGGAAGAGTTTACAAATATATGTGAAAGTCTTAAAGAGGGTGAATCACAGGGAATGATTGCATACATGAAAGGTAAAGATGATACATATACTCTTGTTCATATATTGTTATCAAATACGGGTCATGTGATTGAGGATAACAGCGTTATTGAGGCTGAGGTATACAATGTGTTTAACACAGAAAAGAAATATTTCAAGCTTCATGATGATGCCGATAAATATAAAAAATTTCTTTCTATGTACAATGATTATCTGTTTGATTATGATATAGCTACAGGTTTTCTTTCTATATATGTTTATAGAAGCATGAAAGCAACCATGATTAAAAAATGCATATTGATGATTTTGAAAAGTATATTATGACATTCTTTAATAATGCCAGACATAAACAGGATTTTCGCGATTTCATGTATAAGCTGCGTAACGCAAACGAAGGGTTTAATGCAGAGATTACATGTCCGCTTATAACAGATTCATCGAAGCTTGGATTATATAAAGTGGATTGCCGTATAATATACAAGTACAATCGAAGCAAGGTGGTTATTGGGATTATCAAGTCACTTGGTGCACAGACAGAGGAAGCATATTATGCGACACAGGAAGGCAAGGATTTCTTTACAGGGCTGCTTAACAAAAGAGCATGTAAGGAATATGTATCGGATGCAATATCTTCTAACAAAGACATGCATTATGTTGCTATGATTGATATAGATGATTTTAAGAATATTAATGATACATATGGACATTTGTATGGTGACAAGGTTATATTAAAAGTTGCCTCTATTATAAACAGTACATTAAACGGAAGGGGAATAGTTGGCAGGTTTGGTGGAGATGAGTTCTTCATATTTACAAACTGGATTAATACAGAAAGCCAGTTGAGATCTATTCTTACATCTATTAAACAGAAAGTAAGGGATGAAATGAGTCAGGGAGAGAATGGCTGTATAGTTACTCTTTCTATAGGTGTGTGTCAGTATCCGGATAACGGAAGTGATTATGACACGCTTGTAAACAAGGCTGATAAATGTTTATATATAGCTAAGAATAAAGGTAAAAACAGATATATAATATATGACCCTGCTAAACATGGGGATTTTCTTGAGGATATGGGAAGAAAAGGCTTTTCTATGGCTCCTATTAAAAAAGGTGAGAATCTTTCGTTAGAAGTAGCAGATATGGCTATTGATATAATTAGGAATGGAAAAGAGGCGGTAAAAAGAGCACTGCCACGTGCATGCAAGGCGTTAGAGATAGATGGTATACGCGTATATAACGCGACTAAAGGCGAACTTATAGACTATTATGGAGAATATTCTGGATTGCCAGATATACTTGAACTCATAAAAACTGACAAATTTATGGAAAAATTCGAAAACAGGAATTACGTGACTGTGGTTTATACCTCTAATATAGAGTCGTTCTATAAAGAAATGTACGATGCGGTTATAGCCTGTAATATAGGTGGCATGATATATAGTTATTTTAAGAATGACGAAGGCGATAATATAGTTATGTTCTATGACACTTTCAATAAAAGCTTCAGGTGGAATGAATCTGATAAGAACTATATTATGACACTGACTAAGATAGTTACAAGTGTTCTTTAAAAGCAGGACACCGAAATGTAATAAAATGCTGACTGGTATACATAATAGTTTTACCAGCCAGCATTTTTGCTTTATTTATATTATAAAATGTGTTAAGTTTAATTAGGAAAGAATGGTAAAAGGGTTATGGGCATTAAAAGTGCACAGTTTTTAAGTATATCTGTGCAGGAATGGAGGTTAGTATGTCAGTACAGGATTATATGAGTGCCTTAAAATTAGGGAAAAAAGAATATCATGCATGTGTTAATAAAGGAAAATATCCATACCTTCCTGTTATGGAGAATATGATGGAGGAAAAGAGTATTGATTCTGAGGTGAGTCTTGGGATTGATCAGATACCATTAAGACTTGTGGTAGGAACATGTACAGCTGGAAGAACAAATGCGTTTGCAGATAACTGGATGCCTATATTGGAGTGGGGAAGTGAGTTTTCAGCAAAATGGGCATCACTTAGTGACAGCCAGGTGAATGAAGGTATAAGAGATCCTATAAAGGTATATGAATACATGAATAAGTTCTATGTGCTTGAAGGTAACAAAAGGGTGAGTGTTTTAAAGTACTTTAAGGCAGTTACTGTCAATGCACAGGTTATACGAAAGATTCCTAAAAAATCCGATGATCCAGATGTTAAAATATATTATGAATTTATGGATTTTTATAAAGCAACTAAGCTTAATGATATATATTTCAGTAAAGAAGGCAGTTTTACGACACTTATGGATCTGGTTGGGATAGAACCGGGAAAGGTTATGGATGAAGATGCTAAAAAGGATCTTGTTTCAAGCTATCTTAAATTTCAGAACGGCATATGAATTCAAGGGGAGGAGACAGATTTGATTTTCCTGTCGGAGATGCGTATCTAAGATTTATTCATATTCATGGATATGATAATGTCAAGCACATGACATCTGATGAGATGGATAAAATGTGGCTAAGACATGGGAAGAGTTTGAACTTATATCAGATAACAGCGGGGTTGAATTAAAAATGGACCCAGCAAAGATAGAACCAGCCAAAAAGAATATACTAAGCTATCTGCTTCCAATATCAGGAGGAGATAGCAACAAAAAGCTGAAGGTTGGATTTATATATGAAAAGACACCACAGACATCGGAATGGTGTTATGCGCATGAACTTGGAAGACAGTATATAGATGAGACATTTGGAAAACAGATAGAAACAGTAAGTATAACGAATGTAAGACCTAAAATCGATGATTATGATGCTATACAAAAGCTTATAGATGAAAATACAGATCTTATATTTGTGACATCTTCAGCCATGATGTATGCGAGCCTGAAGCAGGCCATAGCACATCCAAAGGCTAAGATACTTAACTGTTCACTGAATATATCGCATAAGTATATAAGAACCTACTATACAAGAATTCATGAAGCTAAGTATCTGACAGGACTTATAGCTGGCGTTATGTCAAAGAGTGACAGAATAGGATATGTTGCAAGTTGTCCTCTTTATGGTGTCATGGCAAATGTTAATGCGTTTGCTATGGGGGTAAAGGCTGTTAATCCTGATGCTAAGGTGTATGTGGAATGGAATGGTATCAAAGACAATGATGTTGAAGCCAGGTTTAAGGAGCTTGGGATTAATTGTATATCGGACCAGGATATGATTACGCCGAAAAAATCATCAAGAAAATTTGGGTTATATATAAATGACGATGGTAATATAAGACACCTTGCTATGCCGGTATGGCACTGGGGTGTGTTCTATGAAAAGCTTATACAAAGCATACTAAGTGGTTCATGGAAGAAAGAAGAGGAAGGCGATAAGGTATCAGCACTTAACTATTGGTGGGGAATGTCATCAGGGGCTGTTGATATTATATATGGTGGAGGCCTGAATAATGAAACTAAAAAAATAGTTGACCTTATCAGAGAATCTATTATAAAAGGTGAATTCCATCCTTTTTCTGGTGAGCTAAGAAATCAGGAAGGAAATATCATGAATAAAGCAGGTGAAACTCTTGATCCAGATGAAATCATAGAGATGGATTGGCTTATGGACAATATTGTTGGAAGGATACCAGAGTATGATGAACTAAGTGAAGAATATAAGCTCCTTGTTATAAATCAGGGAATTATAGATGTTAATGAATAATTGAAATGAGTGAAAATTATGAAAATACTTGTGTTAGCAGATGTTGAGTCGAAATATCTGTGGGACTATTTTGAAAAAGAAAAACTTGATGGTATAGATCTTATATTATCATGTGGTGATTTACGTGCGGAATACCTTTCATTTCTTGCTTCGTTTTCAAAAGTACCTATATTATATGTGCGTGGCAATCATGATGATAATTATGCATTTAAAGAACCAGAAGGATGTATATGTATAGAGGATAAAATATATGTGTACAAAGGAATCCGTATTATGGGACTGGGCGGTTCTATAAGATATAAAGCAGGTGCTAATCAATACACACAGAGTCAGATGAAAAGAAGGACTGCGAGAATGTGGCCAAAGATAAAAATAAAAAAAGGAATAGATATTCTTCTGACACATTCACCAGCGTTTGGAATAGGAGATGGTGAAGATAATCCACATAAAGGGTTTGAAGCATTTGTTGATATACTGGATAAGTATAAACCGAAATATTTTATTCATGGTCATGTACATCTGAATTATTCCGTTGAGAATAAAAGAGAGAGAGAGTATAAAGATACAATAAATATCAATGGATATGACAGATATGTGTTTGAGTATCCTGATAAATATATTTTGAAAGGCTCTGGTTCTGAATTCATAACAGTGGTTATGCATAGAGGTTATAAAAGAAGTTATAAAAGAGGTTATGATATATGGTACTATAATACCATATATCATAACATTTGTTTTTGGTAGAATAATAATAATATTTTCATATGTTGATATTATATTTTGTGAAAAAATGCACAAAAACTTGAAAGGGGTTTAAGATGAAAGCTATATTTAAAAAAATCATCTAAGAGTATATGGGCATGTTTACTGGCTGTTGTTATGGCAGTAAGCATAATAGTGCCTGTATCAGTTAAATCTGCTAAAGCAGATGTTGTAAAGCCAGAAAAAATAAAAGCAACAGGCTGGCTGGAATCAGCGTATGTAGAATGGTCAACAGATTATAAAGCTGACAGCTATAATGCATATGTTAAAGAAAAGGATGGAGAGTATGTAAAGCTTGATGATGAGCTTATCAGACATTATAAGACTGATAAAGACTATTACAGAGCTGATGCACTTGGTCTTAAAGAGGGAACATATATTATGAAGGTTGTTCCTGTAAAGGATGGAAAAGAAGTAGCTTCAAAGGCTCTTGAAACAGAAGAAATAGCCGTAGCTTCACATGATAGAAGTGGCTTTGCGTTCTCATCTGATTCTAAATATAAGACAGGTTCAGGTGCTTATAATGATGATGGAACATTAAAGCAGGATGCAGTTGTACTATATGTAACAAAAGATACTGCTAAAACTGTTACTATGACAGTAAAGACTGATACGAATAAGACTACTAAATGTGTTGGCATCCAGAATATTATTGATGCCCTTCAGAAAGGCAAGGAAACAAGACCTGTTGATATCCGTATTATTAGGAACAGTGACAAAGAATGATCTTGATAAGATAAGCAGCAGTTCAGAAGGACTTCAGGTTAAGGGAAAAAGTGCTTATTCTGATATGAAGCTTACAATAGAGGGTGTCGGCAGCGATGCCTGTATAAAAGACTTCGGTATTCTTGTGAGAAATGCAGCAAATGTTGAAATAAGAAATCTTTCAGTGCTTAATTTCATGGATGATGGAATATCAATAGACACAAGCAACTGTAATATATGGTTCATAATCTTGATATATATTATGGACAGGCTGGTTCAGACAGCGACCAGAAAAAGGGTGATGGTTCTATAGATGTCAAGAAGTCACAGTACTGTACAATAGCATATAATCACTTTTTTTGACAGTGGAAAATGTGGACTTGTAGATGCAACACCAGCAGATTCAGGGTATTCAGATTATCTTACATATCACCACAACTGGTTTGATCATTCAGATTCACGTCATCCACGTATAAGAAACGGACATAATATACATGTATACAACAACTACTATGATGGTAATTCAAAGTATGGAGTAGGAGTTACATCAGGTTCATCAGCATTTGTTGAAGCCAATGTGTTTGAAAACTGCAAATATCCTATGATGTCATCACTTCAGGGTTCAGATGCCAAGGGTAAAAGCATATTTTCAAACGAAAAGGTGGAATGATTAAAGCATATAATAATATAATATCTGGTGCCGCCGGAGTTGTGTATGCTAATGCAGATTCATCATATGAGGCTGCCAATGCAGCAAGCTTTGATGCTTATCTTGCAGCTGAAAGAAGTGAGCAGGTTGCAGGTTCATATAAGACATTATCAGGTTCAACTACATACAGTAATTTTGATACTGATGTATCTGTTGATATGGGTGTGACTGAAGCTGATATTACAGCTGCAGCAGATGTGAAAAATAAGGTTAAAGCTTTATCTGGAAGCCAGGGTGGCGGCGTTATACCATGGAACTTCACTGATGCAGACAATTCTTCATATGCAATAGATGAAAAGTTAAAAGAGACGGTTACAGCTTATAAGAATACAGCACTTATCAGTGTTGGAGGAAAAGTGGACAAAACAGGACATACAGAGGAGACAACTAAGTCAGAAGAGAATACAACAGCTTCACAGGAAACATCCAGCTCTGATGAAAAAACAACAGCACAGCCAACTCAGAATACAACAGCTTCTGATGCAACACAGGCTACAACCTCACAGCAGCCAACAGCGGTACGACCAACGACAGAACAGCAGTCAACTACAGTACCAACAACAGCGCAGCAGTCAACGACAGTTCAGTCAACAACGGCACAGCAGCCAACAACGGGTGCAGCTGGGAAAGTTATTGCTGTTGATTTTGAAAACGGAAGTACCGATAATACATTCTTTAATATCAAAGGAAATATTGCTAAAGATAAGGGCACTGTAACATATAAAGGTAAAACATATAATAAGTGTCTTAAGATGGAAACAAGTACTGAGATTTCATTTACTACACAGACAAATGCAAAGATAGTCATGGTGTTTAATGAAGATTTTAACGGGAAAGTAAAGCTTGATGGCAGTAAATGTGCTGTAAAGAATGGAATAATTGAGATGACTGTAAATGCGGGAACTCATAAGATTACAAAGGGCGATAAAGCGAATCTGTATTATCTTGCATATGAACAAGATAACAGTCAGCAGACTACAAAGGATAATGAACAGGCAACAACAGTAACGCAGCCAGCAACTAATGAACAGGCAACAACAGTTACAGAGCCAGCAACTAACGAACAGGCAACAACAGTTACAGAGCCAGCAACCAACGAACAGCCAACAACAGTTACACAGTCTGCGACTAAAGAAGATGAAACCAGTTTCCCTGGTGATGATTCAGCATCATCAGAAAATTCAAGTGCAGTACAGAGTGAAGGCGAGTCAGTGCAGACATCTGATAACACAGTGATATGGTTTTATGCTGTGATAGCAGTTGCAATGGCTTTAGTTGCATCTGCATATGTATTTTTGATAAAAGCGTAAAGCATAATTCATTATTTTTAAGATAAAAATGTTAAAAGAACAGTACATGTAGAAATATGTGTGCTGTTCTTTTGCACAATTTAGTATAATATATAGAAAAGTAGTGAAAAGTGCTTGCAATATATAATTATGTGTGATAGTATGTTCAAAGCGCTGAAAAACAAATGTACGTCACAGAAAGACAAAAAGCGGTATTTGTTTTTAGAAAAAATTAAGAAAAATAAAATGTAAGGTGTAAATGTATATTTTACATAATATGTGATAAGCGTAAGAATGGAGGATTATAATGAGCGAGAAGTTAAAGGTTGGTATTCTTGGTGGTACAGGTATGGTAGGTCAGAGATTTATTACATTACTTGAAAATCATCCATGGTTTGATGTTGTGTTAGTAGCTGCAAGCGGTCGTTCAGCAGGCAGACTTTATGAGGAAGCTGTTGAAGGACGTTGGAAGATGCAGACTCCAATGCCAGAGTTTGTTAAGAAAATGTCTGTTTACGATATGGATAAGGATTTTGATGAAATAGTATCAAGGTTGATTTCGTATTCTGTGCTGTAAACATGCCAAAGAATGAAATTAAGGCGTTAGAGGAAAGATATGCCAAAGCAGAGGTTCCAGTAGTATCTAACAATAGTGCTAACCGTTGGACACCAGATGTTCCTATGATTCTTCCAGAGGTTAATCCAGAGCATACTAAGGTTATAGAAGCACAGAAGAAGAGACTTGGAACAACAAGAGGATTCATAGCTGTTAAGCCTAACTGCTCTATTCAGAGTTATGCGCCAGCTCTTGCAGCTCTTAAGGAGTTTGAACCAAAGCTTGTTGTTGCTACAACATATCAGGCTATTTCAGGTGCTGGTAAGACATTTGAACAGTGGCCAGAGATGGTTGAAAACATTATCCCTTATATTGGTGGTGAAGAAGAAAAGTCTGAAAAGGAACCACTTAGAATTCTTGGTACAGTAGAGAATGGGGAGATAGTTCCAGCTACAGAGCCAGTTATAACATGCCAGTGTTTAAGAGTACCTGTTCTTGATGGACATACAGCAGCTGTATTTGTTAACTTTGGCAAGAAGCCTACAAAGGAACAGATTATAGAGAAGTGGAGAAGCTTCAGGGGAGTACCTCAGGAGTTAAATCTTCCATCTGCACCAAAGCAGTTCATCCAGTATCTTGAAGAGGATGACCGTCCACAGGTTAAGCTTGATGTTAACTATGAGCATGGTATGGGTGTTTCACTTGGAAGATTAAGAGAAGACAGCGTATTTGATTATAAGTTTGTCGGACTTTCACATAACACATTAAGAGGAGCAGCAGGTGGAGCAGTTCTTTGTGCAGAGCTTCTTAAGGCACAGGGATATATAACAGCAAAGTAATATGACAGCTTGGATATATCAGCAGGTGGTTAGATTAACGTTGACCTCACATTAAATAAAGGAAAGCAGCAGTGCGTACATCAAAAGATGACGGCGTTGCTGCTTTTTGTGTGTTAGAGCATTTTACTTTTTGCATTTTTTGCATTTGCATTTGGATTTATATTCTTTGCATTTTACTATGATATAATTTATAATATAAAGATATGACAAATTATGATATATAAAAACATGTATATTATAATGACAGATTGGAGAATGATTGTATGGGAAAATCCGTATATATAGCGGAAAAGCCAAGTGTTGCGCAGGAGTTTGCAAAAGCACTTCATGTAAATTTTAAAAGAAAAGATGGATATCTGGAAGCTGATGAGCATATTGTAACATGGTGTGTAGGTCATCTTATAACTATGAGTTATCCTGAGGCATATGATGAGAATCTAAAAAAGTGGCGGTTTGATACATTGCCATTTATTCCGGGACAGTTTAAATATGAAGTTATACCAGCTGTAAAAAAACAGTTTGATATAGTGAAAAATATACTTAACAGGGATGATGTTGAAACAATATATGTATGTACCGATTCGGGACGTGAGGGAGAATATATATACAGACTTGTAAGGCAGGAGGCTCATGTTACTGGTAAGAACGAAAGAAGAGTATGGATAGATTCACAGACTGAGGAAGAGATACTTAAAGGCATAAAGAATGCAAAGGATATATCAGAGTATGATAACCTGAGTTCAGCTGCGTATCTTAGAGCCAAAGAAGATTATCTTATGGGTATTAATTTTTCAAGAGTTCTTACATTAAAATACGGAAGAAATATAGCTAATTATCTTCATGAGGACAGAGCTGTAGTTTCTGTCGGAAGAGTTATGACGTGTGTTCTTGGAATGGTTGTAAGAAGAGAAAGAGAAATACGAAGCTTTGTTAAAACACCATTTTTTAAGGTTATTGGAGGTGCATCAATCAACGATAAAACATTTGATGCTGAATGGAGAGTGTGTGAGCAGAGCAGATATTATGGAACGCTTATCTGTATAAAGGATAATTGGTTTTAAAGGAAAGAAAAAAGGCTGAAGAGCTT
>ENA-OQER01001695-OQER01001695.1-human-gut-metagenome-genome-assembly--contig:-NODE-1695-length-10074-cov-1.541470_pt1 | contig 10074 bp, 12 predicted proteins | sample MGYA00242797_ERZ504639 | MGnify/ENA primary metagenome ERZ504639 (study PRJEB26092, sample SAMD00036306) | human gut metagenome | host: Homo sapiens | study: EMG produced TPA metagenomics assembly of...
TACGCGGCAGTTTTGCCGTCAGCGGGTTTACGGCCTGCTGGTTTATCCATACTTCATAGTGCAGATGTGGCCCGGTTGACGTCCGGTATTACCGGAAAGCGCGATACGGTCGCCACGTTTCACCTTCTGTCCCGGTTTCACCAGAATCTTGCGCAAGTGCATATAACGCGTGGTGTAGCTGCGACCATGACGAATAGCCACATAATAACCTGCTGCGCCACTGCGTTTGGCAACCACCACTTCACCGTCACCCACTGAAAGCACTGGCGTACCCTGCGGCATGGCGAAATCAACACCTCTGTGTGGTGCAACGCGACCGGTCACAGGATTAGTACGACGCGGGTTAAAGTTAGACGAGATACGGAACTGTTTCGCCGTCGGGAATCGCAAGAATCCTTTCGCCAGACCAGTACCGTTACGATCGTAGAATTTGCCATCTTCAGCGCGGATAGCGTAATAATCTTTACCTTCTGAACGCAAACGTACGCCCAGCAGCTGGCTTTGCTCACGTTTACCATCAAGCATTTCTCGAGACATTAATACCGCAAATTCATCGCCTTTTTTCAGTTTGCGGAAATCCATTTGCCACTGCATGGCTTTAATCACTGCGCTCACTTCGGCGCTGGTTAAACCGGCGTTTCTGGCGCTGGCAACAAAGCTCCCCCCGACGGTACCTTTCAGCAGATTGTTAACCCACTCTCCTTGCTGCATTTCGCTGGTCATTTTAAAACCGTTAGCGGCAGTACGGTCATAGGTTCGGGTTTCACGACGAGACACTTCCCAGGTGAGGCGCTGCAGTTCGCCGTCCGCGGTTAATGTCCAGGAGAGTTGTTGACCGATTTTCAGGTTACGCAATTCTTTGTCGGCAGCAGCCAGTTGGGTGATATCACCCATATCAATACCATACTGATTGAGAATGCTGCTTAGCGTATCGCCAGTGGAAACAACATATTCATGCACGCCCGCTTCACCGGCGATTTTGTCATCCAGTTCGTCCTGGGGAATGGCTTCATCTTCTTGTGCAGCTTGATCAATCGGCTCACTGGCTTCAGGTAAGAGCGAACGAATTTCGTTCTGTTCCAGCTCAATGGTTTTGACAATTGGCGTGGCATCGCGGTGATAAACATAGGGCCGCCAGACAGCGACGGCCAGAGTAAGAACGGTGAGCGACCCCAACATAACGCGGTGTGGTCGCGGTAAATTATTAAACGCCAGGGCGACAGAGCGGGCTATCTGTTGCACGTAATCACTTCCTCATTAATCTCCTTTCAGGCAGCTCGCATACTGGTTGGCTAATTGACTCAGGAATTCTGAATAGCTTGTTTTACCCAGTTTGATATTCGTCCCCAGGGGATCCAACGTTCCCATACGAACGGATGTCCCTCGTGCGACGCTCTCAACGACCGCTGGCCTGAACTGTGGCTCAGCAAAAACGCAGGTTGCTTTTTGCTCAACCAACTGTGTTCTTATTTCATGTAAACGCTGCGCGCCAGGTTGAATCTCAGGGTTAACGGTAAAATGACCAAGCGGTGTCAGTCCAAACTGTTTTTCGAAATAGCCGTAAGCATCGTGAAAAACGAAATAACCTTTCCCCTTGAGCGGCGCGAGCTCGTTACCAACCTGCGTTTCGGTTGAGGCTAATTGTGCCTCAAATCCTTCAGGTTGGCGTCAAGTTTGGCTCGACTTTGCGGCATAAGTTCCACTAATTTTCCATGGATTGCAACCGCTGTAGCCCGCGCTATCTCTGGGGAAAGCCAAAGATGCATGTTGAAATCGCCGTGATGGTGATCTTCGTCACTTTTTTCCGCGTGGTCGTGATCATCATCATCGCCGTGAATACTTTTCATCAGTAGCGGTTTCACATCTTCAAGCTGCGCAATCGTTACCTGCTTCGCTTCTGGTAATTTGCTTACCGGTTTTTGCATAAACGCTTCCATCTCCGGGCCAACCCAAACGACTAAGTCCGCGTTCTGTAAGCGTTTTACATCCGATGGACGCAGTGAATAATCATGTTCTGAAGCGCCGTCAGGCAGTAAAACCTCCGTTTCTGTTACACCATCAGCAATGGCAGAAGCGATGAACAACGGGTTTAAGCGAAGCGACAACGGCGGCATCTGCGGCCTGTGTTGCACCTCCCCAGAGAGCGGCGGATAATGCTGCGAAAAGAAGCGTTTTTTTATGTAACATAATGCGACCAATCATCGTAATGAATATGAGAAGTGTGATATTATAACATTTCATGACTACTGCAAGACTAAAATTAACATGACAAGTCTGGTTTCCCTGGAAAATGTCTCGGTTTCTTTTGGCCAACGCCGCGTCCTCTCTGATGTGTCGCTGGAACTTAAACCTGGAAAAATTTTGACTTTACTTGGGCCAAATGGCGCAGGTAAGTCGACACTGGTACGGGTAGTGCTCGGGCTGGTAACACCCGATGAAGGGGTTATCAAGCGCAACGGAAACTGCGCATCGGCTATGTACCGCAGAAGCTGTATCTCGACACCACGTTGCCACTGACCGTAAACCGTTTTTTACGCTTACGCCCTGGTACACATAAAGAAGATATTTTGCCTGCACTGAAACGTGTCCAGGCCGGGCACCTGATTAACGCACCGATGCAAAAGCTCTCTGGTGGCGAAACGCAGCGTGTACTATTAGCGCGAGCATTGTTAAATCGCCCGCAATTATTAGTGCTGGATGAACCCACTCAAGGCGTGGATGTAAATGGCCAGGTGGCGTTATATGACCTTATTGACCAACTGCGTCGCGAACTGGATTGTGGCGTTTTAATGGTCTCTCACGATCTGCATCTGGTAATGGCAAAAACCGATGAAGTGCTGTGTCTGAATCACCACATTTGTTGTTCCGGCACACCGGAAGTTGTTTCCCTACATCCGGAGTTTATTTCTATGTTTGGTCCTCGTGGTGCTGAACAACTGGGTATCTATCGCCATCATCATAATCATCGTCACGATTTACAGGGACGAATTGTTTTGCGTCGGGGAAATGATCGCTCATGATTGAATTATTATTTCCCGGTTGGTTAGCCGGGATCATGCTCGCCTGTGCCGCGGGTCCGCTGGGTTCGTTTGTAGTCTGGCGTCGTATGTCTTATTTCGGTGATACGCTGGCTCATGCCTCATTACTTGGCGTCGCGTTTGGTTTGTTGCTGGACGTGAATCCATTCTATGCGGTAATTGCCGTTACGCTGCTCCTGGCGGGCGGTCTGGTATGGCTGGAGAAGCGTCCACAGCTGGCGATTGACACGTTATTAGGGATTATGGCGCACAGTGCCTGTCGCTGGGCCTGGTGGTCGTTAGTCTGATGTCTAACATTCGTGTTGATTTGATGGCTTACCTGTTCGGTGATTTGCTGGCAGTGACGCCAGAAGATCTCATGCTATTGCGATTGGCGTGGTCATCGTGGTGGCTATTTTGTTCTGGCAATGGCGCAATTTGCTGTCGATGACGATTAGCCGGATCTGGCGTTTGTTGATGGTGTGAAATTACAGCGCGTGAAATTGTTGTTGATGCTGGTGACGGCATTGACGATTGGTGTAGCGATGAAATTTGTTGGCGCGTTGATTATACTTCACTGCTGATTATTCCTGCAGCTACTGCGCGTCGCTTGCCCGTACGCCGGAACAGATGGCTGGTGTCGCTGTTTTGGTGGGGATGGTGGCAGTAACTGGCGGTTTAACCTTTTCCGCGTTTTACGATACGCCGGCGGGTCCGTCGGTGGTGCTATGTGCGGCACTGTTATTTATTCTCAGTATGATGAAAAAGCAGGCCAGCTAATCTATCGCTGAACACATTTGTCGATGCGGCGCGAGCGCTTATCCGACCTACGGTTCGCTATCTCTGCTGCCTGATAAGACGCGAACAGTGTCGCATCAGACACACTGCCAGTGTCAGATGCGGCGCGAGCGACCAATCGACTTACGGCATTTCTGGCGGCGTTATGCAAAGTGATTCCACGCCCGCGTCGTCGCCATACGCCACGCGGTGTACGCTGCAAAAAGCCTTGCTGAATCAAATAAGGTTCCAGCACATCCTCAATGGTTTCACGTTCTTCGCCAATGGCTGCCGCAAGGTTATCCAGACCTACCGGCCCACCAAAGAACTTATCGATTACCGCCAGCAATAACTTGCGGTCCATATAATCGAAACTTTCAGCATCGACATTCAACATATCCAACGCCTGAGCAGCGATATCTGCCGAGATGGTGCCATCGTGCTTCACTTCGGCGAAATCACGCACTCGACGCAGCAGACGGTTGGCAATGCGCGGCGTACCGCGAGCTCGACGAGCAACTTCCAGCGCGCCGTCATCACTCATCTCAAGCCCCATAAAGCGTGCGCTGCGACTGACGATATATTGCAGATCCGGCACCTGATAAAACTCCAGACGCTGCACAATACCAAAACGATCGCGCAACGGTGATGTCAGCGAACCTGCGCGCGTGGTTGCACCAATCAGGGTAAACGGCGGCAAATCAATTTTAATGGAGCGTGCCGCCGGACCTTCACCAATCATGATATCCAGTTGGTAGTCTTCCATTGCCGGATACAACACCTCTTCCACCACTGGCGAAAGACGGTGGATCTCATCAATAAACAACACGTCATGCGGTTCAAGGTTAGTGAGCATCGCTGCCAGATCGCCCGCCTTTTCCAGCACCGGACCAGAAGTCGTGCGTAAATTAACGCCCATTTCATTGGCGACGATGTTGGCAAGCGTAGTTTTACCCAACCCCGGAGGACCGAAAATCAACAGATGATCGAGGCATCGCCGCGCAGTTTCGCTGCTTTGATGAAAATCTCCATCTGTGAACGAACCTGCGGCTGACCAACATACTCTTCCAGTAATTTAGGGCGAATGGCGCGATCTGCCACATCTTCCGGCAAAGTGGTACCGGCAGAAATCAGACGGTCTGCTTCAATCATCCTTTACCTCATAACGCGGCGCGTAGGGCTTCGCGAATTAATGTTTCACTGCTGGCGTCAGGGCGAGCGATTTTGCTCACCATGCGGCTTGCCTCTTGTGGTTTATAGCCCAGCGCCACCAGCGCGGCAACTGCTTCTTGTTCAGCATCGTCGGTCGCCGGGCTGGCAGGTGATGTGAGTACCAGGTCGGCGGCTGGCGTAAAGAGATCGCCATGCAAACCTTTAAATCGGTCTTTCATTTCAACAATCAAGCGTTCGGCGGTTTTTTGCCAATACCCGGCAGTTTCACCAGCGCCCCCACTTCTTCACGCTCAACGGCATTAACGAACTGCTGCGCTGACATTCCGGAGAGGATCGCCAGCGCCAACTTCGGGCCGACGCCGTTGGTTTTGATCAACTCTTTGAACAATGTGCGCTCTTGTTTATTGTTAAAACCGTACAGCAGTTGCGCGTCTTCACGCACCACAAAGTGGGTGAAAACGATCGCTTCCTGACCCGCTTCAGGGAGTTCATAAAAACAGGTCATCGGCATATGCACTTCATAGCCTACGCCGCCCACTTCAATTAACACCAGCGGGGGTTGTTTTTCAATGATGATGCCTCTGAGTCTGCCTATCACATGACGCTCCTGCGTAATGAATCAAAGATAATGCTGTATGATAAAAAAATGCTGGATAGATATCCAGCGAAGGATGAAGAAAACTTGCGAGGTGTCCCGATGATCTGAAAAATGGCAGAGTATAATTTATTCAACAGGTTATATTGGAAGCAAATATTTGAATATTACATATTCAGTGAAGAAATGCGTAATAAAAATATACATTGCGACTCCTGAAAAAATAAATTTTTTATGCTATTACGTATATTCGTATCGATTTCAATGGAATGACAACGTGAATATTAATTACCCTGCTGAATATGAAATTGGAGATATCGTCTTTACATGTATAGGTGCTGCCTTATTTGGTCAAATATCAGCTGCATCAAATTGCTGGAGTAATCACGTCGGGATCATTATCGGTCATAACGGTGAAGACTTCCTGGTTGCAGAAAGCCGGGTTCCCCTTTCAACCATCACCACGCTATCTCGTTTTATTAAACGTTCGTCTAATCAACGCTATGCTATAAAGCGATTAGACGCTGGCTGACAGAACAACAAAAACAACGAATTGTTGAACAGGTTCCTTCCCGCTACGCAAACTTTACCACACGGGTTTTAAATACGAATCTTCCCGCCAGTTCTGTTCAAAATTTGTCTTTGATATTTATAAAGAGGCGCTATGTATTCCGGTGGGTGAAATAGAGACGTTTGGACAACTGTTAAATAGCAATCCGAATGCAAAACTCACTTTCTGGAAATTCTGGTTCTTAGGTTCTATTCCGTGGGAGCGTAAAACCGTCACGCCAGCCAGTTTGTGGCATCATCCGGGTTTGGTGTTGATTCACGCGGAGGGAGTTGAAACGCCTCAGCCTGAACTGACCGAGGCGGTATAACTTAACGCAGTCGCCCTCTCGCCAGGTTCAGCCGCGATTCGCTCATCTGCATCGCATTCTGACTGACGTGACAATGGGTAATCGCGATAGCTAACGCATCGGCGGCATCCGCCTGTGGATTAGCGGGCAGTTTCAGCAAGGTGCGGACATATGCTGCACCTGGCTTTTTTCGGCACTACCAATACCTACCACCGTTTGCTTACCTGACGTGCCGCGTATTCAAATACCGGCAATTCCTGATTCACCGCCGCAACAATCGCCACGCCGCGCGCCTGGCCCAGTTTCAGGGCTGAGTCAGCGTTCTTCGCCATAAAGACTTGTTCAATGGCGAAATAATCAGGCTGGAACTGGGTGATGATTTCCGTCACGCCCGCATAGATGAGCTTCAGACGAGACGGTAAATCATCCACTTTGGTGCGTATGCATCCGCTACCCAGGTAGGACAGTTGCCTGCCTACCTGGCGAATTACGCCATAGCCGGTCACGCGCGAACCCGGATCAATGCCGAGAATAATAGCCATCACGCGTCTCCGTTTTGCTGTTTAGCAGGCCTCATCAGAGAGTCGCTGCGACTCATCAGAGATTTCACCGTTATGGTAAACTTCCTGCACGTCGTCGCAATCTTCCAGCATATCGATCAGACGCATCAGTTTCGGTGCGGTTTCTGCATCCATATCAGCTTTGGTGGACGGGATCATGGAAACTTCCGCGCTGTCTGCTTTCAGACCTGCCGCTTCCAGAGCGTCGCGCACTTTACCCATTTCTTCCCATGCAGTGTAGACATCAATCGCGCCGTCATCATAGGTCACAACGTCTTCAGCACCTGCTTCCAGAGCTGCTTCCATGATGGTGTCTTCATCGCCTTTCTCGAAGGAGATCACGCCTTTTTTGCTGAACAGATAGGCTACGGAACCATCTGTACCGAGGTTACCGCCACATTTGCTGAATGCATGACGCACTTCAGCAACGGTACGGTTGCGGTTGTCAGACAGACATTCAATCATGATTGCCGTGCCGCCAGGACCGTAACCTTCGTAGATGATGGTTTCCATGTTTGCATCATCATCACCGCCCACACCACGTGCAATTGCGCGGTTCAGTGTGTCGCGGGTCATGTTGTTAGACAGTGCTTTATCAATTGCTGCACGCAGACGCGGGTTAGCGTCCGGATCGCCACCGCCCAGCTTAGCCGCGGTTACCAGCTCACGAATGATTTTAGTGAAGATTTTACCGCGCTTTGCATCCTGCGCAGCTTTACGATGTCTGGTGTTGGCCCATTTACTATGACCTGCCATAAAAATATCTCCAGATAGCCCTGCCTGTTCAGGCAGCGTTAATTACAAACTGTTCAATCGCCTGCCGGTTGCTCCAGGACTTAGTGAGCGCCGCCGCAGCAGGCGCATCAAGCCACTTGTAAGCCAGATGTTCAGTGAAAACGATCTGCCGCTCGTGTGGGAGCGCAAGACAGAACCATGATTCCGTATTACGCGTCACGCCCGGCGCATAGCGATGACGTAAATGTGAGAAAATTTCAAACTCTACCGTGCGCTGACAGTCAATTAAGGTCAGTTGTTCAGCGACAACATCAATGGTGACCTCTTCCTTTACTTCGCGCACGGCAGCTTGCGGCGCGGTTTCCCCCTCTTCCACGCTGCCGGTTACCGACTGCCAGAAATCGGGATCGTCACGCCGCTGCAACATCAGCACCCGTTCGTATCTTGTGCGTAGATGACCACTAAGATCGAAACGGGACGCTTATAAGCATATCAGTTATTCTCAGCCTTCTTCACAACCTGAATGCTCAGCTCAGCCAGTGCAGTCGGGTTAGCAAAGCTCGGTGCTTCAGTCATCAGACACGCTGCCGCCGTGGTTTTCGGGAAGGCAATAACGTCACGGATATTGTCGGTGCCGGTCAGCAGCATGGTCAGACGGTCAAGACCGAATGCCAGACCTGCGTGCGGCGGAGTACCGTATTTCAGAGCGTCGAGCAGGAAGCCGAATTTCTCGCGCTGTTCCTCTTCGTTGATACCCAGAATACCAAACACCGTCTGCTGCATATCACCATTATGGATACGTACTGAACCACCGCCCACTTCGTAACCATTGATGACCATATCGTAAGCGTTCGCCACCGCATTTTCCGGTGCAGCTTTCAGTTCTGCAGCAGTCATGTCTTTCGGTGAGGTGAACGGATGGTGCATTGCCGTCAGGCCGCCTTCACCGTCGTCTTCAAACATCGGGAAGTCGATAACCCACAGCGGTGCCCATTTGCTTTCGTCGGTCAGACCAAGGTCTTTACCCACTTTCAGGCGCAGTGCGCCCATCGCGTCGGCAACAATTTTCTTGTTGTCGGCACCGAAGAAAATCATATCGCCATCTTGCGCGGCAGTACGATCCAGGATGGCTTCGATGATTTCTGCATTAAGGAACTTCGCTACCGGGCTGTTGATACCTTCCAGACCTTTCGCGCGTTCGTTAACTTTGATGTAAGCCAGACCTTTCGCGCCGTAGATTTTAACGAAGTACCGTATTCGTCGATCTGCTTACGGGTCAGCGATGCGCCGCCCGGAACGCGCAGAGCGGCAACGCGACCTTTCGGATCGTTCGCCGGACCTGCAAATACTGCAAACTCAACAGATTTCAGCAGATCAGCAACGTCGGTCAGTTCCATCGGGTTACGCAGATCCGGTTTATCAGAACCATAACGGCGTTCTGCTTCCGCAAAGGTCATTACCGGGAAATCGCCCAGATCCACGCCCTTCACTTCCAGCCACAAATGACGCACCAGCGCTTCCATCACTTCACGCACTTGCGGCGCGGTCATGAAAGAAGTTTCCACATCGATCTGAGTAAATTCAGGCTGACGATCAGCGCGCAGGTCTTCGTCACGGAAGCATTTAACGATCTGATAGTAACGGTCAAAACCGGACATCATCAGCAGCTGTTTGAACAACTGTGGGGATTGCGGCAGTGCGTAGAATTTACCTTTGTGCACACGAGAAGGCACCAGGTAGTCACGCGCGCCTTCCGGCGTGGCTTTGGTCAGCATCGGAGTTTCGATGTCGAGGAAGCCGTGGTCATCCATAAAACGGCGCACCAGGCTGGTGATTTTAGCGCGGGTTTTCAGGCGCTGCGCCATTTCCGGGCGACGCAGGTCGAGGTAGCGGTATTTCAGACGCGCTTCTTCGGTGTTGACGTGGTTAGAGTCAAGCGGCAGAACATCTGCGCGGTTGATGATAGTCAGCGAGGACGCCAGCACTTCAATTTCGCCGGTCGCCATATCGCGGTTAATATTTTTTTTCGTCACGCGCACGTACGGTGCCCGTAACCTGAATGCAGAACTCATTACGCAGTTCAGAGGCCAGCTTTAACGCGTCCGCACGATCCGGATCGAAAAATACCTGCACGATACCTTCGCGGTCGCGCATATCGATGAAGATCAGGCTACCAAGATCACGACGACGGTTGACCCAACCACACAGAGTCACCTGCTGCCCCACGTGGGACAAACGGAGCTGTCCACAATATTCTGTACGCATGAGATATCCCTTAACTTAGCTGCCGGCGGATGCCCCCTGCTGCGCCAGGTGACCAAGTCGCAGCGTTACGCTGTATGTCACAACTGAATGAAAAA
>ENA-OQER01001696-OQER01001696.1-human-gut-metagenome-genome-assembly--contig:-NODE-1696-length-10071-cov-2.074819_pt1 | contig 10071 bp, 10 predicted proteins | sample MGYA00242797_ERZ504639 | MGnify/ENA primary metagenome ERZ504639 (study PRJEB26092, sample SAMD00036306) | human gut metagenome | host: Homo sapiens | study: EMG produced TPA metagenomics assembly of...
CTTTGCCTTACCACTTGGCTATGGCGCCATATGATCCAACGGGAATCGAACCCGTGTTACCGCCGTGAAAGGGCGATGTCTTAACCGCTTGACCATGGAGCCGTATATTTATTTGTCACTGTGTTTTTCACACGACCGAGATTTAATATATCATAGACTCGGTTGTTTGGCAAGTGTTTTTTTGAATTTTCCGAAAAAATTTTTATTTTTCAGATTTTTTCTTATTTTCTGCGGACAGCAAAAGCTTTGCCTGCTTTTTTCTGTCCGCATCTTGTCCGGTTCATAATCGTAATAACGAATCCATATGTCCCTTACAGAAGTGTATGATATAAAATCAAACGTGTTACATCAGAATCAGATCTTACATGCCCCTGTCGTCATCTTAATTATTAGCGATTGTGATCTATCCTGTCCATATGCTCAATCAGCCGGAATATCTGACTTGTATATCCCCACTCATTGTCATAGAAACAGATGACCTTGAAAAGTGGGAATTCACTTGAATTCCCTGCCTTGCATCAAAGATCGATGCATGTGAATCTCCGATAAAATCGGAAGATACCACTTCATCCTCTACATAATCCAAAATGCCGGACAAATATGTCTCAGAGGCCTCCCGGACTTTTTTGCAGATCTCATCATATGATGCCGGCTGCTTTAACGCTACATTCAGATCAACAATTGATACATCTGAAGTTGGAACCCTGTAAGAAATACCACTCATCTTATCCTTTAAAGCCGGAATGACAAGCGAGATTGCTTTTGCGGCTCCCGTTGTAGATGGAATCAGGTTACCAAATGCCGAACGTCCGGTTCTCCAGTCTTTCTGGGAACGGCTGTCCACAACCTTTTGTTTTGCAGTTGCGGCATGAATCGTTGACATCAGCCCATATTCGATTCCATAATTATCTTCCAGAACTTTACAAATTGGTGCGAGACAATTCGTAGTACATGATGCATTCGATACAACCGGCATATCCGATGTATATTTGTCATGGTTGATTCCCATGATAAATGTCGGTGTATCCCCATCTTTTGCCGGTGCTGAGATAATAACTTTCTTCGCACCGCCTTCTAAATGGGCTTTTGCCTTTTCCGTTGTACAGTATGCACCTGTTGCATCAATAATATACTCTGCACCACATGCTCCCCATGGAATCAATGCCGCATCTGATTCTGAAAATACAGGAATCTTCTGTCCTTCAATGATCAGTCCATTCTCATATGTATCCAGTTCTCCCTGAAAACGTCCAAATGTAGAATCATACCGGATCATATACTTCATATAACCCAGGTCTGCATTCCGTACATTGATTCCGCATACTTTAAAAGTGTCTGGTTGATTAATGGCGATACGGAGTGCTACGCGTCCAATACGTCCAAATCCGTTAATGCCGATTGAAATTGCCATGTTACAATTACCTCCTATAAGACATACTTGTCTGCCGGTTATCCTGTTCCGGTCTCTGTTGTTAGAGGGGCACTGTTTTTGGCTCTTTCTGATTCTTTTTGTACTCTGTTGTCAATGTAACATAGGACGCTATAAAATGCAACACATCCAAAAGTAATTAAAATATTAACGATTTTTACATCTGATCGGCTTTCTCGACGAATCCCCGGATGACGTTACATGAATTATGAAGCTGCTCTTTTTCTTTCTCTGTCAGGGAGATTTCCAGAATCTCTTCCACACCGTTTTTCCCGATTACACATGGTACTCCCGCCGGAATACCCTGTTCTCCATATTCTCCTTCAAGGAGAACGGATACCGGAAGGATCCTCTTTTCATCATGCATGACTGCTCTTGTAATATTGCTGAGTACGGCACCGATTCCAAATTCTGTACAGCCTTTTCCTTCTACGATGTGAAATCCACAGACCTTATCCTCCGCACTGATCTTATCAAAATCCATTTTATCCCGGTATTCCGATGAATGCTCAGGTATTCTTTTACCGGTATTCCGCCAATCTGTATATGTGATACCGGAATGAACTGTGAATCCCCATGCTCACCCATACAATAAGCCTGAATGGAATGACGCTTACGCCGGTGATCTCAGATAACATTCTGCGGAGTCTTGCTGAATCCAGAGATGTTCCGGTGCTGAATACCTGATTTCTTGGAAGTCCCAGTCTTTTTCTTAAAAAATCAGCAATGATGTCTGCCGGGTTGGAAATGCTGATCAGAATCCCATGGAATCCTGACTCTTTTAACGGTCCTACGATCGTATTCATCATCTTGATCGAATCATCGAACATATCCAGCCTTGTCTGTCCCGGAAGACGGCTCTTTCCGGCCGCCATCACAACGATATGCGCATCCGCACAGTCGCAATAATCTCCGGCTCTCACTGTAAAATCTCTGTCCAGATTAGAGGCCATATCATCAAGATCAAGTGCCTGCATTGCCGCTTTATTCTTATCTATATCAATATATACGATCTCCGTTGCCAGTCCCTGCATCATAAGACTCAGTCCGCAATGAGATCCTACATGTCCTGCTCCGATAATTACAATTTTCCCATTTTTTACTGCTTTCATTTTTTCATTCCTCCGTCTTTTCCTGGGTAGTATCAATATGTTATTCATTCTAGCACTATTGGTATTACCTGTAAATAGAGTGCGCTCTGTTTTTTCCTTTTTGGAACCACAAAAAGCTCCTCAACTTTCGTTGAAGAGCTTTCCGTCTTTTAAAAATCTAGAGAATGGATTTTTTAGAAGCACATTTTTCGGGGTTGAATATTCATTCTTTTGTACTTCTCATACAATATATCACACGAAATTCACTATGAATATAGTTTTAATCGACAGATTTTATTCCATAAATTGTGTGTCACACACAATTATGATAAAATATATCTATACTCTGATCAACATATATCAGGAGGACCACACTTATGGCAATTAAATTACAAGCCCCTGTATGAAGCAATTAACAACCAATTTGATGTCATCCTTCATACCAATAGTTTTTATGATAAAGAAGTAACCTGGATCCATACCGTCGAACAGGGTGAATTCTCCCATCTGCTCCACGGTGATGAACTGATCTTTAACTCAGGTCTGAATTTTACCTCTCAGGACTGGCTGAAAGAGTTCTTAAAGTCATTGAAAGACGCACACGCCAGCGGACTGATCATCTCTGTAAAATCACGTCCTGCATTTTCCCAGGAGATTATCGACTATTGCAATGAAATACAGCTTCCGCTGTTCTCCACTTCCTGGGACACTCCGTTCATTGATATCATGCGGATCTTTTCTGAGATTCTGTTAAAAAACGAACACCGCGAGACCAGTCTTGCCGCTGCTTTGAAAAATGCGATCTATTACCCCGAGAATGAAGACTCCTATCTGAATCCTCTGGAAAGCAATGGATTCTTCCGCGACATGAACTATACTGTCCTCATAATCAGCTGCCACACTTATGACAGTGATTCCGGTAATTCTTACCTGGAACAGCTGGAAAAGAAGATCCGTTATTTCATGTCTAAAGGGATCGTATATGAAGAAGGGAAGCATCTGATCGTATTGTTTGCCGGTGAATCTGTAAACGATATATCTCAGAAGCTCTACGATGTCTGTCAGAATAACTCCGATGTCTATGTCGGGATTGGAACTACGGTCTCGCAGCTTACAGACATTCACCGCTCTTACGAGACCGCATTTACCGCCTATCAGCTCACCAAAACTGCTCTCCCGAAGAACTTCCTTGAGTACGATAAGCTTGGTGTATACAAACTTCTGGCCGATATCCACAATCAATCTCTGACAACGGATTTCCTGAACTCCACACTTGGCCCGATTCTTGACTATGACGCTGTGCATCATACCGATTATCTGCATATCCTGGAAGTCTACTTTGATCATGACTGTAGTATCATCCATACCGCAGATGCACTTTATTGTCATAAGAATACGCTGTCGTATAAACTGAATAAGATAAAAGAACTTCTGGATTATGATATCCTGACCAATGAGAACCGGACAAACATCATGCTTTCTTTTTATATTTTAAGGCTGGAAAAGCGCAGTATATAAATGATCATCCCCTCAACTTCTGCATGATTTCAAAGACTACGGACCTGAATCTGTGTTATAATTTCAAGTAAAAATATCTAAACAACATAAACGTGGGAGGGATTCATTATGGATCAGAATCGAATCAAACGAAACCAGATGTTAGGCGCAAAGATTGTAAAAGAACTTACAGCCCGCAACATGGAAGCTTATTATACAGACTCCAAAGAAGAGGCTCTGAAGAAAGCATTGGAATTAATCCCGGAAGGAAGCAGCATCTCCTGGGGCGGTTCCATGTCTGTCAATGAGATCGGCTTAAAAGAAGCTGTCTGTCAGGGAAATTATCAGGTATACAACCGCGATACCGCACCGACACCGGAAGATAAGCGCAAGATCGAGCTTGCGGCATATGATTGTGATTACTTCCTGACCAGTGCAAATGCGATCACGGAAGATGGAATTATGATCAACATTGACGGACATTCCAACCGTGTATCCTCTATCGCTGCCGGACCACGGAATGTGTTGATGATCATCGGAATGAATAAAGTTACACACGATGTAGATTCTGCCATGTCCCGTGCAAGAAATGAAGCCGCGCCGATCAACGCACAGCGTTTCGACCTGAGCACTCCTTGTTGCAAAACAGGTGCCTGTTTTGACTGCAAAACACCGGATACGATCTGCTGTCAGATCCTGATCACCAGATATTCCAAGACACCGCAGCGCATCAAAGTCATTCTGGTAAATGAAGATCTTGGATTTTAACATACAGATTTTCTTGACTTCATCTTACGTATTTGTTATACTTAACAGTACGTAAGGCATGGCGCCATAGCCAAGTGGTAAGGCAAAGGTCTGCAACACCTCTATCACCAGTTCAAATCTGGTTGGCGCCTCTGATATAACCTCGGAAACATCATGTTTCGGGTTTTTCTATATCTGAAAGGAGTATATATATATGAAATCACTCGTACTGGCAGAAAAACCATCTGTTGCCCGCGATATCGCCCGTGTTCTCGGCTGTCACAAGAACATTTCCGGTGCGATCGAAGGCAGCAATTATATCGTCACCTGGGCACTCGGCCATCTGGTCACTTTGGCCGACCCGGAAGAATATGATAAGAAATTCAAAGCCTGGGATATGTCTTATCTCCCGATGGTTCCAAAGAAATGGGAACTCGTCGTGATCAAACAGACATCCAAACAATACCATAATGTAAAAACACAGCTTTTCCGGAAAGATGTCTCTGAGATCATCATTGCCACCGATGCCGGACGTGAGGGAGAACTGGTTGCCCGCTGGATCCTGGACAAATCCGGCTGTCATAAGCCGATCCGCCGTCTGTGGATCTCCTCTGTTACCGATAAAGCGATCAAAGAAGGGTTTGCCCACTTGAAGGACGGTCGTGCGTACAACGACTTATATCATGCCGCAAGAAGCCGCGCAGAGGCAGACTGGCTGGTCGGGATCAATGCCACCCGTGCATTGACCTGCAAGTATAACGCCCAGCTCTCCTGCGGACGTGTACAGACACCGACACTTGCATGATCGCACACCGCGAACAGCAGATCCGTTCATTTAAACCGGAAGATTATTATGGACTGCGGTGTACAACTTCTGTTACCGGTGGTTCTGTCGGCACTATGGCTTCTATCGTCACATGGACATGGCAGCAAAAGAAAAGCGGTTCCCTGCGCTCCTTTAACAAAGAGCTGATAACCGGCCTTGATAAAAAATTAAAGAACCAGACACTTACCGTGACGGATGTGCATACCTCATCCAAGCGGACACCTTCCCCGGGCCTCTATGATCTGACGGAATTACAGCGCGATGCCAATAAGCGCTTTGGCTTCTCCGCAAAGGAGACATTGAATATCATGCAGAGTCTGTACGAACACCACAAAGTCCTCACCTATCCAAGAACAGACTCCCGCTATATCGGTACGGACATTGTGCCAACGATCAAAGAACGCCTGAAAGCCTGCAATATCGGACCTTATAAGAAATATATTCCGGAGCTCTTAAAGAAACCGCTTAAGACAAGCAAAGCCTTCGTAGATGATAAAAAAGTCAGCGACCATCATGCGATCATCCCGACGGAAGAATATGTCCAGCTGGAACATATGTCGAACAATGAACGCAAGATCTATGATCTGGTCGTACGCCGTTTTATCAGCGTCCTCTATCCGGCATTTGAATATGAGCAGACTACACTGAAAGCTGAAGCCGCAGGTGAAACATTTACTGCAAAAGGAAAGGTCATCAAAGCCGCCGGATGGAAGGCCGTATATGCCGATGCTGCATCTTCCGGTTCCTCCGCTTCACAGTATGATGCTTACGGGGATTATGAAGATTCTGAAGATTTTGGAGAAGATTTCCAAAATAATGATATGTACTTAAAGGCTTCAGAGCAGGCACTTCCTGTTCTCCACAAAGGCGACACCCTGACTGTCACACGCACGAATATCACAAACGGTAAGACCAAAGCTCCCGCCCGTTTTACAGAAGCGACACTTCTGTCCGCCATGGAGAATCCGGTACGTTATATGTCTTCTGATGATAATAAGATGAAAAAAACTCTCGGTGAAACCGGCGGACTCGGAACCGTAGCGACAAGAGCCGATATCATTGAAAAATTGTTCCACTCTTTCCTGCTGGAAAAGAAGGGAAATGAGATTCTTCTGACATCCAAAGGAAAACAGCTTCTGGAATTAGTCCCGGAAGATTTGAAAAAACCGGAGCTTACCGCTTCCTGGGAAATGGAACTTGCCAAGATTGCCAAAGGAGCACACAAAGAACAGGTATTTATCAAAGATATCGAAAGCTACACCAAAGAATTAATTCAGGATATCAAGACTTCCGACGGAACTTTCCGTCACGATAACCTGACTAATACAAAATGCCCGCACTGCGGCAAGCGTATGCTCTCTGTCAAAGGCAAGAACTCCCGCATGCTGGTCTGCCAGGACCGTGAATGCGGCTATCGCGAGACGATCGCACGCACCAGCAATGCAAGATGTCCGAACTGTCACAAGAAGATGGAACTGATCAAAAAGGGGGACAGTGAGACATTTGTATGCTCCTGCGGCTACAAAGAGAAGCTGGAAGCATTCAAGAACCGTCGTGCCAAAGAAGGTGCCGGCGTATCTAAGCGCGATGTCCAGAAATATCTGAAGAAACAGCAGCAGCAAAATGACGAACCGGTGAATAACGCATTTGCACAGGCACTGGCGGGACTTAAGTTAGATAAATAATATGCAAAAAGAATAACAAACCTTTGCTAATCTGGTTTGTTATTCCTTTTCAGAGAGAGAATAATTATTTCATTTGTCTTTTCAAGTTCCATGACCGAATACTTTCAATCATCAGATCTCCGCCAATTGCTTTCACTTCATTTTTCTGATCATCATCCACATTATATATATTACAAGAAAAATTATTCTGATAATCATTGCTGAATATTTCTAATGAAATTTTGTCAGAATAAATATGAATATCCAGATGCTCTTTGCCCATTAAATTCAATGGACATCTTGCGACTCCTTTACTCCAGCCATCGGAATTATTACGGTCAAAATATGCTTCCGCTCTCTTCAGATCAAATAGGATCTCTGTCTTCTTTCCCTGAGACATTCTTAAGTTCAGCCTAATCTTGTCTGCAGTTGATTTTTTCAGATTTATCCGCATTTCCGTTTCATAAACACAGCCACTCCGAAGTTCTTTTTTCTCGTCTTCTTTTATCAGAATGTCCGCTTCTTCCTGCTTATTCTTCCGGAGATCCTGTAATTCTTTTACAGGAATAAACTTTAATGTATTATCTTCTGCTAATACCGCCTCTCTCGGAATGTTAAAGAATCCGCACCAGCCTTCTTGATATGTCGGACCCCAGTCTTTCCAAAATGGCATCCAATCCCATGCATTCGCCCATCCTACCAGAATCCTTCTGCCATCCGGTGCCTGGAATGACTGTGTGCATAATAATCAAATCCCCAGTCAATTTCCCCTGAAATTGTATAGAAAATTTTCCGGTATCATAGTCAAAATCTCCCACCAGATAAACACTGGTGCGCTCTTTTCCTCCCATCGGAGAGAACATCAACACATACTTATCTCCTACCGGATAAAAATCCGGGCACTCCCACATATAGCCCCATTCGCCTCTGCTCTCTGCAAGGACATTGACAAATTCCCAGTGGAACATATCTGTCGATTTATACAGTCTTGCCTGTGCAAATCCATTTTTGCTTGCTCCACAGACTACATAATAGGTATCATCATGTTTCCATACTTTCGGATCCCTGAACAGATCTGTTGGAACACCTTCCGGTGCTGTGATCACCGGGTTCCCTTCATATTTTTCAAAGTGGATTCCGTCTTCACTATATGCGATACACTGTGCCTGTTCAAACCCATTTCCATTATTACAGGTTCCTGTATAGATCAGGAATAACTTCCATCATGTTCAATCGCACTGCCGGAGAAGCAGCCCCCCTTCAAATGATCATCATATACTTCACTTGGTGCAAGCGCTAATGGCAGATACTCCCAATGAATCATATCTGCACTGACAGCATGTCCCCAGTGCATACAGTCCCAAATCCAGAATATGGATTATATTGATAGAAAAAGTGATACTTTCCTTTAAAATATATCAACCCATTTGGGTCATTGATCCATCCGGTTTCTGCCATAAAATGATAGTCCTGACGAAATTTTCCCTGCTGTACGGTTTCTCTTTTTGCTTCAATTTCTTTCTGGGCTTTTTCTATTCTTTCAATCATCAGTTCTTTTGACATATTGTGCCTCCGATATTATTACTTATATTCTTCACGAAGCTTCTTTGCAAATTCAGTATTAAGCTTTGATTCCCGGCGGGCCTTATTTTCTTTAATTCTGAACTGTTCTTCTCTTGCAGGCTTATACTCTTCCCAGCGTTTTGCCCATGATTCTCTCGCTGCTTTCATTTCTTCTGTTAATTCCGGCATCTGAAGATTGCGTTCTGGAAGTACCGGTACATTTGGAATTCTCTCTTCTACAGGAAGAATCGTAATTGGTTTTGCTGTTGGCAGTGTCTGATACCAGTATGCTGTTGAACTCCAGTCATCTGACAGATGGTTCGCATGTCCATGTTCAATCGTAACTTTCAAATGTTTCTCAAATCTTACTGGATCTGTAATGTGGAAACGATAAGATACCTGGAATCCATCCGTATCACTTTCATGTACAATAGTTCCAAAGAATGGATATGCATTTTTCTGCATTCCCCATGCATGATTGAAATAATCCTCTGTTCCTGTACCATTTAATGACGGGTATTCCTCTCCATCAATGAAGAACATATCATTTCCTTCTCCCCACCAGCTTCCCTGGTAGTGTTTTACAGTAAGGTTACATCCTACATAATGTCCCGTTCCTTCTACGTCAAGCACCGTATAGTTATTCTCACCTTTAAAATTGGTTACATTATTAACTTCCGGACAGTTTGTCTGAAGGTCTGGTCCCCAGCCCTGACAAGGATTTTCTCTGTGCCAGCTTGCATGGAAATATGCTGTATTCTCATCCAAGTGGCTCTTTATACATTTCATAGTCAATATTGAAATATAAAATAAATGGAAGTTCGTTTTCATTTACAATCTCAATTTTTGCTTTTTTATTAAAAGGCATTGGGAAATAGCATGACACAGAACAAGGAGCTCCATATCTTCCTGCTTCTTCTGGTTTCAGCGAAACATTAAATGGCAGCGAAGAAAAATTGCCCGGATAACTGTTACCAATACAGAAGAAATCTCCCAATGGTGCAAGTACACTTGGTGTATCCTGATCATCCCATGTAATCTTGATCAGAACTTTTCTATAATAGAATGGATCATAATCATCCCAGATAACTCCAAGTGCCGGATGAATCTCCATAACCGGAGCTGCTGAAGCATTTAATACCGGATCAAGAATACTTGGTGCTACTACTTTTCTGCAGGAAGAAGTCATCCAGATATGTGTGATACATCCCGGTCCTTCCACTTCTCCAAGAGAGATTGTCTCACCTGCCGGGA
>ENA-OQER01001697-OQER01001697.1-human-gut-metagenome-genome-assembly--contig:-NODE-1697-length-10071-cov-1.867558_pt1 | contig 10071 bp, 17 predicted proteins | sample MGYA00242797_ERZ504639 | MGnify/ENA primary metagenome ERZ504639 (study PRJEB26092, sample SAMD00036306) | human gut metagenome | host: Homo sapiens | study: EMG produced TPA metagenomics assembly of...
TAAATTTAAAAAACGGGAAATGTTGCTTCCGCATACACAAACCAAAAGACTGCCATTGACGAATCGAAGAAACCTTTCTATCATGGCAGAAATGTGATCTCCTGCATATATCCGGAAATTTCGATAAGATCCGCCGAATATTTCCGGATGGACAGACTCCTTCCGACGATCCGGATATGATAGGATTGTGTTGCAATTCCGATCACCTCCGGACAGTATTTTATAATTCCACGGTGGTTAACGATACAAAGTGTACGGTTCCCCTCCATGGAAAGAAGCGGCATCCCCAGGAAAATGTCTTTTGGCAGTTCCATTTGTTCTACGAGATGCTCCTGTTTTATTTTGTGTCTGGTTTGATTCGAATGGCTTTTCATAACTTCACTATATGAAAAGCGAACCCGTCCTATGTCTCTAAATTCAGGGATCCGTTTCGGTACGCTTCCAAAAATACATTAAATTCTACGGTCATCATCATAATATACATACAAAAATACAGCCAGAGCATGATCAGGGCAATGGTTGTCAGGCTTCCATACATGGAAAATCCATTAAAATAATCAACATAGATGGAAAGCCCGAAGGAAAAAACATACCATGCAGCTGCACATGCCGTGGCTCCAGGAAGCTGGCTTTTAAAGGTAAGCTTTGTATTCGGAAGTGCGGTAAAAATCACGTCAAAAAACAGGATCAGAAGAAGTAACATGATAAGCCCCCGGAATTTGATTATTATTTTTACGAGATGTGCAATAAACGGAAGATAATCTGCCGCTAAATGCCGCAGACTGTTTCCAAAAACCAGCACAACAAGCGTAAATACAATCGCAACCAGAAAAACAATGGTATAAATAACCGCCCAGAATCGGAGTACAAACCAGTTTCTTGTCTCTTTTAATTCGTGAACCGCATTCAGACCATCTGCATATACTGAATGCCTTTTGCGGCAGACCATATGGCAATAATTGCCGTGACCGAAATGATTCCCATGGATCTTGTATAGATTTCTTTTACAAGGGTAACCAAAAACGGAGCAACATACTGCGGCATGACTCTTTCTATGATTTCAAATACCATATCCTCCGTGATACTGGTATATTGAAGCATGGAAGAAAACACCATAAGAAACGGAATGATGGATAAAATAATAAAAAAAGCGATCTGTGCGGAATAAGCATTTATTTTGTCTTTCTGGCATTTGGCTAAAAACCGGGTAACCAGACGTATTGCTTTTTGCATACCAAATGATCCTTCTTCTTTATTTATGATATGGTTCGTGATGCATGATACGGTAAGAACGATAAATCTGTTCCAGCAGAATCACACGCATCAGCTGATGGGGGAATGTCATCTTCGAAAAGCTGAGGCGTGCATCTGCCCGCTTAAGAACCTTGTCGGATAATCCAAGAGATCCTCCGATTACAAAATAAATATGGCTGACTCCGCCAAGCCCGAGTTTTTCAATTTCACGGGAAAGTTCTATCGAATCCGGCTGTTTTCCATCGATCGCCAGCGCAATCACATAGCCGTCCGGGCGGATGGATTTTAAAATCCGCTCCCCTTCCCGGTCTTTGACCATGGCAATTTCGGTTTCGCTTGCCTGTTCTTTTGTCTTTTCATCCGCCACCTCCGTAATGGATAACGTACAGTAGCGGCTGAGCCGTTTGGAATATTCCCTGACGGCTTCCGTATAAAATTTTTCCTTTATTTTGCCTACGCAGATAATTGTTATTTTCATGTTGTTATTTTACTATATTTCTCTGTAAATTTGTAGTGAAAAATGATATACTGTAATCAACAAATACAAGAGAGGTAACGAAATTGAAAGAATTACAGGAAAGAATTAAAAAAGATGGAATTGCTGTCAATGAAGATATCTTAAAAGTAGACAGTTTTATCAATCATCAGGTAGATCCGGTACTGATGCAGCACATCGGGGAAGCTTTTGCGGAACACTTCAAAGATCAGGGCATCACAAAGGTTGCAACCATTGAAAGTTCCGGCATTGCTCCGGCTCTTATGACAGCTATGTGCATGGGTCTTCCTATGATTATCTTAAAAAAACAGCCTTCTAAGATTTTAAACGACAATCTGTTCCAGACAGAGGTCACTTCCTTTACCAAAGGAACAAGTTATGAACTGACGCTTTCTTCTAAGTTTGTCTCAGAAAAGATCATGTCCTGATCATTGATGATTTTCTGGCAAACGGAGAAGCAGCTACCGGAGCCATCCGTCTGATCCGCAAAGCGCACGCTACCATTGCAGGTGTAGGTGTCCTGATCGAAAAAGCATTTCAGCCGGGACATGAAAAACTGGTTTCTCAGGGATTTGATGTGTATCCCCTTGCAAGAATCAGCCATATGGCAAAAGATGAGATTGAATTTCTGGAAGATTAAACCACCTCTTCCACAACAGGGAGTGTTGATATGTCCATGCAGTTATAAAGCATCGGCAATCACACTCCCTGTTTGATTTTTAACAATTTCTATATTATTTTATTCTTCTGCATTGTCTGCAGGATCATCTATAGCATCTTCTGCTGTATAGTCCTGTGAATAATAAATAAAATTTCCTCTATATACATCCGAACTTAATCTCGTCGTATGATCAATGATCACAACCGAAAGAATATTGTTTCCTTCCGGAACTTGATCGGCTGCGTATAAAGATGACTGGCAGCAGTCGGCGTACTTCCGTCCCAGGTATAGTAAGCACTGCAGCCGTCCGGAACGGTAATCGTTACGGAAGTTTCCACGCCGAAATCTCCACCGTCCGGAGAAACAATCGGTTCATCCGGTGCCGGGATGGAAATTTTATAGTTTGCTTCTGTTACCTCACTGTAAACTCCCTTTTCGTTTTTACATACCGCTTTTACGGTATAGGTTTTATTATTTTCATCCAGTTTCACAGGTTCTGTGTATCGCAATCCGCGTTCTTTTTGGATCTGACCCGTCTACCGTATAATAAATTTCATAGCCTTTTGTGGAAAGCATCTGTAGTATCTGGGCATTTTCAAAACTTCCGCTCTTTAAACTGAACTGTGGTCCCTCTACCTGATAATCGGCGAAAAGATCTTTCAGACTGTCATCCACAGCCTCGGAGAGAGAAAGTATGGCATCGGTATTGTTCTGCTTCTCATAAATGGCAATCAGTCCTTTGCATGCCTGACGATTTTTCCTGTCCGCACGGATCACTTCCTGATATAAAACAAGTGCCGAATCATAATCGTTTTCTTCGGTATACAGTTTTGCCAGAGCCAGCCGGACTTCAATACTGTTTTTATCCAATGCCAATGCATTTTCATAGCAGGCAATTGCATTTTTGGTATCTCCGGCTTTTTGTGCTTTCTCTGCCAGTCCCACCTGGTAATCGAAGGAATTGGCATGATTGGAACGGATTGCTGCTCCAAGAATTAACAGGGCAAAAATAAGCACGCATACGATTCCGAGAACCAGGAAGATAATTTTTTTCTGGCGTGGGTCGAGGTGTTTTTTCCCCGGATGTTTTGTCTCTGCAGGTGCCGGTTTTTTATTTCTGTCCGGTCTGGAACCTGAAATCTTTTGGGATTCTTCCGTAAGAACCTGATTCAGATAATCATCATCGTAAATATTGTAGTCCGGCACAATCTGTACGGCTTTCCCGCATTTTGGACAGTACAGACTCCCCTCTTTTAATTCCTCACCGCAATAAATACACTTCATCATCTATCCCCTATCTGTTTTATGAATAAAGTTTCATGGCATCTACACAGTTATGCATGAGCATCGCAATTGTCATCGGTCCAACACCACCCGGAACCGGTGTAATATAAGAAGCGATCTGCTCTGCCTCTTCGAAACGGACATCCCCGCACAGCTTATTTTCTTCATTTCTGTGAATTCCGACATCGATGACAACCGCTCCTTCTTTGATATAATCGGCACCGATATAACGTGGTTTTCCAATGGCCACAATCAGAATATCCGCCTCTTTGCAGATTTCTTTGAGATTTTCGGTCCGTGAATGACAGATCGTAACCGTTGCATTTTCCCGAAGCATCAGAAGCGCCATCGGTTTTCCGACAATGTTGCTTCTTCCGATTACCACACAGTGCTTTCCGGCAATTTCAATATTGCTGCGTTTTAACAGCTGGATAATACCGGCGGGCGTGCAGGAGACAAATCCTTTTTTCCCAACCACAAGTGCACCGACATTCTGCGGGTGAAAACCATCGACATCTTTTTGCGGATCAATTGCCTGGATCACATGATCTTCGCAGATATGTTTCGGGAGTGGAAGCTGGCACAGAATTCCATGAACATCTGGATTGTCATTTAGTTTCTGAATCAATGCAAGCAGTTCCTCTTCCGTGGTTTCTTCCGGAAGTTCATACGAAAGCGACTCTATGCCAATATATGCACAGGCTTTCTTTTTATTTCTGACATATACGCTGGATGCCGGATCTGCGCCCACCTGAATGACCGCAAGTGCACATGTTTTCCCCTGTGCCGCATATGCTGCAACTTCTGTCTTTAATTCTTCTTTGATTTCCGCTGAAATCTTCTTTCCATCTATGATCTTTGCCATGTCCTTATCTCCTTAGAACAATCCTGTGATTACACCTGTCATCATTGACATCAATTCCGTAAGCTGCCGGTTTCTTTGGCAGACCCGGAAGCGTCATGATCGAACCGTTGACAGCAACGACAAAGCGGCACCGGCAGAAACATATACTTCCCGGACATTGATCTTAAACGGTCGGTCTTCCGAGTTTCTTCGCATCATCCGACAGGGAATACTGTGTCTTTGCCATACATACCGGGAAGTTTGCCATACCCAGATCCGTAATTCGTTTCAGTTCCCGCTCCGCTGCCGGAGAATAGGTAACTCCATCGGCACCGTAAATTTCTTTTGCAACCGTCTCGATCTTTTCTTTCAGTCCAAGATCATCACTGTAGAGTGTATGGAAATGGCTTTCTTTCTTTTCAAGTGTCTCGAGAATTTTGTTTGCCAGAGCAATTTCCGCCCTCTCCGCCTTTTTCCCATACTTTTGCCAGAGCAAATTCACAGTCATGCTCTTTGCAGAACTGTTCTACATAAGCGGTTTCTGCCTCTGTATCCGAAACAAATGCATTCAATGTGACAACGACCGGCACACCGAATTTCTGAAGGTTTTCAATATGTTTCTCCAGATTGACAATTCCTTTCTTTAATGCCTCAAGGTTTTCATTGGATAATTCATCCTTCAAAACTCCGCCATTGTATTTTAATGCACGGATCGTCGCAACGAGTACCACTGCATCCGGATGAAGCCCTGCCTTCCGGCACTTGATATCAAAGAATTTTTCCGCACCTAAATCCGCACCGAATCCTGCTCGGTAATTACATAATCGGCAAGTTTTAAAGCAGTTGTGGTAGCACGCACGCTGTTACATCCATGTGCGATATTGGCAAATGGTCCTCCGTGAACGAGCGCCGGTGTATGCTCCAGTGTCTGGATCAGATTCGGCTTTAACGCATCTTTTAACAGAGCTGCCATAGATCCGACTGCTTGCAGATCTTCTGCAGTTACCGGCTTGCCGTCAAACGTATATGCCACGATAATCCGTCCCAGACGTCTCTTTAAATCTTTCATATCTTCGGCAAGGCATAAAATCGCCATAATTTCGGATGCTACCGTGATTACGAAATGATCCTCACGCACCATTCCGTCCATTTTATTTCCAAGTCCCACAACCACATTACGAAGGACACGGTCATTCATATCCAGACAGCGTTTCCATACCACCTGTCTTGGATCAATCCCAAGCGTATTTCCCTGCTGGATATGGTTGTCCAAAAGAGCTGCCAGCAGATTATTTGCAGAAGTAATTGCATGAAAATCCCCTGTAAAATGAAGATTTAAATCCTCCATCGGAACAACCTGGGAATATCCGCCACCTGCGGCACCGCCTTTAATTCCGAAACATGGTCCAAGGGAAGGCTCACGCAACGCAATCATTGCTTTTTCCCAAGTTTTGCAAATGCCTGACCCAATCCCACGGTGACTGTCGTTTTTCCTTCTCCTGCTGGTGTTGGATTGATGGCGGTCACCAGAATCAGTTTTCCGTCCGGATTGTTGTGGCTTCGTGCAATCAGTTCATCGGAAATCTTCGCTTTGTACTTTCCGTACAATTCCAGATCTTCTTCTTCAATTCCAATTGTTGCGGCTACCTCTTTGATTGGCTGCAATGTTGCTTCCTGTGCAATTTGAATATCTGTCTTCATAATTTTCTCCTCCTGAAATGTTTTTTATAAATCCTCTTTTACTGCCTGTAATTCTTCGGAAGTCATCAGAACTTTCCGCGGTTTCGTTCCTTCCTCCGGTCCAACGATACCAGCTTCTTCCAACTGGTCCATAATACGGGCAGCACGGTTGAATCCCACTTTTAAATATCTCTGCAGCATACCTATGGATGCTTTTTCCTTATCTACGATAATCTGTGCTGCTTCATCAAAATATGCATCCCTGCCGTCATCCTGCGCATCCGCATCGGAGATAGACACGGTGGTACCGCCGGATGATGCCTGCATACTGTCCACTTTCTGTACAATTTCTTCGTTATACGATGCAGTTTCATTTTGTTCTTTGATAAATTCCACAACATCGGAAACTTCTTTATCGGAAACAAATGCTCCCTGTACACGAATCGGTTTCGGTGCCCCCTGCGGGTGGAACAGCATATCTCCTTTTCCAAGAAGTTTTTTCTGCGCCATTCATATCCAGAATCGTTCGGGAATCCGTACCCGAAGTCACCGAAAATGCAATCCGGCTCGGCATATTTGCTTTGATCAGACCGGTGATGACATTCACCGATGGACGCTGGGTTGCAATCACCAGATGAATCCCCGCCGCTCGTGCCAGCTGTGCCAGTCGGCAGATGGCCTCTTCCACGTCATTGGAAGCTACCATCATAAGATCTGCAAGCTCGTCCACAATGATCACAATCTGTGGCATCTTTTGCGGGCGCTCCTGCCCTTCCGGTACTTCAATGGAATCTACCTTTGCGTTGTATCCATTGATTTCACGCACATTTGCCTCCGCAATTTTCATATCGTTCCGTCATTTCCGCAACTGCCCAGTGCAAAGCACCAGATGCTTTTTCGGATCGGTTACAACCGGAATCATCAGGTGCGGAATTCCGTTGTAGACACTTAACTCTACTACTTTCGGATCAATCATGATCAGCTTTACTTCATCCGGTCTCGCCTTATATAAAATACTCATGATAATCGTATTGATGCAGACGGATTTACCCGAGCCGGTTGCACCGGCGATCAGCAGATGCGGCATCTTTGCAATATCGGTTACTTTTGTTTTCCCGGAAATATCTTTTCCAACTGCAAAACTGATCTTGGACTTTGCCGTCTGAAATTCCGGCGATTCGATCAGGTCACGGAAAGCAACCATAACATTTTCTTTGTTCGGAACTTCAATTCCTACCGCTGCTTTTCCCGGAATCGGCGCCTCGATACGGATATCCGCAGCTGCCAGATTGAGTTTGATATCGTCGGTCAGTCCGACAATCTTGCTCACCTTCACACCCATTTCCGGCTGAATTTCATATCTTGTCACTGCCGGTCCGCAGCTGATGTTGGTAACGGTGACATTGACCCCGAAGTTCTTTAAAGTCTGCTGCAGCTTATCCGCAGTTTCCCGCAACTGATGTTCAGTATTGGCAGACTTTTTCCCTTCTCCCTTTTTCAACAGCTCTATGGATGGAAAAAACATATGCTTTGTCCGGTTTGTGTTCCAAACCCGACGTCTCCATTTCCTGTGCTACTTTCTGTACTTTCGTTTTGGATTTCCTGTTTCGTTTTTTCTTTTTTTGTGTTTTTTTCTGCCGGCTTTAATCGTCTTTTGGCCGGTGCCAATCCTGCAATATGTTCCGGAACCGGTGCCGCCTGCGACGGTTCGGTGGAAAAGTATCCGGCATAAAAATCCCCCGAAATCTCCGGCTGTATTTCTGCCGCGGGTTCTTCTAAAACCGCCACTGGTGCCGGAGAAGAAATTTTTTCCGGCATCGGAGATACTGTGGTATCCGGCATCATATCAAATGCAGGTGCCGACAGTTCTCCCATTTCATCCGATTTTCTTCTTTTTATTTTTTTGCCTTTTTCTTCAATCCGTGTATCGATGGATACTCCGGACACTTTATGATCCATGCGGCGTTCTTTCCGCTCCTGTGCACGGTATTCCCTGTATTCCCGATACTTTTCATTGCTTTCCTTTGCGGATTCATAGACCTTTTTGCCGCCTTTTTGCATTCCACGCAATGCCGAACGCTCTGTAATCAGTACCATACAGACGATCAGCACGATAATGTCAATAATAAAAGACCCGATCAGTCCAAATGCCTGACACATGTAATAAGCCAGACATCCGCCGATGATGCCGCCACCGGTATGCCGTTCTGCACAATATGTATATGCGTCAAGTGGATGGATCCGGTCGTTTCCATTCATGGCCAGTCCCATAAATGTACATAAAAAGACCAAAAATACAATTGCCGCAATCAATTTTACGGCTGCCAGCTTATTTCCACGGTTCGATACCGCAAAAAAAACTGCCCACAAGAAGCAGCACCGGAAGAACATATGCCATAAGTCCGAACATACCAAAAAGAAAGCCGCTGACGGTTTTGCCAACGGCTCCTCCGAATCCCAGATTACTGATAAAAAGCAGCAGCGCAGCTGCAACAACAATCCACAACGTTACTTCCACGCGAAATGCCTGTGCTTTCTCCATTTCCGCCATACGCTCTTTTTTTGTCTGTGTTTTTCTTTTATTTGATGATTTACGGTTTCCCGCAGCCATTGGACACACTCCTTCATACAAAACTCCTTTTATTTTATCATATTTACACCAGAATGTCACCCATCAGCTTTTTTAATTATTTTTAACTATTTTCCCCTATCAGCTGATACAGCTTTGCAAATGCATCCGAAATTCCCCCGACAGCATCAATAATGCCTTCTGACACTGCCTGTTTCCCGACAAGAATCGTACCGAGATCCTTGGTCAGCATCTGCGTATTCATCATCATTTCTGTCATCCGTTCCTCCGAAACGTGACAATGGGAAGCCACGAATCCGGCAATCCGATCCTGCATCTGTTTAAAGTAATCATATGTCTGTTTTGCCCCGATCACGGTTCCACTCATCCGTACCGGATGGATCACCATGGTTCCGCTCGGAACAATAAAAGAGTAATCTGTGGAAACGGCCAGCGGAACACCGATGGAATGGCTCCCACCAAGCACTAAAGAAACGGTAGGTTTCGAAAGCGACGCGACCATTTCCGCAATCGCAAGTCCGCTCTCCACATCTCCACCCATGGTATTGAGCAATAACAAAACGCCATTTACACTCTCATCGTCCTCAATCGCTGCAAGACGTGGCAGGACATGTTCATATTTTGTCGTTTTTGAAGTTGACGGAAGACATTCGTGTCCTTCAATTTCTCCGATAATTGATAACAGATAAATGGTTGTATTTCTCCGGTCTGCATGTAACATTGCCTGTCCGAATTCAATAATGTCATCATTTTCTTTTTTGGTATCTCCCATTGTTTTTTCACCTTTGCCATTCATAAAAATAAGAACGGATACAAATGTATCCGTTCTTATCTTATGAATTATTTTCTGTTTTATTCACCGAGAAGATAATTATACAGTCCCTCATAGCGGAATTTTGACGCATTCCATGAGAAATCATTTGCCATTCCACGGTCTACCATCTGGTTCCACTGGCGCTTGCGGTCATAGAAAATATGCTTGGAATAATTAATCACCTGCAGCATTTCGTCAGCGTTGTAATTTGTAAAGGAAAATCCATCTCCACTGTTATCATATTCATTGTAAGCCTGAACCGTGTCTTTTAATCCTCCGGTTTCTCTTACAATCGGGACGGTTCCATACCGGAAAGAAATCATCTGTGTCAGAACCACACGGCTCAAAGCGGGAAGCATTAAGAACGCATCCGCTGCCGCATAAAGCTTGTGTGCCAGATCATCAGAGTAACAGATATTTGCAGAAACCCGGTTCGGATATTTCCAAT
>ENA-OQER01001698-OQER01001698.1-human-gut-metagenome-genome-assembly--contig:-NODE-1698-length-10060-cov-1.705628_pt1 | contig 10060 bp, 15 predicted proteins | sample MGYA00242797_ERZ504639 | MGnify/ENA primary metagenome ERZ504639 (study PRJEB26092, sample SAMD00036306) | human gut metagenome | host: Homo sapiens | study: EMG produced TPA metagenomics assembly of...
GTTTGACGCATGTACGCCGGATGATGCATGCCTGTGGTCATGATGGACATACCGCCATTGGGCTTGGCTGGCGCATACCCTTAAACAATTCGAGTCCGGACTACATGGCGTCATCAACTGATTTTTCAGCCTGCAGAGGAAGGTACGCGTGGCGCGCGGGCGATGTCGATGCAGGTGTCGTAGATGATGTTGATTATTTTACTGCCGTGCACATTGGCACTGGCGTACCTGCGGGCACCGTGGTGTGCGGCAGTGATAATTTTATGGCAACCACCAAATTTGACGCGCACTTCACCGGTACCGCCGCTCACGCAGGCGCAAAACCAGAAGACGGTCACAATGCCTTGTTGGCGGCAGCACAAGCCACTCTTGCACTGCATGCAATCGCCCCGCACAGCGAAGGAGCTTCCAGAGTAAACGTGGGCGTATGCAGGCAGGAAGCGGTCGTAACGTTGTTCCTGCCTCGGCGTTGCTGAAAGTGGAAACACGCGGGGCCAGCGACGTCATTAATCAATATGTTTTTGACCGTGCACAACAAGCGATTCAGGGCGCAGCAACCATGTATGGTGTCGGCGTTGAAACTCGTCTGATGGGTGCAGCTACCGCCAGTTCTCTTCGCCGCAATGGGTCGCATGGTTGCAAAGTCAGGCGGCTCAGGTCGCGGGGGTCAATCAGGCCATTGAACGTGTTGAAGCGCCTGCGGGTTCCGAAGATGCCACATTAATGATGGCCCGCGTGCAGCAACATCAAGGGCAAGCCTCCTACGTGGTGTTTGGCACACAGCTGGCGGCAGGTCATCACAACGAAAAATTCGATTTTGACGAGCAGGTTCTCGCTATTGCCGTCGAAACGCTGGCGCGCACCGCGCTCAATTTTCCCTGGACGCGAGGTATCTGATGCAGGAATCTATCGTTTTATCGACGATGCGATTGAAGCCGATCGCCAACGTTATACCGATATTGCCGATCAAATCTGGGATCATCCAGAAACACGTTTTGAAGAGTTCTGGTCAGCGGAGCATCTGGCTTCGGCGCTGGAATCTGCAGCTTCACCGTTACCCGCAACGTAGGCAATATCCCAAATGCCTTTATTGCTTCGTTTGGTCAAGGCAAACCGGTTATCGCCCTGCTGGGAGAATATGACGCCCTGGCAGGTTTAAGTCAGCAAGCAGGTTGCGCGCAACCTACATCCGTGACGCCCGGTGAAAATGGTCACGGTTGCGGACACAATTTGCTGGGAACCGCCGCCTTTGCCGCTGCAATAGCCGTCAAGAAATGGCTGGAACAATATGGGCAAGGCGGCACAGTGCGCTTTTATGGTTGTCCTGGCGAAGAAGGCGGCTCGGGTAAAACGTTCATGGTCCGCGAGGGGGTATTTGATGATGTGGATGCGGCACTCACCTGGCACCCGGAAGCCTTTGCCGGTATGTTCAATACCCGCACGCTGGCAAACATTCAGCATCATGCGCTTTAAAGGGATCGCAGCACATGCCGCGAATTCCCCTCATTTGGGACGCAGCGCCCTTGATGCCGTAACGTTGATGACCACTGGCACCAACTTCCTCAACGAACATATTATTGAAAAAGCGCGCGTACACTATGCCATCACAGATAGCGGCGGGATCTCGCCCAACGTGGTCCAGGCGCAGGCAGAAGTGCTTTATCTTATCCGTGCCCCCGAAATGACCGACGTGCAGCATATTTATGATCGGGTCGCCAAAATCGCCGAAGGTGCGGCATTGATGACCGAAACCACGGTTGAATGCCGCTTCGACAAAGCCTGTTCCAGTTATCTCCCGAATCGCACCTTAGAAAATGCCATGTACCATGCCCTATCCCATTTTGGTACCCCGGAATGGAACTCCGAAGAACTGGCTTTTGCGAAACAAATTCAGGCTACGCTCACCCCCAACGATCGGCAAAACAGTCTGAATAATATCGCCGCAACCGGTGGCGAAAACGGCAAGGTTTTTGCACTACGTCATCGTGAAACGGTACTGGCGAATGAGGTCGCTCCATATGCCGCCACCGATAACGTGCTTGCGGCATCGACTGATGTCGGCGACGTCAGTTGGAAACTGCCTGTTGCCCAGTGTTTCAGCCCCTGTTTTGCGTCGGTACACCGCTACATACGTGGCAACTGGTTAGCCAGGGGCGAACATCTATTGCTCATAAAGGAATGCTGCTGGCGGCGAAAACTATGGCAGCAACCACAGTCAATCTCTTCATTGATTCAGGGCTATTGCAAGAATGCCAACAAGAGCATCAGCAAGTTACGGACACGCAACCGTATCACTGCCCTATCCCGAAAAACGTGACACCGTCACCTTTAAAATAACAACAACAACGCAAACACAACAACCGAGGAATGCCCATGAGTATGTCATCCATACCCGTCGTCCTCCCAATCCGGAAGCTCTATGGCTGGGTCGAAAGATTGGTAACAAGGTTCCCCATCCTTTTTTGCTCTTTATCTATTTGATAATCGTACTCATGGTGACGACGGCAATTTTGTCAGCCTTTGGCGTCAGTGCGAAAAACCCGACCGATGGTACGCCGGTGGTGGTGAAAAACCTGCTCAGTGTGGAAGGATTACACTGGTTTTTACCCAATGTGATTAAAAACTTTAGCGGTTTTGCTCCACTTGGAGCGATCCTGGCGCTGGTTTTAGGTGCCGGCCTAGCGGAGCGCGTCGGCTTACTGCCAGCGCTAATGGTTAAAATGGCATCGCATGTTAATGCCCGCTACGCCAGTTATATGGTGCTGTTTATTGCTTTTTTCAGCCACATTTCTTCCGATGCGGCGTTAGTGATCATGCCACCGATGGGTGCGCTGATTTTTCTGGCGGTGGGCAGGCATCCAGTTGCAGGTTTACTGGCTGCCATTGCAGGCGTAGGTTGCGGCTTTACGGCTAATTTACTGATTGTCACAACCGACGTGTTGCTGTCGGGGATCAGCACGGAAGCGGCGGCTGCGTTCAATCCGCAAATGCACGTCAGTGTAATTGATAACTGGTATTTTATGGCCAGCTCCGTAGTCGTACTGACGATTGTTGGCGGCCTGATAACCGACAAAATCATCGAGCCACGATTAGGTCAATGGCAGGGAAACAGCGATGAGAAACTGCAGACATTGACCGAAAGTCAGCGTTTTGGTTTACGCATAGCAGGTGTCGTATCGCTACTTTTTATTGCTGCGATCGCGCTGATGGTGATCCCGGAAAACGGGATATTGCGCGATCCGATTAATCACACCGTGATGCCATCACCCTTTATTAAAGGTATCGTGCCACTGATCATTCTTTTTTTCTTTGTTGTCTCGCTGGCTTATGGCATCGCTACCCGCACAATTCGACGTCAGGCGGATTTACCGCATTTAATGATTGAACCGATGAAAGAGATGGCGGGATTTATCGTGATGGTTTTTCCCCTCGCCCAATTTGTCGCCATGTTTAACTGGAGCAACATGGGGAAATTCATCGCCGTGGGGCTGACCGATATACTTGAAAGTTCAGGGCTTAGCGGCATCCCGGCGTTTGTCGGTCTGGCGTTGCTTTCCTCTTTCTTATGCATGTTTATTGCCAGCGGTTCCGCAATCTGGTCGATTCTGGCCCCCATTTTCGTACCAATGTTTATGCTACTTGGCTTTCACCCGGCATTGCGCAAATCCTCTTTCGTATTGCCGACTCATCGTATTGCCTTTAGCGCCGGTATCTCCTTTTGTTCCACTGTTTCTTGGATTCCTGCAACGCTACAAACCAGACGCAAAACTGGGTACTTACTATTCGTTAGTCTTGCCCTATCCGCTTATCTTTTTGGTGGTATGGCTGCTGATGTTGCTGGCGTGGTATCTTGTTGGTCTGCCGATAGGTCCGGGGATTTACCCACGTTTGTCTTAAGAGAGAACGGATGCTGAGATTACTTGAAGAAAAAATTGCCACGCCACTGGGTCCACTGTGGGTGATTTGCGATGAGCAATTTCGCTGCGGGCGGTTGAATGGGAAGAGTACAGCGAACGCATGGTGCAGCTGCTGGACATCCATTATCGCAAAGAAGGCTATGAGCGCATTTCTGCCACCAACCCAGGCGGTTTAAGCGACAAGCTTCGTGATTATTTTGCCGGTAATCTTAGCATTATTGATACGCTTCCCACTGCCACAGGGGGGACGCCATTTCAGCGCGAAGTCTGGAAAACTCTACGCACTATCCCCTGCGGCAGGTAATGCATTACGGCCAACTGGCTGAACAATTGGGCCGCCCTGGCGCGGCGCGTGCCGTTGGTGCGGCAAACGGATCGAATCCCATCAGCATCGTCGTACCTTGCCATCGGGTTATTGGCCGAAACGGCACCATGACCGGATATGCAGGCGGAGTTCAGCGAAAAGAGTGGTTATTGCGCCACGAAGGTTATCTTTTGCTGTAAACATTAAACAATTTGTGCCAGCTTGTTCACACTTTTATGTAAAGTTACCCTTAACAACTTAAGGGTTTTCAATAGATAGACATATATTTACATCTGATATCGGAATTCTCTGCTGTTAAGGTTTGCTTAGACTTACTTGCTCCCTAAAAAGATGTTAAAATTGACAAATATCAATTACGGCTTGAGCAGACCTATGATCCCGGAAAAGCGAATTATACGGCGCATTCAGTCTGGCGGTTGTGCTATCCATTGCCAGGATTGCAGCATCAGCCAGCTTTGCATCCCGTTCACACTCAACGAACATGAGCTTGATCAGCTTGATAATATCATTGAGCGGAAGAAGCCTATTCAGAAAGGCCAGACGCTGTTTAAGGCTGGTGATGAACTTAAATCGCTTTATGCCATCCGCTCCGGTACGATTAAAAGTTATACCATCACTGAGCAAGGCGACGAGCAAATCACTGGTTTCATTTAGCTGGCGACCTGGTGGGATTTGACGCCATCGGCAGCGGCCATCACCCGAGCTTCGCTCAGGCGCTGGAAACTCGATGGTATGTGAAATCCGTTCGAAACGCTGGACGATTTGTCCGGTAAAATGCCGAATCTGCGTCAGCAGATGATGCGTCTGATGAGCGGTGAAATCAAAGGCGATCAGGACATGATCCTGCTGTTGTCGAAGAAAAATGCCGAGGAACGTCTGGCTGCATTCATCTACAACCTGTCCCGTCGTTTTGCCCAACGCGGCTTCTCCCCTCGTGAATTCCGCCTGACGATGACTCGTGGCGATATCGGTAACTATCTGGGCCTGACGGTAGAAACCATCAGCCGTCTGCTGGGTCGCTTCCAGAAAAGCGGTATGCTGGCAGTCAAAGGTAAATACATCACCATCGAAAATAACGATGCGCTGGCCCAGCTTGCTGGTCATACGCGTAATGTTGCCTGATTTTCCGCATAACTCACTATCCTTCTGTCATATCATTAAATTTTTCTGATTTATTGATCTGGCAGAAGGTTCATCACTGTTTCATTCACCAGATATGGGTTAATCTTTTAATTACAAACTGCGTTGACAGTTGTTGTAAGGAGACCCTGTATGGCTATGTATCAGAACATGCTCGTTGTTATCGATCCTAACCAGGACGACCAACCAGCATTGCGGCGAGCTGTTTATTTACATCAACGGATTGGTGGCAAAATTAAAGCCTTTTTGCCGATCTATGACTTCTCATACGAAATGACCACCCTGCTCTCCCCGGACGAACGTACGGCTATGCGTCAGGCGTCATCAGCCAGCGTACAGCCTGGATCCACGAGCAGGCAAAATATTATCTCAATGCTGGCGTTCCCATTGAAATTAAAGTGGTCTGGCATAACCGTCCTTTCGAAGCCATCATTCAGGAAGTGATCAGCGGCGGGCACGATTTGGTGCTAAAAATGGCGCACCAACATGACCGTCTGGAAGCGGTGATTTTTACGCCAACGGACTGGCATCTGTTACGCAAATGCCCAAGCCCGGTGTGGATGGTGAAAGACCAGCCGTGGCCGGAAGGAGGCAAGGCGCTGGTGGCGGTGAATCTCGCCAGTGAAGAGCCGTATCATAATGCGCTCAATGAAAAACTGGTCAAAGAGACGATCGAACTGGCAGAACAAGTCAACCATACCGAAGTTCATCTGGTTGGCGCTTATCCGGTAACGCCAATTAATATCGCGATTGAACTGCCGGAATTTGATCCGAGCGTTTATAACGATGCCATTCGTGGGCAACATTTGCTGGCAATGAAAGCTCTGCGGCAGAAATTCGGCATTAATGAAAACATGACGCACGTAGAAAAAGGTCTGCCAGAAGAGGTGATTCCTGATTTGGCGGAACACTTACAGGCGGGGATTGTGGTTCTGGGCACGGTAGGACGCACCGGTATTTCAGCAGCATTCCTCGGCAACACGGCGGAACAGGTGATTGATCATCTTCGCTGCGATCTGTTGGTCATTAAACCTGACCAGTATCAGACACCCGTTGAACTGGATGACGAAGAAGACGATTAACGACTCTTCAATAACTGACAAGGCCCGAGTTATCGGGCCTATTTTTACTTACTGCTCTTCGCCGCCAAGGAAATAAATTCCCAACGGGATTGCCAGCAACACAGTAAAGACCCAGGCTATAAACAAAAATCATCGATGACTGAATCACATACATTGATGTCGTCCACTCAGACAGCGGAATATTGTACTGTTCTATAACGCCGCCGATAGTCGCGCGAGTCACAACCGACGCCGCAATAATGAAAACCGCCAACAAACCAAAGAGAAATTTCTTCCCTTTCGCTGACTTCAGTTTCGCCATAATCATGATGTAATCCTTGTGAAGACAAATTTCTTGTTACCTAAACGTAACAATACCATGACATTTCACCGTTGTCTGCTCTGAAACCTCACCTCTTAGCTGGATTTACAACCAACGCATTGATTAGTTAGCTAATGTTGCTACTTCCTTCCCTGACTATTGATGATCTGAATGAATTGTCGCGGTAAAATAGCCCCGCCAGGGGTTTCCGGCATGACGACAATTATCTGGAGGAGCCTGATAAAACAATGATCGCTGAACTGTTTACAAATAATGCGCTTAATCTGGTCATTATTTCGGTAGCTGCGCAGCATTGATTCTGATGAGCTTTTGGTTTCGCCGCGGAAATCGTAAAAGAAAAGGTTTTTTATTCCATGCGGTGCAATTTTTAATCTACACCATAATTATCAGTGCTGTTGGTAGCATTATTAATTATGTTATAGAAAACTATAAACTCAAATTTATCACCCCAGGCATTATCGATTTTATCTGTACGTCCTGATTGCGGTTATTCTGACGATTAAGCTATTTTTGCTGATTAATCAGTTTGAAAAACAGCAGATTAAAAAAGGTCGCGATATCACCAGTGCGCGGATTATGTCGCGCATTATCAAAATCACCATTATTGTGGTGCTTGTTCTGCTTTATGGCGAACATTTCGGCATGAGCCTTTCTGGCTTGCTGACCTTTGGTGGTATTGGTGGTCTGGCTGTCGGTATGGCCGGTAAAGATATTCTGAGTAATTTCTTTTCCGGGATCATGCTCTATTTCGACCGTCCTTTCAGTATTGGCGACTGGATCCGTTCACCGGACAGAAATATCGAAGGTACAGTAGCGGAAATTGGCTGGCGAATTACCAAAATTACGACCTTTGATAATCGTCCATTGTACGTACCGAACTCGCTGTTTCATCGATCAGCGTAGAAAACCCAGGACGAATGACCAACCGCCGCATTACCACGACCATTGGTTTACGTTATGAGGATGCGGCAAAAGTGGGCGTTATTGTCGAAGCCGTACGTGAGATGCTGAAAAATCACCCGGCCATCGACCAGCGACAAACCTTACTGGTTTATTTCAACCAGTTTGCCGACTCGTCATTGAATATTATGGTTTATTGCTTTACCAAAACCACGGTATGGGCTGAGTGGCTTGCTGCACAGCAAGACGTTTATTTGAAGATTATCGATATTGTACAGTCACACGGCGCGGACTTTGCCTTCCCCAGCCAGACGCTGTATATGGATAACATTACACCGCCGGAACAGGGTCGCTAAATCAGACATCACTGGCGTTATCCACAAGGGTAACGCCAGTTCCCATCACATCAATGCTTCACAATATACATAGTCCGGCTGTACGCCACATCTTCCGGGTTATTAATGGGATAACCTTTCAGCCACGGCTTGATTAATCGTCCATTGGTATATTGATAAATTGGTGCAATCGGTGCTTGCTCCATGAGGATTTTTTCTGCCGCGTTGTAATCGGCATTACGCGCTTTAACGGTATTTTCCGTCGATGCCTGGCCAGAACTTTGTCGTATGCCGGATTGTTAAAGCGTGAAATATTTCCTGAATGCGTTGACGTTAATAATGTCAGGAAAGTGGAGGGTTCATTATAATCCCCCACCCATGAGGCACGGATAACATCAAAATTGCCGGTGTTACGGCTATCGATATAGGTTTCCATTCCTGATTTTGCAATTTAACATCTACGCCAAGGTTCTTTTTTCCACATCGATGCTACAGCAATCGCAATTTTTTGATGGTTTCTGAAGTGTTATACAAAAGCGTCAGCTTCAGCGGTTTTGCGGACCATAACCAGCTGCGCTCAACAAAGTTTTTGCCTGTGCATTCAGTTCTTCCTGACTCATTTGTTCAAACGGCGAAGGTTCCGGCGTAAATCCGGCGGTAACATCTGGTGTAAAATGCCACGCTGCTTTCGCCCGTTCCCAACACTTTTCGGTCATCAGGCGGCGATCTATCGTCATACTTAATGCCAGGCGAACGCGCTGATCTGCCGTCGGCCCTTTTTGCGTGTTAAACGCATAATAATAGGTCCCGAGCTGTGGCGGCGTATAAACCTGCCCCGGAATATCCTTCAACAGCTTCTGATACATATTTTTCGGGAAGGATTCGGTGATATCAATATCCCCCGCGAGGTAACGCTTAGTGGCTGCGGATTCCTGATTAATTGGCAGGAAGGTCACTTTTTGCAGTACCGTTTTGGCGTTATCCCAATAATGGGTATTCGGTACCACGACCAGTTTTTCATTGACTACGCGATCTTTAAGAACATAAGCGCATTGCCGATCAGATTTCCGGGTTTCGTCCACTCTTTACCGCTTTCTACGTTGGCTTTTTGCACCGGGAAGAAGGCAAAGTTAGCGGTTAAATTCACAAACCACGGCAACGGTTTATCAAGCTGAATTTTCAAGGTATGGGCATCAACTGCGGTGACGCCAAGCTGGTCAGGCGTAGCTTTACCATCAATAATCGCCTGTGCGTTGTTGATTCCCGCCAGCGCGGCAAACCATGCAAATGGCGATAGCGTTTTCGGGTCCACCAGACGCTGCCAGCTGTAGACAAAATCTTGCGCCGTTACCGGTGTGCCATCCGCCATTTTGCGTTATCGCGCAGGGTAAAAGTCCAGATACGGTTGTCATTACTTTTCCACTGAGTCGCAACGCCGGGGACAATCTCCCCTTTCTCGTTCTGATTCACCAGTCCTTCAAACAGATCGCGAATGACCTGAATCTCTGGCAGGCCCACGGCTTTAGCGGGATCCAGCGACGCAGGCTCATCTTTAATGTGGCGCACCAGCTCCTGCTTCTCTGCCAGTACTGTGCCGCTCGGAACTTCTGCAGCATACGAAAGAGAAATGCTGCTGACCAACAGCGCACAACACGTGACTGAAACAGAGTGCTTCATAAGTTTCCCTCTAACCAACATTAAAATTGATGCGTAATTATTTGTTTCGCCTTAAAGAAATGCAAACAACTTCCATCAAAAAAGTGACACAGGAAGCATAAAATGTTTTATGTATCAATATATTAAATCAGATTTAGTGTAAATAATCGACGCCAAAATGCGGCAAAGCACATAGAACACCGAACACTACGTTCAGGCTTCGCACGTTCAAACCAGTTTTCGGTATCAAAATCAGCATCTGTCGCCATTGTACGAAGAATAAAAAATAACCAAAACGTTGAAAGGAACTGAGAATACGTTAAGAGAGAAATTAAATTAATGTATCAGCAAGTAGTGCTAAACAGCACCTTTATACTTCAGCC
>ENA-OQER01001699-OQER01001699.1-human-gut-metagenome-genome-assembly--contig:-NODE-1699-length-10046-cov-2.493296_pt1 | contig 10046 bp, 16 predicted proteins | sample MGYA00242797_ERZ504639 | MGnify/ENA primary metagenome ERZ504639 (study PRJEB26092, sample SAMD00036306) | human gut metagenome | host: Homo sapiens | study: EMG produced TPA metagenomics assembly of...
GGCAGGAGGCTGTGCAGGAGTCACGGCGGTGGCGATCTCGTAGCGCCCAGGATGGCTGCACCGCCACGCCACGGCGGCAATGGTACCGCCTGTGGTATCCATGGGTGCAGGTTCCACGCCGAAGTCTTCATCAAGAGGTTCGTCCGGGTCAGGCTTGGCCACCGGGCTGGCCGACCACTGAGCGGTCAGGCTCACGTCGCCTGCGGGCATTTTAAAGGTAAATGCTGTGCTGGTCTGCCAGCCCTCGTCCGGCTCCATCGGCGCGGCACTGCCGTCCTGCGCGGTCCAGTTCGTAAACTCCATCCAGTAGCCGTCTTTCAGGGTGGTGGCCACTGTCACCATCTCGCCTTCCTTGACCCAAAGGCTGCTGCGTTGTTCGCCGTTGATGGTCACACTGCCCAGACTGTCGTTGATGGATACCTTGTACAGCTGGTCTCGCTGTGCTTCCAGCGTCACATTGCCCTCAGGCATTTTAAAGGTGAACTCCGGGCTGGTCTGCAGCCGTCATCCGGCTCTACGGGTGCTTTGCCGGTATACGTCCACTGCAGGAAGGGGTTTTCCTCCGTGCTTTCGGCCCGGACGGTGACAAGCTGGCCCGGCTTCACGATCTTTTGGGATGTGCCGGTGTCGCCGGTTCCGTCCACGATGGTGCCGTGTGTGACGTTGACATCGTACAGGGACGTAGTGTGTGCCTGCAGCTCTACATCACCTTCGGGCATGGTGAAGCGGAAGCTCGGCTTGTGCTCCCAGCCTTCCTCCGGGTCCACAAGAGCCGTGCCGACGCCAGGCTGCCACTGATCAAATTCGCGGTGGTCGTTGTTGAAGCCATCCACAAGCTTTACAGTAACGCGGACGCTGCCGGTGCCTGATTGACCTGCTTACCGTCCACAAAGAACTCGGCCACTCCTGCGGTCTCATAGATCAGATACGTTTTTCGATATTCTGCGCTCAGGCTCACGTTGCCCTCAGGCATTTTAAAGGTAAAGGTCTTACTGTTCTTATCGTTTTCCGAAGTCCAGTCGCCATCCGGCTCTGCCGCCAGTGCCGGTGCGCACACGCTCAGCACCATGCACAGCGCACAAGGGCCGAGAGCAGCCTTTGGATCAGGGTCGTCTGCTTCATATGGAATTCCTCCTTTTTGCTTACGGGGGGGGTATGCGTCCACCTTGAAAATACCATATTTCACCTTCTTTTTCAATAAAACCTGCGTGAACGCCCCAAAAACTGCGTGAAAAAACGTTTTGCACCGCTGTGCGCCTTTGCCCCCCTCTTGCAATTTGTGCGCAAAGGGTGTAGAATACAGTCACAATCAAATACAGGGGAGCTTGTAAAGCAGGCTGAGAGGAAGTACCCAAACTTCGACCCTTTTACCTGATGCGGATAATGCCGCCGTAGGAAGTCAGAATGGATGATTTTTGCAGGAGGCACCGCGGAAGGTGTCTCCTGTTTTTTTGTTGTGTACCTATTACCATTAAGGAGGATGCCTTGTACTTTTCTGCGGAAGTGCCGCAGCGGGCTGAGGGGGAGCGCCCTGAGCTTTGTGACCGTCAGCGATGGGAAGCCGTGTTCCGGCGTGAGAGGAGACCAGCAAGTCTCGACCGCTTCTTATAGTTCCTGCGCCGGGTCTGGCACCGGGTGCGGGCTGTTTGCGGAGGCGCTGTATGGTTTTTGCTGCTTCCGCAGGTTTGGAAAGGAGCCTTGCCTTATGAAAAAACTCTCTGTGAAAAAGCTGGCGTTGGCCGGTATGCTGTGCGCTCTGTGCGTGGTGGGCAGCGTATTCAGCTTCCCCATGTTCGGCAGCAAATGTGCACCCATCCAGCACATGGTCAATGTGACCTGCGCGGTGCTGCTTGGCCCGTGGTGGGGCGTGGGCGTGGCCTTTGTGGCCTCGCTGCTGCGCAATCTGCTGGGTCTGGGCAGCCTGATGGCCTTCCCCGGCAGCATGTTCGGCGCACTGCTGTGCGGCCTTGTGTACCATAAGACCAAAAACATCCTTGCCACCATGGTGGGCGAGGTGTTCGGCACCAGCATTCTGGGCGGCCTGTGCGCTTACCCGGTGGCCATTTTCCTCATGGGCAAGAGCGCCGGCGACATCGCGTTCTATGCTACATCGTGCCGTTCCTCATCTCCACTGCAGTGGGTTCCATCATTGCGGGCGTGCTGGTGTACAGCCTGCAGCGCTCCGGCGCACTGCGCTCCATGCAGAACAGTCTTTCCTGACGGAGGGGCACCCGAATGTTCAAAACAGAATTCGAGAACCTGCGCCGCACCTGCCGCTCATCCATAACATTACCAACTACGTCACCGTGAACGACTGCGCCAACATGGTGCTGGCCTGCGGTGCTTCGCCCATCATGGCCGACGATGCCGCCGAGGTGGAGGACATCACCACCATCTGCGGCGGTCTGAACATCAACATCGGCACCCTGAACAGCCGCACCATCACCAGCATGCTGCTGGCGGGCAAAAAGGCAAACCAGCTGGGCCATCCTGTGGTGCTGGACCCGGTGGGTGCGGGTGCATCCCGCCTGCGCACCGACACGGCTTTCCGCCTGCTCAGGGACGTAAAGTTCACCGTGATCCGCGGCAATATCTCGGAGATCAAAACGCTGGCCTCCGGCGCGGGAACCACCAAGGGCGTGGATGCCGATGTGGCCGATAAAGTTACTGAGGAAAATCTGGATTCTGCCGTGGCCTTTGCCAAGCTTTGCAGCCCAGACGGGTGCCGTTATTGCCATTACCGGTGCCATCGACATTGTGGCCGATAGCGAAAGCTACTGCATCCGCAACGGCAATGCATGATGAGCAGCATCACCGGTACGGGCTGCCAGCTTTCGGCCCTGACGGCGGCGTTCGTCACCGCCAACCCCGGACATCCGCTGGAAGCCGCTGCAGCCGCAGTGTGCGCCATGGGCCTTGCGGGCGAGACCGCCCACAAGCGCCTGACCCCGCTGGACGGCAACTCCACCTACCGTAATTATATCATCGATGCCATTTACAATATGACCCCGGATCAGCTGGAAGAAGGAGCAAACTATGAAGTGCGATAAGCAGAACATGCTTCTGTATGCCGTCACCGACCGCGCATGGGTGGGAAAGCAGACCCTCTATGAACAGGTGGAGAGCGCCTTGAAGGGCGGTGTCACCTGTGTGCAGCTGCGTGAAAAAGAGCTGGACGACGAAGCTTTTCTGAAAGAGGCTGTGGAGATCCATGCTCTGTGCCAGCGCTACGGCGTGCCGTTCTTTGTGAACGACAATGTGGACATTGCCATCCGCTGCCACGCCGAGGGTGTGCACGTGGGGCAGGAGGATATGGCCGCAGCGCAGGTGCGCGCCCGTGTGGGCGAGGGAATGATGATCGGCGTTTCCGTCCACAGTGTGGAGGAAGCACGGGAAGCCGTCAAGCACGGCGCAGACTGCCTTGGCGTGGGCGCGGCCTTTGCCACTCATACCAAGACCGATGTGGATGTTCTGTCCCACGAGACCCTGAAGGCCATCTGTGATGCCGTGGACATCCCGGTGGTGGCCATTGGCGGCATCCACAAGGAGAACATCCTGCAGCTCAAGGGCACCGGTGTGGATGGCGTGGCCCTTGTGAGCGCCATCTTTGCAGCAGACGACATCGAGACCGAGTGCAAAGAGTTGAAAGCCCTGTCGGAGCAGATCATCTGACCGATCCCGCGGCAAACCGGGGACACCACCTTGGGCCGCGTTATAAAATTCATGGAGAAAACCAACATGAAAAGCGTATTTTGCGCAGGTGCCGACATCCAGAACGTTCTGTTTTTCTGAATGACGGCTGCCTTTCCCTACCCTTGTATGACCAGCACCCTGCTGTTCAGAGATAAACTGTCATTTGGAGGAACAGAGCGTATGCAGACTTATACTACCCAGATGGATGCTGCCCGCAAGGGCATCATCACGCCGCAGATGGAGATCGTGGCAAAGAAGGAATACCGCACCACCGAGGAGATCCGCCAGTGGGTGGCCGAGGGCAAGGTGCCATCCCCGCCAACAAGCACCACGAGTGTTTGAACCCCGAGGGTGTCGGCTCCATGCTGCGCACCAAGATCAACGTGAACCTTGGTGTCTCCCGCGACTGCAAGGACTACAACGTGGAGATGCAGAAGGTGATGAGCGCCGTCAACATGGGTGCCGAAGCCATTATGGATCTTTCCAGCCACGGCAACACCCAGCCCTTCCGCCAGAAGCTGACCCACGAGTGCCCGGTGATGATCGGCACCGTGCCGGTGTACGATTCGGTCATCCACTACCAGCGCGATCTGGCTGAGCTGACCGCACAGGACTTCATCGATGTGGTGCGCCTGCATGCAGAGGACGGTGTGGACTTTGTCACCCTGCACTGCGGCATCACCCGCAAGACCATCGAGCAGATCCGCAAGCACAAGCGCAAGATGAACATTGTCAGCCGCGGTGGCTCTCTGGTGTTTGCATGGATGAGCATGACCGGCAACGAGAACCCCTTCTACGAGCACTTTGACGAGATCTGCGAGATCTGCGCCGAGCACGATGTGACCATCTCGCTGGGCGATGCCTGCCGTCCCGGCTGTCTGGCTGACGCCACCGATGTGTGCCAGATCGAGGAGCTGGTGCGTCTGGGCGAGTTGACCAAGCGCGCATGGGCACACAACGTGCAGGTGATGGTGGAAGGCCCCGGCCATGTGCCCTGAATCAGGTGGCTGCCAACATGGAGGTGCAGAAGAGCATCTGCATGGGCGCACCCTTCTATGTGCTGGGACCCCTCGTCACCGATATCGCCCCCGGTTACGACCACATCACTGCTGCCATCGGCGGCGCTGTGGCTGCAGCCAGCGGTGCAGCTTTCCTGTGCTATGTGACCCCCGCCGAGCATCTGGCTCTGCCCAATGTGGACGATGTGAAGCAGGGCATCGTGGCCTCCAAGATCGCTGCCCACGCCGCCGATATCGCCAAGGGCATCCCCCACGCCCGGGACATCGACGATAAGATGGGCGATGCCCGCCGTGTGCTGGACTGGGATGCGCAGTTCGCCTGCGCACTGGACCCGGAGACCGCAAAGGCATCCGCGATGCCCGCCTGCCGGAGGACGACCACAGCGACACCTGCAGCATGTGCGGCAAGTTCTGTGCTGTGCGCAGCATGAACAAGGCGCTGGCCGGTGAGTACATCGACATTCTGTAAAAATCTTCTGTTTTGCGCGCAGCAGCGTGCATCTTCCTCCGCCGCCCGGTATGACCGCCGGGCGGCTTTTGTTGTAATACGGCGAAAAATATGTTACAATAAATCAATACGGACGAGCGCATTGCACACATCAAAGAGCGCCATCCGGAGGATCTTCTTCTGTTTGAGCAATATGGACGGGAGGCTGTGCTTTCTCCTGATTTGATCATTCGGGACGGCAAGCATATTGGAACAGTTTTTGCCGTGAAAAAACTGCCGGATACGAACCTGAATGTTGTTGTAAGGCTTGTGCTGGAAACCGATGAAGCGGGATTTAAGAATTCTGTCATGACATTTTACAGGCTCCGCGAACGTAACTTGAAAAAACTTCTGGAGAAGAACCAGTTGCTTTACACGCGGGAATAAATTTGCTATAATATGGGTAGGATAAGGTAGCGTTTGAAGTAGAGAATGTGCTGCTACACGCCCCTTGGGCCAAAAGAAATGCGGGAAAGGGCACACCCGCCAAATGCTACTCGATGGGGAACGGTTCAAATGCCGTTCCCCGTTCCTGTTTTAAGAGGTCCCTTACGGATCTCTTTTTTATTATCGATTATTTCTATCGATTTTTTAGAATTTACAATTCTTCTGTACTGTACTATAATGAAGTTATCGTCTTCATTCCATTGATCTACAGGAGGAATCTGCCTTGCTGGTAAATCTTATCGAATCCGTCTATCGTCTGCTGTGGGGCGACCTGTTCACCATCCCGCTGGGCGGCGGCATCGGCATTTCCTTCATGGTGGTGCTGCTGTTCACGGCGGGCATCTGGTTCACCTGCCGCACCCGTCTTTTGCCGGTGCGGCTGTTCCGGGATATGATCGCCGCCGTGTGCGAGAAAAAGCAGGGCAGGGACGGCCTTTCCTCCTTCCAGACGCTGGTCATTTCCACCGCCACCCGCGTGGGCATGGGCAATCTGGTGGGCGTGGTGGCCGCTGTTTCTGCAGGCGGTGCCGGTGCGGTGTTCTGGATGTGGGTCACTGCCATTCTGGGTGCGTCCACCTCCTTTATCGAATCCACCTTGCCCAGAAATACCGCCAGCCCGACCCGCTGTACGGCGGCTGGCGCGGCGGACCGGCTTACTATCTGCATGTGCTGGCGGAGCGCAGGCGCGGCAAAAAGCTCAAACGCTCTGTGGTAGCGGCACTGTTTGCGGTGTCTGGTCTCATCTGCTGGTGCGGCATCAGTCAGGTGATCTCCAACTCGGTCAGTTCTGCGTTTGAAAATGCGTTCCATATTCCGCCGCTTACTACCACACTGGTGCTCACGGCCATTGCGGCGGTGATCGTGTTGCGCAAGAATGCCACCGTGAAAAGTCTGGACGTGATGGTGCCCATCATGGCGGTGTGCTATTTTGTCATCACCGTGGGCATCGTGCTGTTCAACCTGCCCAAGCTCCCGGCGGTGTTCGGGCGCATCTTTGCGGAAGCGTTCGGTCTGCGGCAGGCCGTGGCTGGCGGCTTTGGTGCTGTGCTGATGAACGGAGTCAAGCGCGGCCTGTTCTCCAACGAAGCGGGCAGCGGTTCGGCCCCCTGTGCAGCTGCGCCGCAGAGTGCGACGACCCGGTCAAGATGGGCTTTGTGCAGGCACTGGGCGTGCTGATCGATACGGTGGTGATCTGCAGCTGCACGGCTTTTTTGATGCTGCTGGTGCCGCAGGAGATCACGGAAGGACTTGCGGGCATGGACCTTTTGCAGACTGCCCTGCAGTACCATCTGGGCGGCTTTGGTGTCGTGTTCATTGCGGCCACGCTGGCGCTGTTCAGCTTTTCCACCTTTCTGGGCGTTTTTGTACTATGCCCGCGGCAATGTGCCTATCTGTGCGGCGACAACTGGTGGAGCCAGACCGTGTATAAGCTGATCGCGCTGGCCATGCTGGTGATCGGCGGTATGCAGGCCTACACGGTGGTGTGGGATCTGGGCGACGTGGGCATTGGCCTGATGACCATTTTCAACATGATAGCCTTGGTGCCCATGGCAAAGGAAGCACTTGCCGCCCTGAACGACTACGAAAAACGCAAAAAACTGCAGTAAATAGCAAAGGCCCGGCTCCCTGTAACATGGGAACCGGGCCTTTCAGGTTATTTTATTGCAGATCAGATTTGTTTAAAAGCAGCCCGCCTGCAAGCCCGGCCAGCGCAGGCAGCACCCAGCCAAAGCCCATGCTGCCCAGCGGCAGAGCGTTGGCGGCGGCAGATACTGCCCCCAGCGGCAGCGCAGCGGCGATGCTCTGCAGGGCGGTCAGGCCCATGCACAGCGGATACACCGCCCGGTGCTTTTCAAGGCCCGGCATAAAGGAAAGCAGGATCAGCACGATGGCTGCGGGATAAATGGCGTTCAGCACTGGAGTGGACAGCCGGATGATGCAGCAAGGCCGAGGTTCGATACCAGCATACTGGCCACAGCAAAAAAGCGGCAAGGGCAGGGTAGGGGATGCGGGGCAGAAGCTGATGAAAATACTGCCCCACGCAGGCGATCAGGCCCACGCAGGTGTTAAAGCATGCGATCACAAAATGGCTGCGACCAGCACAAGGCCCGCCCGGCCGAACAGCTGCTGTGCCAGAGCGGTGAGCACCTCGGCACCGGTGGCAAGGCCCGGATACACCGTGCCGGTCTCGGCCCCGGCGTGGCCCAGCATGGCGTAGACCACCAGCATCAGCCGCCTGCAATAAAACCGGCCCGGATGGTGCCGCCTTCCACGGCACGGCTTTCTGTGACACCCCGGGCGCGGATGTTCAGGGCGATGACCGCGCCAAAATTCAGCGGCCAGCGTGTCCATGGTCTGGTAGCCGTACAGGATGCGTGCACAGCGGGCAGGGCGTGCGTACTCTGCGCTGGGGTGTGCCGTAGTGTGCCGCCAGCGGATGGATGAGACACCCGGCAAACAGCACCACGATGAGCACGATCAGGCAGGGCAGAGGATGCGGCCCAGCCAGTCGGTAAGCTTTTCCGGCCGCAGCGCCACCAGAAAGGCCGCTGCAAAAAACAGCACCGAGTAGGCCAGCTGCAGCCCGGTACCGCCGCCTATCAGCGGCACCAGCATCTGGAACGAGGTGCTTGCCGTGCGGGGAATGGCAAGGCACGGGCCAATGGAAAGATACACCAGAATGGTGAACACCATGCGAACACCGGATGCACCCGGCCGGCAAGCTTATCCAGACCGCCTGCCCGTGCCACAGCCACCCACGCCCGCAATGGGCAGGCCGACGGCGCTGACGGCAAGGCCCGCAAAGGCAGGCCAGAGGCTGGTACGGCTGTGCGCCCAGATGCGGCGGGAAGATCAGATTGCCTGCACCAAAAACATGGAAATAGCGTAAAACTGACCAAAAGCAGATTTTTGCCGGAGAGCTTCTGCATAGGACAGACACCTCATTTCTTTCCTGCATCAAAGATGACAGAGATTTATACAGTTCAGTTTATCGTTTTATTGATTTCATGTCAAGAAAGAAAAACATGAAGAAAAGTAATGACAGGCATGATAAGCTCTTATGCATCATGATGCACGGGTCATTGGCGTTTGGAAAAAGATGTGGTATGATACTTATACGATCCGCAGAGCGGAGGCCATTTCAGACCGTCAGGAGCAGGAAAGAACCATGAACCAACACAAACAATTTTTTCAGCGGCTGGGCGCTGCGGCCTTCTGGCTGGCGGTGTGGCAGTGCGCCGCCATGGCGGTGGGACAGGAGGTGTTCCTTGTTTCGCCGGTGCAGGCGGTGCGCACTCTTTTGCAGCTTTTGCCGCAGGCAGAGTTCTGGCAGCGGGTGGGTTTCAGCTCCGGGCGCATTCTGCTGGGTTTGAGCTGGGCGTGGCCGTAAGCATCGTGCTGGCTGTGGCCGCACAGGCGTGGCACACGGCAGATGTGCTGCTTGCTCCGGTGCTGCAGCTGGTCAAAGCCACGCCGGTGGCAAGCTTTATCATTCTGGCGCTGGTGTGGGTGCGGGGGCATCGCTTTCGGTGCTCATCAGCTTTTTAATGGTGCTGCCCGTGCTGTACGGTGCGGTGCGCACCGGCATCCAGAGCGCAGACCCACAGCTGTTGGAGATGACGAAGGTGTTTCGCCTTCCGCTGGGCCGACGGCTGCGGGCGGTGTGGCTGCCTGCGGTGCTGCCGGCCTTCCGGCAGGGATGCAGCGTGGCCCTTGGCATCTGCTGGAAGAGCGGCGTTGCCGCTGAGGTGATCGGCCTGCCCAATGGCAGCATCGGCGATGCACTCTACCGGGCCAAGATCACCCTTTCCACCGGGGAGCTGTTCGCATGGACGTTTGTGATCATCCTGCTCAGCGCTGGGTTTGAAAAGCTGTTCCTGCTGCTTCTGGACTGCGTGACCCGCGCCGTGACCGGGGAGGTGCCGCAATGCTGACCATCGAGCATCTGACAAAACAGTTCGGGAAGAAAACGCTTTTCCGGGATCTCTGCCTCACGGTGGAAGGCCCGGCGGTGCTGTGGGCACCCAGCGCTGGGGCAAGACCACATTGCTGCGCATCCTCATGGGGCTGGAAGAACCCACTTCTGGCATAGTACAGGGCGTTGGCCGGGTGGCAGCAGTGTTTCAGGAAGACCGGCTCTGCCCGCAGCTGACAGCTGTGCAGAACGTGACGCTGGTATTGCCCGGCAGTGCAGAACAATACAAGGAACAAATCATAAAAGATTTTCAACAGCTTGGCATGGATGCTGCTGCACTGGCCCTGCCTGCAGCACGGCTTTCCGGCGGACAGAAGCGCCGCACGGCTCTGCTGCGGGCTTTGTGGGCCGCCAGCGATACGCTGCTGTTAGACGAACCCTTTACCGGAATGGACCGGACACTTGCCGCTGCTGCGGCGCTGCT